>Ga0325411_1003716_pt1 | contig 17213 bp, 10 predicted proteins | sample PopdelMetagenome_13_FD_206181 | JGI IMG/M metagenome (GOLD analysis project Ga0325411, IMG submission 206181) | Populus deltoides microbial communities from Bellville, Georgia, United States - Xylem-PdIQD-R4 | ecosystem: Host-associated > Plants > Phyllosphere > Stem > Wood/Secondary xylem...
AGTTTGTTGGGTTGGATTGAAAATTAGAGAACTAAAGTTAAAATAAATAGATAAAATAGATGGTGGCTTTAAATTTCATAACAAGAGTTTATATTAATCCCTTTTCTTTTTTTATTTAACCAAAGTTAAAATGACAAGTAAAATAAGTGATGACTTTAAATTACACAACAAATATTTATTTTGGTCCCTTATCTTTTTTGGTTTATAGGTGATTGTTCCTTTAATTTTTATACCAAAGTTCATTTCCTTTTATTTTTTAGTTTTTTTATGAGAGGAGAGAGGGAGAAAGATTACTGTCAAATTCCAGTGTAGAAAAAAAAGTTGTTGTTTATACCTATTTCAACCGGTGTTGATGGGTTCCTTTAAGTGATGAGAATCTTATAATGGTTGCTTTGAACATAATATCACTTAAAAAATATATTTAAGTTAAGGAAGAGGGAATTTATTCATTTTGATTTTGCGACTTGAGCTGTTTTTCAAGCTTATTGGGTTGTTAGATTAGTTTCTACAAGTTTCAAGATTGTTTTTTAGGTGTTTATGGCTTTAAATGAGTTAAAAAATGGTTTTGTTAGGTTAAAAATTTATAATTTCAATTTTTTAACCATTATAGTGGCACTTGAAATCTAAGCTGAAAAACAATGCATCGTTTGTTTGTTTTTTGTTTTAATACATAATAAGGGACTAACAATTTGTTGTTCATCTCTTTTAAACGAGAATAGGCCCAAGCAGATAACATGGGTTTAAATGCCTACGTGTTTGGGTTATTTTTTTTTACAATGGCCTCTTTCTTAGCTTTTTTTTTAGATATAAATTTATGAAAATAAAAATTAACCCGGTTGATTCCATCGTCTAAATTGCAAGTTTGGCGAGTTAAACCATAACATCTAGCTTATTTTTTTTTTAATACTTTTTCGTCCCTTAATTTAAAAAAGAAAACTGCAATTTCACCTTTTTTTTATTGATTGTTTGCTTTTGCTATCTTAATCTCGCATGCCTGTCATGTTTTTTTTCTTTTAAGAAAATATTATATATAAAAAAACATATGTTCTTTATTATCATATAAATCTATTAAATAAAAAATGATCTATGAAATAAAATTTGTATTAAATCTAATGACATGCATGACTTGTATCAAGAATTTAATTGATTGACTCAAGTTCACTTGTTTTTTTTTAAATTGATTTTTTTTAAAATTTTATCTTTTAATATTGAATTAATTTGAAATTTAGATTTTTTATTTAATTTTTTTAAGATTATTCCTGCAATTTTTGCATCTTAATTTGGAATGTGTTTCCTTTTCAATGCTAAATAAAAATATCATTTATTATGCAATTGATATTAAATTAATGATTAATTTTTTTTAAAAAAATAAATGTTAAAAAATCTATTTTTTTAAAAACAAAATTTACTCCATTGCTTAGCAAAGACCAATGGGCTGGTAGCAACTATACTGTTTTGCACTTATTAACTTTACTATTTGACATTTTAAAAATAGGTTTTTTTTTATATATAAAGACATGAGAGAGTTTCCAATAAGGATATAAATATACGGCAATTATGTGGATTGCATACCGAAAGAAAAGGTAATCAGTTTCCCCAAAGAAAAAAACATAATAGTAGAACAAATAAACATATTTATTTATTTTTTTTAACTTGCTTTAAAAACAATAAAACAAAATACTCTGTATTTTCTTCCCGGCCCCGTCTACGGTCTCCAATGGCGGTAAGAATCACAAGAGGCAAAGTTTGATTGCCAAATAAAATCACATAACAACTCAAAGGGGGGCAAACTATAACTTCTATCACGTAACGCAATTTATTCTCTCCCCCCCGACAAGTACTACGAAATTATTTTTATTATTACTACTCTTTTCATTAAAAGCCAAATCTTCTTCTTTTAACACCTTTCCATTTCAGATCTACCAACAGAAACAAAAACCCCAATCTTCTCTCTCACGCTAAATTTACCAAACCTCAGCTACAACTACAATTGATTTTTATTTGATTTTTGGTTTGTTTGAGATTTGTGAATGATGTGGAGCTCCATTGCGAATTTGAAGCAAAACCTTGAAAAGATTGCACTTGATGTTCATGACGACGATGAGGATCTCGAGATCCATGCTTCCACCAATGGCTACGATTCGTCGGTATCTGATCGGAGGAACTCTCACCGTTTCGCGCATTCGAAGTCGGTCTCACCGTCTCATATTGCGAATGGGAATGACTCACCGTACAATTTTGAGGTATTTGTTGTTCAATGTGTTTCATGATTTAATTATTGATGACGGTTCTTTTTTGTTATTGGAACCGCAAGAACTTGTTATTGATCCCTGCTGGTTTCAATTTCGATCAAAAATCAAGGAATGGAAATATACGAATTATCTTGTTAATTAATTAGAGATTTTATGATCCCCACTTCAGTCAGTTGTAAAGCGTACTGCATTTTAGTGCGTAATCGCCAAATCATTGACAACTTTGTAATAACGTGCTAGAAAGCAGGCGAGCTTCGGTCTTGCTCGAGACTCGTGGCTGATTATTTGAAAAGTATTTGGACCAACGATAGCTGTAAATGGAAGTAATTTAGGCTGAAAATGTTTATTTGTGAAGAAAGGTTAAGATGAGTTGATTTGCATAAGAAGTTTATGTTGATAGCATTCTTGTTGTGGCTTGTGTGGGGTGTTATGTAACGTGGAATATGTGGTTAGTTTATTGGTTTTGCTATAGAGATATATTTCTTTCTTTCTTCTTCTTGTAGATTGAACAGTACAAAGCACAAATCAAAAGGCTCCAGGAATCTGAGGCGGAGATTAAAGCATTATCTGTGAATTATGCAGCTATATTAAAAGAGAAAGAGGTACATGATCAATCTTTGTTTTGTTTTTTTTTTTTTTTTGCTGCAGAAATTCAGTAATTTTTTGGCTAGTTTTTTATTCCTGCTTATCATTATGTCTGAAACATCAAAATTGAGAAATAAGTACCGATGAATGACAGAAAAACCTTTAGCTTTCAGGTGCAAAGTGCACTCTGATAGTTAAATGCCATGTCCTTTTTATCTTTGCCGTACATGCACATTCTATCGAAGGAAATAATATTTACTGGCAAGAGACAACATGTCCAGAATTAATATCAAATGCATTTCATTTTGCAGTTATCGACCACCATGTTCTATTTGCTCATTTTAGGGTTTTGTTATTAAATTCATGTTTTTCATGATTGTCTTGTTGTCTTGGAGTCTAGAGTATATTTTTGGCTTATTAACTCTCAATTAACATTAACTAGTTTCCATTAGTTCTATGTTCAAGGGCCTTTGACAAATTAAATCTGTTGCTCTTCTATCCCAATGTTACAGGATCAGATTTCTAGATTGAACCAAGAAAATGGTTCGTTGAAGCAAAAATTGGATACGACAAAGGAGGATCTTAATGTGTCTAGAAATGAGCATCGAAGAGCATCAACAAGTAGCATCAAGGTGGTTATTCAAATCTCAATTAAAATGCATTATTTGATTTGAAAGTTTAATCTGTTTAGTTACTCATTATTGGACATGCACTATGAGTTCCACAGTATTATGGTAAGTACTGATCATCTCTGTTGCTTTGCTTAGATTATATCCAAGTAAACTTGAGAGCTTGATACTGTGTGATGCTATTTTTTCTGCAGTTATAGTGCATGATTTATGACCTATAGGAAAAAGGCAGTCTGTATAGCTTCATGTGGTATGTCTTGGTACACGGTTATCTGACCAGCTTACCCCCTCTTTACTGAGTTGTTTCTTAGTTGTCCCATCAAGCTTGCCCAATTAATATTTGTAGAAACTTGGTATTAGCCAATTGAGTACTTTGGTGGGATTTAGCGTGATACAGTTTTGACCACCTTAACATTTTGAACAGAAACAATGTGTGATGATCATTTTCATTCTTTGTTTTAGTTGTCCATCATATGATCTGCATGAGGTGCTAGTTAGGATCGAAAATGTAAACACTTCACTTGTAACATGACCTGACAGCAAATATCAAAAATGATATTACATGACTTCTTTACTACTTTGATCTATTTACAGTGAAACTAAAGTGAAGCATAGGTTTAGTTTACAATGGATTGTTGATCTTAGTGTTTGCCTATATCAGAATTATGCCGGCCTTACTTATGTCCTTTGTCCATCATGACATAAGCTGTCTTGGAAGGCACCTTTTTAATCTAGAATTTGACCTGCCTCTCGTTCTCTATTCAGTTTTTGGCTTTATTGTTTTGTGCAAAATATTTGTTTCCGAGTATGATTCTTCTACTATGGGATTGAAAATACCATGTTCTATGTTTTGTATTGTTTTTCCTTCCAACAAGCTGAAAAGTACAGGCTGATATTTTTACAGGAAAGTGGCGACCAATCACCCAAACGACCACATAGACCTGCAACTCAAGCAAAAAACCGTGGTGGAAATCAAATACAAAACGGAGTCTTTCCAAAACATGATGGAATGGGCAATGGAATATTACATGATGTTCATCCTGATGTGATTCAGAGTAAGATGGAAACCAAGAAGGACAAGGTAATGACACATTGCACCCTGTTCTGTCATGTAAGAATATGCCTCTGGGAATTTTGTAAGATGATTGTTATTGTCAGTTGTTGATTGCCTTGCCTGCACCACTTGGTTCATAAATTTCTGAAATTTAAATTTGTGGATGTAACCCCCCCTCCCCCCCTCCTTTTTTCACATGTATTACATTGCAAGTTCTTTTTTTCCTATTGTTTTGGTGCGTTATAATTGACTGACAAACGAACTCAGCAGTAGATTACCCTTTTTGTACTTGTCTACTTGCAGATAGTGTTTTTCATTATGTATTTTTGCTTTAAATGAACAAACTTGACAACAGATATATGAATGCTTTCTAGGAGCTTGCAGATTTGCTGGAGGAGAAAAATAGGTCCCTGGCAGCAATGAAAGCTACTCATGAGTTGGAAATAAAAGAGCTAAGAACTGAACTTGAAAAAGAACGCCGCAAATCAGCAAATATACAGATAAAATTGCAAGGTGTAACTCTTCACTTAAAAATTTAATATGATGTTTTCCTTTTGTCTTCTTGAATTCTTCCTGGTGTCACTTGAATTACTTACCAAAATTTTTCACTCGTCTTCCTTTTTATTTGCTGTCTCCAACATTTATTCAGAGGAACAAAGTATTAACAAATCTTTTCAGGAGGAGCTCCGGATTCTAAATATGGACCATCACGAAGTGAGTTCAATTTTATTTGATGATTCTATGGCTCTACTGATCATTCTCTCATCTGTTGCATATTTACCATGTCTGGTACAAGCATGTTGCACCAGTTACTGTTAGTGAGATATGTTGATATCTAGATGTGTCTTACCAATCTGTGAGAAGGTAGTGAGATGGAACTTCTTGTTGCTACTCTATGTTGGTAGCATAATTGTCCCATTTTCCTGATTGGGGAAGTACCAGGAAATTCCGATGGTTCCTGTGAAGACTGAGGACTTTAGTTTACGGGAAAGACCTGATATTTGGTATTTTTTAGGGAAAAGAAATGGATAGTTGGAGTGCTTTATCATATTACATGCTCCTAATTTCTGTGGAATATTATTCCATGCACACATTCAGTTTTATTCTTATTCTGCTCTGGTTTCTTTAGTCTTTCTGTCCTTTTCACTAAGGAGCACTTGCAGAATTTAGGAGTTTCCGGAAATATGTATGTTCTAGATTGCATATGCATAACATTTCTGTACCTCTATAAATGTAGTCGTATACATGTTTTTGGATCATCCCATTACTACCTATCAGTTTAGGACCTTATGTTTGTTTTCTTTATATTATTTTATGCTTCTAGCAGTGCTGATTTGTTACATCATCTTTCCTTTTCTTATTATGCTTGAATATATGTATGCATGTAGGTATGACTTTCTATATTTTCTTTCTGATTTGAGATCTGACTTTTGTGTTTTGTTGATGTGTTTTCTCAATTTACAGACCTCAGTAGATGTGAGCAAAATTCATAATGAATTGAATGAAAAATCATCAGAGATAAGACGATTGCAGATAGAGTTGAGTACGCGGGAAGATGAAGATCCCAATGTCAATGTAAAGAGTTTGAAAAGAGTCATTGCAACTTTAGAGAAGGAAAATGCTAATCTCAAGGTTAGTTGCATTTTAAAATGCCATCCATGCAAGAAGTGTGCCATGCATTGTTATGAAACCTGGCTTGGCCCGGTGGACGACTCAGGGTCTTGGCTTAGTTTCAAATAGGCAAAACCAAGACTTGCAATTGGTCTGGTCAAACCCGAGCAACCTGCTGGGTCAACCCGAAACCTGGGTGACCTGATGCAATCTGAGTGAGACCTGATTTGTTTTTTATATTTTTTTAATAAAACTAAAAAATATAAAATTAATTTATAAAATTAATAAAATGTTTCTTAACTTTTCGATGTAGAATACTATATATATATAACCTTAGAGAAGGAAAATGCTAATATGAAGGTTAGTTGCATTTTAAAATGTCATCCATGCAAGAAGTGTGCCATGCATTGCTATGAAACCTAGCTCGGCTTGGCAGATTGACCTAGGACTTGGGGCCTTGGCTTGATTTCACATAAGCAAAACCTGAACTTGTAATTGGCCCTGTCAAACTTGGGCGACCTGTTGGGTCAACTCAAAAGCCTGGTGACCTGACATGATCGAGTTAGACCTGACTTTTTTTTTTAATTTTTTTCAAATGAAACCAAAAAATATAAAATTAATTTATGAATACTTTGCCTTATATATTTTTCTCATGGCCTACATTCACATGGAATGTTTCTTAACTTTTCGACGTGGGATATATATATAGAGCCCACTTCCACATGAATTGTTTCTTAATTTTTCCATGTGGAATATTAAAACCTCAAATATTTTTTTTTAATTTTTCTGGGTTAACCCGGTGTGACCTGAGACCCTGCCAAGGCCAGGTCGACCTCCAGGCCGGGTTTAATAACCATGGTGCCATGTATGTCACAAAAATTCATAATACCTTTTCTATGTTGGGTTCCTAAATCTCTCACCTATATTCTATTTTAGATGGCAAGGAATGAACTTGAGGCTGCTTTGAAAAGAAGCAAGAACTCTTCTCCTAACGAAACTTCTCCAGATGGGGTAATTTTACTCTCCCTCTCCCTCTCCCTCTCCCTTTCCCTGCATGCACACGTGTGGGCACACTCCCACAGTTTCCCACACAAAGGCTCTATCTACCTCTTATGCACACACGTGGTTGTTACTTGAGAGAGAGTTATATTCTCACTGCCCCTGGTACACACATCTTTTGTTTCTTCAATTACACAAATATTTTACTATTGTTATCATAATCATCCTCATCAAAATTTCCATCTTCATCATCCATTCCTCTCCTAGAAAATGGATTCAACTATAACTTCTCCTAGAAAGGAGGAAATGGAGCTATTGCTGCAAAAATTGGAGAGAGATTTGAAGGAAACACGCCATGAAAAGGAGAAAGCATTGCAACAATTGGCCCGTCTCAAACAGCATTTGTTGGAAAAGGTTGCTACTCCTAAAATTGCCATTTCTTATTGTAATCTCGCATGGGTTCTTTACTTTATTGCTTTGATCTGTTGCTGACTTTTGCTTATTTTTCAAGTTCAACTCAACAGTTCTGATATGCTGCACCATAAAGTTCTCTCTTCCATAAAACTGGCATGACCTTTGGAGATGTAAATGACAAACTGTACTATAATAAATAAGAAAGATAAGAAATGATGGTTTTGTAATCACTGCTTTACTCATTTTACAATTATGGCTAATATTACAACAAAATTTCGTGATAAAGAATCTAACTAGTGCATGCATTCATTATGAGTTGATTGTTTCTCTTCAGGAGTTCTAGAGATACTTTGATATGTTAGCTCATTAATAAATTCAACTCCATCTACAGGAACTGAGAACATTTCAAACCCTCTTGTCAAAGTTTCCCACTATTGCATGTGGCAAACATTATTCAATGGTTTATCATCTGGAATCTTTTGGAGATACATTAATATTTTAGTAAATTCAATTTCCCATGCCAAAGCTTATGCTGTGCACTCATGTTTGCTGTGTCAATTTTGTTTTGTCCAAACATGACTTGAAATAGCCACTCCATATAATGATATTGATAATTACGATATTGGCTTGGTATTATCTGTGTTGTTTGGATCTTGTGATCCTTTGCATGTTATTGAAGTAAATGTAGGCTATGAAGTTCTCGGTCCTTAAAGACTTCTGCTGTCTAGGAATCTGAAGAATCGGAAAAAATGGATGAAGACAGTAAGATCATTGAAGAACTCCGTCAGAGTAATGAATATCAAAAGGCTCAAATATTACATTTGGAGAAAGCTCTAAAGCAGGCAATTGCAGGCCAGGAGGATGTCAGGATGATGAACAGCAATGAAATCCAGAAGTCCAAAGAAATGACTGAAGATTTGAAAAAAAAACTTGCAAACTGTATGAGCACAATAGAATCAAAAAATGTTGAACTTCTAAATCTTCAAACTGCTCTTGGGCAGTATTTTGCTGAAGTTGAAGCGAAGGTAATCTTTGCTTCCGTTTCCTACAGGTTATGTTTGATGTATTGCAGTCTCCAGGTTGTTTTTTTAACTATTGTTCCTGTTCTTATTGTTATTGTTGTTGTTGTTGTTGTTGTTGTTGTTTTATCAGGAATATTTGGAGCGACAGTTGGCTTTGACAAAAGAAGAATCAGCTAAGCGTTTTCAACTTTTGAAAGTATGGCCTCACCTTCCTTCTTATTCCAAGTATTGTTAGTTTTCTAAACCTTTAATTTTAAAACCATCAAACTGCTCAGATTACTTTAGATCAGATAATTCATAAATGTTCCTGAAAATCCTTAATTTTCTTATGTATAATATTTACTTTTATGAATTTTTTGTGATGTGAATTGGATGTCTTCATAACTTAGTAACTGGAATTTGTATTATGAGCAATGTTGAATTATCTTTTAGAGGGTTGTTCTTCCATGAATGTACAAAGTCTATGAGATGAAAGGCTTCTGTAACTTTTTGTATTGTTAGATTGATGTGATATGGCATGTGCACAATCTTATCTACTGATGGTGCATTTGAATTGTCATTGCGTTTTCTCAATAAGATTTTTTTTTATTCAAGAAGAAAATCTTCTCATGCTGTTCAAAGGCCAAATGTTCAAATACTTATCAAGGTATTTCTGTTATAATATGCATTTTGCAGAATCATTACAAGCTCCTAGTTTTTCTGACATGAAAGTTTCTGTCTTGTAAGGTTTTGCAGTCTTGTACTTATGAGATACTGTCATGTGCACAACCTTATCTACAGGCTGTGCATTCAAATTGTCATTGAACTTGTCTGATTAATTTTTAAAAGAGAGAATCTAATTAACACTGTATTTTACCCTTTTTTATTCTTGTTTTGATATGCATTTTGCAGCATTATTATAGTTTCCTGAGTTTTGCTAAGAATGAAGCTGCTGTTGTATTTGTCAGATGAGTACTGCTTCAAGCCAAAGCATGTTTTACTGCTTTTGCTGACCCAGAAAACTAATGGTTTATTTTATATTGTAAAAGTTCCATTTACCCATTTTTTGGAGAGTGATATGCCTTGATTTATCCAGGAAGCAGAGATAGGGACAGAGGAATCAAAGAGGGAGAAAGAAGAAATTTTAGCCAAGCTTTCAGACGTTGAAAGGAAGTTTGCAGAAGGGAAGAGCAGAGTGAATAAGCTCGAGGAAGACAATGCAAAACTTCGTCGTGCTGTTGAGCAGAGTATGAGCAGACTCAATAGGATGTCCATGGATTCTGATTATCTAGTTGACAGGTTAGCCTGCTCTGTTCTTAGTTTTGATTATTGTTTTGTATTCAATCTGCTACTTTGTTATACATTACATCATAGTTACAAGTTAGTGAGATGGCTTGTACCATGTATACATTGTTGGGATTAGAAGTTGATATGCATGGGTCGCGTAGTCTATAATGTGCGACTGGCTTTTATTGCAGGCGCATTGTGATTAAATTACTAGTGACCTACTTCCAGAGAAACCACAGCAAAGAGGTATGAATCTCTTAGTACAATTGAACAGGATAAAAAATTAACAAAAAAAAGATAATCTCATTCTTTCAATGTTATTTTTGTTGGCAATATTTAGTCTCTGCTATACCATGCAGGTAGATTGTTGTTTTTATTTTCATTTAGGAGATTAACCACTAATACACCTAGGCATCATTATCCATCTCTTCAAGAAGGAAAATTTTAACCTACATAAATCTTTTTTGTTTTGTTTTTTTTTTTTTTTTACTGGAGAACCCTTTGGTTAAAGGACATCTCAAGTTCAATAGATCCTTGTTTGGAAAGAATCCATATTGTACCGCTGCTCTCACATAGCATTGCTATTTAAATTGTTATAATGATTATTGTTTCTGGTTTCTCTTCCCTTTGGCAAGCCCTACCCAATTTGACATAGCTTATACTCTCATTCTGCATGGCGGGTTCCAGGTTTTGGATCTTATGGTTCGAATGCTTGGGTTCTCGGATGAAGACAAGCAGAGAATAGGTGTAGCTCAACAAGGTGGAAAAGGTGTTGTTCGTGGGGTTTTGGGGCTACCTGGTCGCCTAGTTGGTGGAATCTTGGGTGGAAGTGCAGCTGCAGCTGGTGTTCAAATGAATTTGGCATCCGATAACCAGGTTGGTTTTTTTTTCTTCTTTCTTGATGTTTAATAGGTGACCTGTAAGATGATGCTATGGGCCTTTTGATCTTCATGTACAAGTAGCTCTGTTTCCACTCTTTGTGGTGTTTCATACAGTGTGCCCTTTGCATCCTAATAATCTGGGTTGTCATTTAGACTAGTGGCAGACTGCTCAATCTCTGCTCAGTTATTGCGTGATTTTGAGCTTTTCATTGAGCTGACGTTAGTGAAACTTGAATAGTAAGTTAGCATTTGCTTGAGATGGATCCATCTATCCACTTGCTCATTACTAATTTGCTGCAAGAACCTAGTAGCCTCTTCTGGAGAATGTATTCTGATCTGAATTCAATCAGAACTGAAAGTTTGGTTTTTTACTTCTATGCATCTTGTTGTGTTCTATCCATTGAGTGAAGACCACCTATTCATTAGAACGGTTGAGTGACTCACAGAAAATAGTTGTTGGGTTTGGTCACCGTGACTCGGGATGCTTTGTAGTCAAGACTTGACAGTAAAGTCTTTGCCCTTTTGTTTTCAGTGGTGGGGTGTGTGGGTTCTTGGTCACTAGCATATGCCTATTTGGCAAATGACATTCTACAGCCTCTACTGAGGCATCAACAGTGCATGCATGAATTTAGCTATTAGGAAAGGATTTTTCCTTTCCGTTCAAAGATAATCAGCTATCTCAGTATCATGTTTACAAGTGTGTATATTTTTCTTGGGAGAGGAGTGCGATGAAAATGCAATTTCATCTCAAGTATATGTTTCTCCAGTCCTTTGCAGATATGTGGGTTGATTTTCTTCTCAAGGAAACTGAAGAAAGGGAAAAGAGGGAATCTGGGCAAGATACAGGTAGACCCAATGAAGACTCGCAAGGAAGGAGTCCAAATGCTACTGGGGTTAGTTCGTCGGTGCCCAACCATGGAACTAGCACATCTGGACCAAATCTTTCTCCAGCCCAAAATCATGGTCCTGTAGCCCCTCGAGGAAATTCGCTGCTGTTTGCACATATCGATTCGGAGTTCTCAACAGTTCCTTTAACATCCTTGGACAACCCTTCTCGGATCTCAAGACTGCTCACAAAACATTGAGAATACGTTGATTTATTATGTAATTAATCAAAGGTATAGATTGTTCGTTGGTGTTCAATCAATTCTTTCACGGTGAAATGAAAAGCGTCTCTTTGCCCCAAATAGCTATCTCGTGGTCATTCTCCAATGTTAGCACGCTGTCACATAATAGTAACAGTACAATCTCTCTATCTTAAATTCTTAATGGCAGAATGCAATATTCCTTCCATCTTCATCTAGTGTGTTAGTGTATATCGCCATCCAAACTCAGCCAGTTGTAATGTCCAAAAATCCCTTACATCACTCTCTTATCTTGTGGGTGCAATGATGCTGGCATTATGCTTCACTAAATTTATTGAGCTCTGCAGTTTGAACTTGTAGTTTAACCTGAGCAGCACCTGTAAAACCACCGATGAAGGAACTTGGATGTCCGACTACTGGCTGCCAAAGCGTACATATTGGATGCAGGTTATACAAATTTTATGAAAGCAGCCTGCGAGGTGGCCTCTCACCAAATTCTGCTCTTTACTTGGCTTCCCCTCACCTCACTTGTGCCGGGCCACCACACACAAGTTTACACGTAACATCACGAACAATACCCTGTTAGCTAGAAATCTTAGATGCCAGGTTACCTTATATTTACGCAACGGCTGTGCGGTGTTTAATTGAAAATGTTTTTTCTTTAAAAATATATTAAAATAATATTTTTTTAAAATAAACACATAAAAAAGTTAATTTCAAAAAAAAATCAAATTTTTTTAGAAAAGCACAGAGCAATAGTACTCTCAAACTCACCGACATTCACACATCCAAATTGAAATAGATTTCAGCCTTGCACGCAAATCCACCTTGCCCCCGCAATAGCCAAATGAGGAACTGTTTCTGCGCCAGCATCTACTTTGTTTTTTGTCGTAGTCACGAGGCAAACACGACACAAATATCAGAAAATACCGGGAGCACAACGGTCCGAAACATAAAAGATAAACTAATGTACATTGAACTCATCAAAAACCACCATTGAGAGGTGCCATAGGATTGCAAATTAAACCTCCATCTTCAAAACTAACACCATGAAAGACAATTCATTCAAAATGCAACCCAAACAGTTTAAAACAATTTGTGGGGTGAAGAACAAAAGGAATCCCTAGCAAATTATGGGTAAAGCAATCACGACCTGCAAACCCCTGATTACCCAAACACAAAAAGCAACCAATCTAAACTTTCTTGGCTTTCAAAGCGGCCACTGGGATCTTGCTCAGAACCTTAGCATCGAAGACCGCATATTGCCTTTTGATCTCAATCATCGCCTTCTCTGCCAAGGGGTCGATTTTGTCCTCGAACTTCTCATAGAGAACCGGTACAGTGTGTAGCAGAACGAAGCCTGTTAAAATCATTGAAAAGTTTCAGTATATATAATATCTAACGCACGTTAAGCAAACTGCATAAAATCAGGCATAAAATCAGCTTCGAAAGTCATACATATATAAAACAAGGTCAAGAAATGGCACCAACTCCCCACAATTGACATGACCCACAATCCGGCGATAACCTGACATCAATACACACCAGCAATTTTAGGAATTAGTCAGAGTAGGCAAAGCATGAAAACCAGCAATGACACTATTGACCAAATAATGCAGAACTCGACAGCAATAAATTTCAGATCCAAATGTAGCAGTAATATAAGAATTATTCTACTGAAAACAACATAAGGCAGAAATATCAGATGATCTCCTTCAATTACAAGGTGAACCTGTAGAAACAGAAGTGATGATATATACAAGAAACATACAATGAGAAACTTCTTCAAGTCTTTTCCTGCGGCAATACTGCGCAAGACCACAAATGCACCGTTAATCTCAACACACAGTGCTGAAGCAACCTGCAGGACTGGTTCCTCTGGAAGATGAACTTGTGGGATGCGAGGAGGACTCCTATAAAACAACATCGGAAAGAAAATCACAAACAACCCATTCCGAGCCTACAGTTGTCAATACCTCCACCAAAATACATGGATACCTAAACCAGAAAAGGGAGCTAAAAACTTCAAGGACGAGAGAATATTACTTGTTGATAAAAGCGTGAGCATTAGACCAGAGGAACGAGAGTGCAAGAGAGAGTATCAAGATATGGCACACTAGAGTAAGCAAGTTGTATTCGACCAACTCAAAAAGGACCCAGATTGCTGTCGCAAAACCAAGTACACCAGCTGAAACCTTCTTGTTCCTCCACAAAAACACATCAGCAGCTGAACAAAAATACCACGTTAACCACACTGTCATTTTTTTTTCCTTTTAATTTTCTCAGTAACCAAACACCCCAGAAGACCGGGAAAAAAAAACAATGACTGAATCTGAATCATTCTATTCTCTACTAGTAAAATAATAAAATAATAAACAATCAAAATCAACCTCAATAAATAAATTAAAAAAAATGAAAAAAAAAGAAAATGAAATTTTAATAAATAAAGCAGGTTTTAAGTGACCTACGCTTTCCACCACCGAGAACACGATGAACAGGTTTTTCTCTACCAAACAACCGCCAAATCTTGTCCTTCACCGACTCGGAAGGATACGATTTCTTCTCTGAATCGGACTCCGAATCCGACGAAGACGATTCGTGATGAATCTTCTCCCTAATCTTCCCCATGACTGACTCAATCGGATTCTCTGATTGCTCCGCCATTGTAATCTGGATCCTCCTAATAAAAATCTAAAAATTTCAGTGAATTTCTTCGCAAGAAAAAGAGAACTACACCCACAGATACTGAGGGGAGTGATGAAAAGTGAGGGAGTAAAAAGAAAGCATGTGAGGGTTATTTAAATCGTGGGCCGAGCCTCAGGTTTGGAGTCTACGAACCTGGTGGTTTGGTTGAATTTGAAATGAAATGATTGAGTTGACGGTGTTACGTTTGGGAGGTTCGAGGAGTTACGTCGTTAACTGAGAGTTTGGGAGGTTTGCTTTCATACGTGGAGACAGTGAAGGACGGTGGTGGATGCGATGTTTGTAAAGGCAGTGTCACGTGGCAGTTAAAGAGACGGTGATCCGGGAATGGACGGCCGCTACTTTTTGTTGGGCAGGCAGACTGGAAATCAGAGTGGGCTCCACGTTGGCCTAACGTGCGTTCTTTATAGAAAAATATAATAGGTGTTTTTTTTCGATGAAAAAAAAAAGATTTTAGCTTCGTGCTGACGCAAGGGAATGATAATTTTATCTTAATAAATTGTTTTACTTGTTTGGATTCCGTCCAAGTTCATGTAATAACTTGAAGTGAAAAAATCAGGTGTGAGTATAAAATAATTACTGTTGAACCTCATCTAAAACCCTATTTGATCTCAACCCCAATCAAATTAATATAAAATATATTGAGAGTTTGGAAATTGGAAAAATCACATTTACTATGTATGATGAGAGCGTGTTTTGCAGTGTAATTACAGGTATTTTTTAAATAATTTTTTATATTAAAATATATGTTAATGATTTTTTTTTATTTTTTAAAAATTATTTTTGACATCAACACATCAAAACAATCCAAAACATACAAACTATATTAAATTTTAACAAAAAAAAATTTAAATTTTTTTTGAAACACAGATTAAACTACGTTTCTAAACACTTCCTAATACTCTAAAAATCATGGGAAAATCACTGTAGATTCCATACGTTTCACTTATTAATATATTATATTATTATAATTATTATATTATATTACATTATAAAACTTTCTTTATGTTTTTATTTAGTTATCAGATTTTCATGATATGAATCTTGAGTTTGATGGGTTAACCTGATTTGACGAGTTAACCCAAATTTTTTTTTTCTTAATTAATTTTTTTCGTTTAGTTTAGTTTGTTGATGTTAAATTTCTTTCTATTTAATTATCAGACTTTCATGACATGTATCATGGGCTTGACGAGTTAACTTGGTTTGATGGGTTAGCCCAGTTAAATCCGGGTAAACCCGTCAATTATTTTTTTCTATTTAGTTATCAAACTTTCATGACGCGAATACCAGGTTTTACAGGTCAACCTGGTTTGAAGGGTTAGCCCAATTAATTCAGATTTTTTTCTTTTTCTTCATTAGTTTTTTTTTCTTGTTTTTTTCTTTTTAATTAATCTATTTAATTACCACATTTTTATGACACGACCTTATAGCCAGACCCACATCCAATATTCTTGGGTTCGGTTTTGCAGCCAGGCTCACTTAAACTTGGATCATGCAAGTTTAATATTATTATTAATATTATAAATATTACTTTTAGGTCAGACGTTGTAGCCAAACCCAAGACTTTTGAGTATAACTTTGCAGAAAAACCCAAAACTTTTAAATCTTAATTTTTTTATATATTTTTTATGAAAAAAATGACCCACAACATCACACAAGTTATATAACTAGTATAAATTAAAAAATATGGTCTTATTTCACATTTCACCATCTTCCCTCTCTAACCGTTTCTTCTCTCTTCATTATTTTTTTTTAATATATTTCTAAATAAAAATATATTTTAAAAATCAACCTTTATTACTATTTTAAACACTCCCGGCTAAAAAAAGGAGGAGAAAATTTAGACATATTGTTATTTTGGTTTCTTTAATGTGTGTTCTCTTGTTTAGTGGTTGAAATGATTTTTTTTGTGTAATTTTTTTTTCTTTAACATGCCTTGTCTCTATTCTGGATTGAGATGAATTATTTTGTATAATTGATTGGACTGGATTTAAATTATGATTTTGGAGCTTGTTGGATGTAATTTGATTCTTCAGAAGAATTTTTTGTTTTTGTTGTCATTGAATTAATATAAAAAGATCATGATTTGGGATGCTTGACATATATCTTATAAATATCTGAAAATTATTAAGTTGAATTTAATTTATAATAAATTGAGTTAAGATAAAAATCTTAAGTTAAGATTTAGATATAAATATTACATAACTCCATCTATAGTACCCATACATTTATTTGGATACAAATCGCATTCTTTAAAATTTTATTTTTTTATTTTGCTAAAAATTAATTTTATATATGTGTTTTGGATAATTTTGATGCACTGATTTTAAAAATATTTTTTTTAAAAAAAATATTATTTTAATATAATTCAACATAAAAAAATATTTTAAAAGACAATTACAACCACAATTTCATATAGATTTCTTGTTTTTTTTTTTCCTTCTGAAAAAAGAAAATGGTAAGCCTTGGCTTTATCAAGCCGATTGCAGCTGATTCTTTTTCTATGAATTGACTACTGAAGTTGGTTGTTCTTACCACTACATTTTTGTACTGGTAAATTTGTGAAAAAATGTACGGACTCGTAAAACTTTGGAATAATGAAATCTCTACAATACATTTGATACTTAATCTGATAATATTCTCAGTAAATCATAAAATACCGAGCGGTATTGTATAATATAAATATATTAGAACTTCTATAATTCACCAGTG
>Ga0325411_1003719_pt1 | contig 17183 bp, 20 predicted proteins | sample PopdelMetagenome_13_FD_206181 | JGI IMG/M metagenome (GOLD analysis project Ga0325411, IMG submission 206181) | Populus deltoides microbial communities from Bellville, Georgia, United States - Xylem-PdIQD-R4 | ecosystem: Host-associated > Plants > Phyllosphere > Stem > Wood/Secondary xylem...
TATGTTCGATTGCATCCCTGAGTTTAATTGTTTCAGCTTTCTGTGAGGTTTAACTACCTTCAAAAGAAACAGTTTCATCTCTGGTTTCACGAAGTTGCGATTACTTTCTTAATTTTGATTTTTCCAGTTTTTGTGCCATTCAATGCATTCCAGTCCTTGCTCTAAAATCTCGATTGCATTTGTAATTTTAATTATTTCAGGTTTTTGTTTTTGTATCTCCGATAGGAATGCCCTTCCCAATTGTACAAGGATCTAGCCTTGTTCTCTTGAAGAAGATACAGATTCATACTTATGTTTTTCTAGGTGGGCTTGTTAGGAGAGATTATGGCAAGGATGCTCACGGAGTAAGTGATGCGAGGAGAGGTTTAGGTATTCGCCTCCTTTGGCAAGACAGATATATACCGAACAAAAATTATTGGAAGAATCCTTATTTATAATTTTCACTCTTTAGTAATTTTCAATATTCAATTTGGATAGATTAATTATTATCCTTCTTCTATTTTATTGGCCAAATAACTTGACTAAATTATTAGTAACTCATCTATCTTTTCTCATTTCCACCCTTCCATTTTATTTTAAACAAACATGGTCTTAGATTTTTTATTTTTAATTTTTTAGAAAAAATTAACCTGATAATCCTATAATTTAGTTGTTTTTACACCTACCCTCTGTATTTTAAAAAATTAACTAAGCTATAGGACGATTTAGGATGTAAACTATCATGCATGTATTAAAATTAGAATGTAAACTATAATTTTCAAAAATATTATAAAAAAAAAAATTAAACTGATCAAGGTAATTTCCCCCCTTTTATGGATTTCTTGAATCATTTAATAACAATTAATTTTAAAATTTTTATTTTTCATGTAAAATTGGTCAAAGCTATTGTAGTAGATACTTATATTGATACATATTTTAAAACTCATGGTAGATTTCTCTTCTAGACTGCAAAAATAGCATGAGAGATTAAATTGAACTCGCTTAGTGTTAAACAATTTATTTAGTTCTGAAAAAAGAAATGTGACAAATGAAAAAAAAAAATATCCATACTACAAACTCTAATTAAAGAACTCAATGGCAAACCAACCCACAGCAAGGGCCAAATTTGGTATTACTTCTATAATTTTAAACCTCTGAACCTGCCATCTATCCAGTGTGGCCGTTCTAAGCAATCTGCAGGCTTTCCTTTATTTTCCTCCAGAATGCAACTATTACAATTTGCCATGCATAATAATTTATTACAGCATCCTCAGTTCAGTTGGTGCTTGGTGGAACACATATAATAGCACTCGTAGCATCATCCTTAATCCCCGACAAGGCCAACAACATATTGCTTCAGTATCCATCCCATTTTCCAGCAGAATGCTCATCACCGTCCGATCAAAGCTTAAAAAATTCAAGCCTTTAAGAGCAGTTTTTCCATCCCATGGAAAGGTAACAGTAGTTTCGGATTGCAAACATCAAACTCCACCACTAAATCGATGCAGGCAAGAACGAGCCTAACTTTTTTAAATTAAAAGGTTTTTAATTTATCACCAAATTTACTCCCCCCACTACATACAAAATTTATTTTTCCTACATGGTTACAAGACAACTGCACATAATATTTTATACATCACGGAAAAAAAAAAAAAAAAACAAAAACAAAACAGAATGAGAGAGACCACATAGGTTAGAAAAAAACCTCATCCAAGTGAGAGCATCGTTGATGACAAACTCATGAGCTAATGGACAGCCGGTTTTCAATTTCTACAGTTTGTTAGTCTATACAAGCTAGTACTGTCAGCCTTTGTTCGTCTTCTCCTTGCCTGCAAAAGCATCATCCAGGTGTTAAGATGCATCTCTGTGACAAAATTTTACCAACATGAACTGAGCGATCACAAAGCTTACCGAATATGCTTGATTTTAGTGGGAACCGGAGAGATGACCCTTTCAGTTTTAGCTCTCTGAGTTGCCTCCTTTTGTCTGGTTTCTCGACTTCTGCAAGAGCACTGCTACTCTCTCCTGTTAAAAGATCAGGTCCTTTCTTCACCTTTTCATGATAAACAGCAGGTGGTGCAAGCCTCAGCTGAGGCATGCTTTCTATCTGTACTAATTTCTTATCTTTTTGGAGACTAGACAAGATCTCAAACTGCAGAAAATTCAGGATGAGTTTTGATCAATTAACAACTTCTAACCATGAGCGGTGTAACAATAACAATTAAGCTACTCATTTACCCGTGATATTTGCTGAAGCCCATAGGAATTCTCTAACAAATCTTCATGTGGGTGTAAAATGCTAGTTCCATGTGCTCTCCGTGGTCTCGCGGAAACCTTATTCACTAAACCATTCTCCGGAAGTGCTGATTTGTTTCTAGCCCCCCTTTGAGTATTCTTCTTAGGCATGCAAACAGGACATCCGGATAAGTGGCCCCTACTTGATGACTCATTTTCAAGTTCGCAATCAAGATGAGTTGCATGACCACAACTGAAAACTCGAATACGGAAACTGGAATTCTTTGCAAGTGGGCAGCTGCATATACAACATACAGTACTTCGGGGAGCATAGCCATGAGACGCCCCCTTCTTTAGTAAGCTCATGGTGTAAAATGTGTCATCCTCTATCAAGGATTTGGCAGTATCCTAAAATGTATAAAATATGAGTTAGTAGAAATTTGTGAATTAAGGTTGAACAGCTCAAAACCGTCTGGCACAAAGTTCATAAAAAAGACAAATTCTAAGATGAATAGATAAAGAAAAAATTCAAATGACCAAGTTAATAGATCATAAATATATACCAGAATTCTTCTTTCAAAGCCATATGTTCCAAGCATCCCCAGTATCGTAATTTTGAAATCGCCAAATTCCTGGCTACCATTATCAGAGAGGAGTTTTGACATGATAGTTGGAAGGTGAATGTATCCAATCATCCCCTCGACAATCTCTTTGATGAACATAGAAAACAATTTCCTCAAGGAGTGAGCACCTTTGCAAGATCTGGAGATTTTCCACTTGATTACCCATGCCCCATCATCCTCTTGGGAGCCCAGAACTTCACCTAGCACTCCACCGTAATTCTTTGCTTTTGATGCCCTTCTATCTGAATAGGAATCCATCAAAGGCACACAGAACCTGCAGTTTTATATATATGGAAAATTAGGAAATGAAAAATGCATATACTGTTCCCTTCCACAGCAATAACATTCTTGGCAAATGTAAAATAGATAAAACAGCAAGCATAAAGGACTGGTGGAGCAAAGCCAGAAGCATGAATAATACAAGATCTAAAAGGAGATGCATGTTCTCTTAATGCAAATATAGAAATTACCAAAAGAAAACTCATAAGATGCAATTGAGAAATTGAAATTCAAACAAAACAGTGGTTGACTTGACCAATTAATTAAAAAAGAGTGCTTTGTACAGTTGCTCAGCTGTTGACTTGTTTCAAGTGATAACTTCCATTACAGAATGAATATATCACTAGTTATGGCAGTTCCTATTAACCAGATGTTAATCTCACACATTCTCAAATAATACAAAATTAAAAGAAGACGAAAAGGTTCACATTGTCATTCTTGGAGATTTGTCAAAAACCACATGCATTATGTGTTTAAGCTGCAAAATCAAATAAAAAAAGATTATTTTATATGAAAAGGTGTTTTTGCTCTCAAGAGAGCTGTGTGCTTTTACCAACAATATAATAGAAGATGAAAAGGTACACATTAGCATGCCCAGGTGTGCTTTTACCAACAATAGAACATCATTTGTTAACGCAAGAAAACATAAAATGCAGACAGGAACATTCTCAGCTTCCTCTTTCAAAACTATGCACAGGCAAAACACAGCACACATAGCAATATCCTGGCAGCTGGCTATAGTACTCGAAGTGTCCTGTCGTATATCATACACTGCTAGTTAATGTTCTGAACGGTAACAAAAGATGTGGACTTTCACTAGGAGAATAGAAGAAAAATAAGAAAAAAGGTGAGTCTATAATCAGTAAACTTTTTCTTACATCATAGACAGCTTGTTAATGTTCTGCATGGAGACCAAAGATTTGGATTTTTTAATAGATGTACTGAAGAGAGAAGAAAAAAAGGTAGAAGAAATATGAAAAATCTTGTCTGAGGAGTCACAAGCAAACTACTGTTATATATAGAATGTCACACAATGCATGTAATCAAATTAATAATCTATATTGAGCTTACGAGTCAAGTAATCTGAACCAGAGCATCTCAGATTCCTCAGGTTGTAAACGAGGGGTGTTCCGCTGGCATAATCCAATACAGGCATTTAATATACTGCGTATGTTGTCCACCTGAAGATAAATATTGCAGAGTGCATTAAACATCCATTAAAAGCATGCTTTCTTATCAGGAAAAAAAAATTAAAACCATATCATAAAACTCCATAAATCTGTCAACCTCTTTCAATTTTAAAACAGTGCTGTAATGATCACTACTGGCAGAAACACTCATATCTGAAACCACACTTTCCACAGCTGACTCTAGCTCTGGAAAATTATCATTGAGACCAGAAAGTGTGAGTAAAAGAGCACTTCCAGCATCACCAACCCTTTCCAACAAAAAGGCAGCAGCATCTATTATCCCATATTCCTGGCACTTGCGTAAACAATGTTCCACCCGATAGCTATCAAAAGTCCCTAAGAATCTGAGAACTGAATTGCGCTCAAACTGACATAATAGCTGCAAGAGCAAAATGCAAAATACTAAGAATCTAACCCAAGAAGTGATAACACCATTCTTGAAAATTCTGAAGTAAAAAAGCAGCAATTAGAAGTGCAGGAAATTAGAAGTTATCATAGCAAACATAATTCTGATAAAAACAATGAAATTAGTCAAGCAATAATTGCACGTAGATGATTATATCCCACAAGGAAAAAAAAAAGGCAGCACCTATATCACGACCAAAACCAATACAACATTTATTTGACTGAACACTTGAGTTTATTCATTTCCTTTCAGGCGCACCTTGAGAGAAAATTTGAAGAGACAAAATTAAGAGTTACGAAGACCATGTGATCAGACTGAACACAAACCCTCAAAAAAAAAAAAAGACATGACAATTTTTTACTGTTTCAGAGGGAGTGGTGTTGCTATGTCATTCAAATCCAATCAATTGCTTTTAGGATAACAGTAGATGGGCTGACCTCAAAATAAAGCTCAATCATATCATCATTCACATGAACAGGATTACTCCGCATGAACTTAGGAAAATCAGAGATCCTTTCCAGATAAGCTGTGAGTCCTTTTGACTGATCTTTCACCCTTCTTCCATCAGCAACATCTATATCATCAGCTTTTTTTAAATTAGAAAAGTCTAAGGTTCCAGACAAATGAACCTCGATGACAGTCTTTAAATACAGAAAAAGACTCTGTGGATGAGAGCGTAATTCAGAGAGGATTTGTGGACTTTCAACACGAAAATGGTCAGTGACCAAGAAGAATGTTCCCTCTCTGGAAAAAAAATCATAAGATAGATTAGAGAAGAAAGTTCCCAAATAACAGAAATCTGACAGGATATTTAATAAGAGAGTAAAAATTGACATGTCTTCTTACAAAAAAAATTTAAAAAATTTACCTGCTTAAGACAAGCAACTCAGGAATCCTAGAAATCACAGCTGATCGAAAAGCACCACTATCATTGTCACTCAGCTTTTCTAACATATTGTTAATGTAGGCAAAAGTATGAATGGGTTCGTCTACGTCTTTCATATAGCTATCCAAGGCAGCAAGATACTGATGTCTGATGGTATGAATTAAGCCACAAACCTGAAACCCATATTAGAGCCAATGCCATGATGCTACCAAAAAGAGAACTTGATATAAGAACCAATCTCTGAAACAATAGCACAAATGTGATCATGGCATAGATACCTGGTGAAAGTGTGCTTTCTCACATAGCTGTAACACATAAGACTCATTCCAATCAGTCTCAGGCACCACTTCCAGAAGTGCAAGCACCTGTTTCTCTCTCTCCTTTGAAGTTTCAATGATGTGTGCAGGAACACTTGGTGGGACAGTACTTTCTGATGTCAGGTACTCCAAAATTTGACTCAGCACAACTTTTGAAACATGAGCTTTCCTACATGCAACATGGTATGCAATGAATTCAAACAGATTTTCTAAGTCTTTCTTTGAGGGCCATGCATCCACAAATCGAGTATCAACATTATCAACAGCAGACTCATCTGCTCGGGATATATGTTTTTCGGTAATTTGAACAAGAGCATTTATAGTATTCTGAATCCATAAATTCTGACTTTCAGCCATAATATTGTTTTCTTGCTTAGCCTCCATACTTGTGTCAGCACCATCTTGCATAGAGAACTCACGTTTCAGATTTTCACCATCTAAAAAAGCACACCTCAAAACATCTAAAGTTGCTTCAGTATCTAACTGTAAGAGATGATACAGGTTCAGGTATGTTCCTCTTGACACTGCCTGTGGATTAGAGGCATCAGAACTCTCCAGCAAAAACTGCACAAGTTCAGTCCTAAGAGATGACAGGCGTGTGACAGGAAGAGCCCCATGTCCTGCAAACACAATGCTTCAAAGTTTCATAATCATTCATGAAAACCAAATTACACATTGAACATGTACTTTATCCGTATGTCACTTATGATCATTTATTCCAAAATGCAAGCAGTTCATCATTGGTTTAAACAACGGAAATATTAATTTTGAGAGTGAATGGCCAAAGTTCCTCGTACATGGAGAAACTTCAAGTTTAACCAACCTGTTATAGATGAGGATAAAATGTTGACAAGAAATATCATGTAATGACAAATTATTTAGAAAGTATATGCTTATCAGAGTACACTAGCCAAAAAATCGTGCCGTGGGTATCAAGTTACATAATAGCCAGTACCATGATCAATATATACTTATATAAGAACCGGATTAGATAAAAGCTGAGCCAATAAATAGGAAAAGGATTGTAATAAAAAACTTCAAACATGACGCTAGCTATCTATACTATAAATTATAACATCATGAAAGATATTATTGTTTTACAAAAAACAAATATTGATTTTGTCAACAAGAGCCTCTTACTTGTCTTAATAAACAAATATATAAAATTAGAAGTTTCATATATCAAATTTAAAGAGCAAAAGCTATCCAGAACTTGGCACCATTCTAAAGTGTGAATGCATGCTGTCTTCAGAAAATAATGACTCCGAGCTCGCATAAATTGTTTTCAAAAACACATGCGTGCGCACACAAAAGGCTTGATAATAATCTAGTGCTCCTCAATAGTCAACTCTCAGAACATTAAATACCCAACTTAAAAGTTGATTTGAAAGTTTTTTATGACAATCTATCTAATGACAAGAATTGAAAAGGAGAGAATTTTGTAATAGTTGAATCAAATCAAGGTCTATCATAACTTGAATGATACCTGGTGGAAAGGCGAGACCTAAAAAGCAGTACTTCAGATAAACAAGCATCCTGTACCTGTAATTGAGTTCAGTAGTAAAGGGTAACCATACAGAATAGAGAAGCCATGGTCAACGAATCAACTTACAATTTATTTTTTGATTAAAGTGAAGAGGGAGGTAAATTGACGTGATTCGTTTTCTTGGATAATTTTATGTAGTGTGATTCTCAATTAAATTCACTTAGGAAAATTAAATTCATGCAAAAGAATTTCCCCAGTCAAAACCTAACATGTGAAAATTCCTGCCTTGTTAGCAAGCTTATAGATGATATATTTAATGCAGGATGACATTTACTCAAAATCATTGAAGTTTTAATTTATTGAATCCGTCATGGGTTAAGGCCATGTACCCAAGGGCAGCAGCGGTCTCTTGTTGACTAGTTCTTGAAACAACCAATAGCTCCTCTAAAGGTGTCCTGAAATCATCCAATCCTTTATTGAAAAGATACACCAAGGCACCATATAACCCATGCTCCCGGCATAGCCTGACAACCTAAAAGACAATATACGATGATTATTCACCATTCTTGGTGAAAAAACTATAGCGAACGTAGAGGTTGAACAAGGGAACAATTAAGGAAAACCTGATTAAAATCCAAGGAGGAAATGTCCATGTGAAGGACACATTGCTCAACTCGCTGCAACCACCCTTTGCTACTGTAATGCTCTACTAGGGCTTGCATAATCTTTAAATGTGTAAGAATAGGAAGATGAAAGAAAAGACGTTACAGTGAAAAAGTAAGCAACCAGATTGGAAAAATCAATGAGGGTAAACAAAACAACAAGCATCAAGCAATACCTCAGGGGGTAGCGACCCCAGCATATCCCTCAATATATATGGCTCCAAAAGCTCCAAAAATGTATCTAAAATACAGAAAAATAAAGATTCAAAAACTGATGCTTCCACTCAACAGGATAATCATCGCATGTGGCATCAAAATAAGAAGAAAAGTACATGCAATTTGCAACATCAATTTATTGAAAAAGGCATTCACTTTATAGCATTAATTGTAGAAAATTGCACACCCATAACAAGAAAACTTAAGCAAGCACAAAATGAACAATAAGGAACAGGCTACATCCAATCTATAAAACTCAAGCCTCAAGAAGTGACAGAGAGATGTAATGCAACTAGCATCTAATTGATGGGTTCAAAATTGCTACATGGTGGAGAAGTCAAAGTTCAAAGTCCAGAATTAACCAAATAAGCACAGAATTTTATGTAATCTGAAGGGGTACCTCTATGTTGAACAAAGACAAATTTAGAGAAAATTTCGTCAAAAAGGATGTCAGTCCGCTGTATATGGACACAGAATTCTACAGCAACACCACCGACACGTGTGAACTGTTCTTTTATTTCAGAGTGCACTGAGTTGCTTCCAGTCTTTGAGTCATCTTGTTGTTCCGCTTTTCCAATTTGATTGCAAAAAGCCACTGAGATATAAGAAAATACTTCATCTACATATGACATAAGCAACTCTACCAGATATGGCATTATGGCTTCCTTTACAGCATCTACTGATTTAGGAAGGTCAACAACACCATGAGCTTGGCCATCATAAAGTGTCATTGCCATGTTCAAGGCACCCATCCAGTCACCTGCTCTTCGCAGAACCTGAATACGCTCTTTCCATGGGAGAAGGCGGGAAACAATAAGATGTGTTGGTCCAAGTATGTACACAGAAGCTCCCCTTACACCTATACAATTGTGATAAGCTTTCTCAGGGTTCCCGTAGATATTGATCAAGTGTGTATGATATGCAGCTAGATCATCTCCCCTAGAACCATCAACAGCAAAACTAGTTTGGTGAATCACAGTGCCATCCTTTGCGAACAAATATAGTTGTCCTGTTAACGTGAGAACCACCAGCATCTGGGAAGGGAACAATACTCATTAACTTAAGTTTTAAAGATAAAATAAACCACAGAGCATGCGCATGTGTAGTGGAGAAAGCAAAGAAAATAAACAGTGAACAAACTAGAAACAAATAGATTTGCCAAAAAAAAAAACACATACATGATCATCCAACCAAGCCACACCTATGGCTGCACTGTCAAGGGACCATTTTCCATAAACTTTTAACTCAGATTTGACCAATTTTGCCACTTGCACTTTTCGATCCCAGGCAATTGCGAGCAATGAGACTCTCTCTGCCACATGTTCTGGAACATTGTCTGCAACAAATTCTTTTTAGAATAGTGTCCACTAGAAAATTTAAGAAACTCTGCAGGCCATACCAGGTGATGAACTATGTGATTGTGTGGTACATTTCCATGCAGTGTAAGGCATGGAACCCTCTCGAACTCCATCTGGCCTAGAAAGTTGTGCATATACCTGTAAACTGGGACTGAGCCTAACCTGTAAAAAAGGCATGGTTTCAACACATTGTGAAGAATAAACATCCAAAAATAAGCAAACATTAATTCACAAAACAAAAGGTGCATGTAACTTGCAGAATTATCCAGGGACTTCATACCACCAAAGCAGTTTGATGAGTGACAAATATGACCACACCTTCTTCAACCAAAGAAGAGCCCTCATTGAATAGTTTCCAACCTGCATCTCCCCCAACTACACCACCCATCATGCTACTAATGCTGGTGGATGATGCTGAAGAATTTCCCTGTGTGGCTGGCAAAGCACCTCCGCAAGATTCATCAAGAAGAAGGGGTGAAGCTGATAACACAGTGCCCGTTCTTTGTCCATCAAGAAGACACTATAACAATCAATTAACATTAAGTCATTAATTTGGCAAGTACAATACATACCTACCATATGCTGACTCAGATTAACACATTTAACTGCAAGGCATGGGCGTGCACCATTAGCCTAGAATGGTGTCTTTACCTGTGTTTTGAACGAGAACCTGTTAAGCAAGGGAACCACTGAGAAAGCATGTAGCAGAACCAGACCCTTGCTATCACCAGTAACTGCTTTAAACTGACGAGTAACTTGAGAATCCTGGCCCAGAAAGAATGCATGCACAACTGCTGCAGTATGCTCCCCAGTAATAACTTTTGCTGCTGATGCCCTCTGGACATCCCAAACAGTAATGTGACCATCTCCGTAACCAGCCAAGAGCATGTCTCCTTGCTGATTAAAGCACATGGAAGTCACTGGGGCATGAGATCGATCACCTTGCAAACCAAGCATTAGCATCTGGAAAAGGAGTAGGATGGTTCAGTGGGTGATGCTGACTAACTATAAGGATAAACAAGAACCTAACTTGCAAAATATCGACAATGACAATGTTTTGCAGCTGTGATTTTCCTTGAAAATTGGATATTCAGTTAGCATTAGATGCTTCTTTCACTACAGTGAATTTCCTAGTAAGCAGGAGCCAGAAGAGTCTATTGAGAAAAGAAAACAAAGATTTTATGCACGCATATATACTAAGCCCATGCCTCAAGCACAACTTCAAAGAAGAAACACTATAATCTCATGCAAGTACATTTATGAAAGTCCTTCAAATTACTGCTGGATCTAGGATTTCCTTATTCCACATTGCATCTATGAACAAAATAGGTCTCGTCTCAGGAAGCACGTATCTAATTGCACCCTCAAAAGAACAAACCTTCCCATCCTTCAATAAAAGCAAGAAAACAAAAGGCAAAGACATCCACTAATTAAAAAGACGCAAGCCAAAAGCCACATGCAACATAAACTAAAAGCAATATGAGTGAACAGAAGTAACCTTTGCATCCATGTTATCATCATTATGAGAAGAGTATCTACTAGGGACAACAACAATGACACCTTTTGACATTCCCATTGCAATGTAGTTAAGATGAACAGCCAAAACTTGAGGTGAACCATGATCTCTCCTAAATGTTTGGGAACCAACAGTTTGTGTAATAACATTATGAGAATCAACATCAAAATATCCTAAAGTAGTTGACCCCCTCCGAACACCCTCAAGTCTCATAGGCTGAGCAGCCGCACCCTCCTCCCAATGCAATCCAGTATAGGCCATTTTCTTCTCGAGTTCTTCTGCCAATTCAAGCGGCTTCAGACTAGACTTCCGTTTCTTCTCCGCCCTTTTACTAATCATCTCACTCTCCAGTTGCTCGATTCTCTCCTCTACAAGCTCCGAAATATCACTCATTGAACTTGCATCATCACCATCACCAATAGTAAAAACACCTACCCCATCATCTTTAACCTCGTCCATATTTTCTTCCAAATTATTTCCCTCTCCTATCACGGCCTCGTCTTTAAAGGAATCAACATTATTCAAGTTAATAATATCTACTTCACTCGAATCACTCACTTCCACAAATTTATCTTTAGAAACAGAAGCTGCATTTTCATCATCCAAATTTAAGTTAGCATCAGAATTCGAGGTCGAACCAGTATTATGCAACATATCTTGACCACTATCATCACTAAGCCGTACTTCCCCCTCGATTTGAAAAACTGGCTCTCCTTCACTTTCACGTGAAATCTTCAAATCCTCTTCTGTCTTCCGAATCGCATTCTCTGCTGTAGCAGATTGAAATAATCCACCAATCTTCTCCTCTGACTGGGACTGGAATCTTTCAATTGAGTCTCCGTTCGATGAATTTGACACAATTTCATGATCGCCACCACCACTGGAGCCTGATTCTGCTATATCGAGAATCGTCTGGAAGGTTCCACTCCCGCTGCTCAATCTCCTGGACTTGATCGCGGCGGCATGCGGTGTCGGGACAGAACGAGAGGCAGCAGCTGCCGCTGCAAGGGCTGCCCCTGGCTTCGCATTCGATCTCACTCCACCGAAAAGCGATGGCAACTGTCTAGAAGACGGAGGAGGAAGGCGCCACGGTGAATTAGTAATTCGAGTAAGTGAAGTGGGTTTTAATTGATCCTGGATAATTTGTGATTGTGTGGAGGAATCTAGTGAGACGGCGTGTTGGAGGTGGGAGGGAGGGAGATCTGATTGTTTGATGGAGGGTGGGGATGAAGGAGGGGAAGAGGAATCGGAGTCGTTGAGAATTTCGTCGAGAGTACGGTGAGCGACGGAGGTGTTATCAGTGTCAGAATCGGAGGTGGAATGAGAATTAAGGAAGGAGTCAAGGTCGAGTTCCATAGGGAGTTTGGTACTCGTTAGTTTCTTAGTCATGTTTATTTTCTATTTTCTATCCGGTAGGATGATGTTTGTTCATTTATGTATGTGACTGCAGAAGAAAAGGCTGCTTTGTCATCGCGGTAGAGAAAATTTCTTGCTTCTTCCTCTGAGACCGGGCTATAGAATTGCTCCGATCGTCTCCATAGTTTTCTACTTTTCTTCGCCAACGGTATCACTGCAAGTAAAAAATAAAAAGCCGACAACTCGGCGTATGAAATCAACGACCCCTCGTTTAAGGAAATGTTTGGGATATTAGTAGTCATTATTTAAAAAACAAAATTTATTTTTTAAATTTTTATTTTTAATATTCATATATTAAAAAAAATTTAAAATATATAAAATAATATAAAATTAAAAAAATTGAATTTTTTAAAAGCTCAACGACTTCAAATATTACCTAAATTCTTTTTTTAATAGTAGGGTTTTTATTAAAATTAAAAAATTAATTGCAAGGGTAGTTGTCATCAGGACATTACAAAGATTGAAATAACGTGACTTCTAAAAAAAAATAATTAACTAATTATTGCAAGAAATTCAATTTTTTTACTTGGATTCAGTCTTTAACATATTGATAGAGAATAAATTATTTTTTAAAACATGTTAAAATGAGTATCATTATTAAAAGTAAAATAAAACTTAAATTGACATCTTGGGTTTTTTCACTTTTAAAATGTATTTAAATAACTAAATTATCTTTAAAATTAAAAAAAAAATTAATCTAGATTCAGGGGTGTTTTCATACTTTCATTTTAGTTTTCTAGTTATTATCAAGTTAAAAGATGAGTAATTTGATATTTAATAAATATAAATATTATTTTTAAAAAAATATGGTTAATGCATGCATTGCACATGCCAGCAAAAGGGTTGTGGTACTCGAGCAATGCATAAGGAGGTTTTTAGCAGCTAAAAAATGGCTTTTGAGACAACCTTCAAACCGTCTCGGCAACTCCTTCATCCCTAAACGTTGTGTGGTTTAATGACCTTCAAAGTAACCTTTGAATTTATTTTTTTTTAATTTGGTCTATGTTATTTTGATTACAATATGTTTTATTTGAAGTAATTTATAAAAATAATTTTTTTTTCTTATAAAATTTTAAAATACAAAATTATCCTTAAGTATTAGGCATTATATTATTTTATTATAGGTTAATTAAGTATTTTTACTATATAAAATATAAAATTATCAATCTAACCTCATATAATTTGTAAAAAACAATCGTATATAATTTATAATAGATAATTATATTATAATGAAAAGATTACCCTCCCCCAAAATATCTAGTTCGAAGGTTTTTTTTCTTTAAGAATAATTTTATAATTGTACTATTCCATTGAATAATAATTTGTATCTAAATCTACATTAACCCCCTTTTTTTTTAATAATAATGATGGTTACATTCTTATATTTGGTGGTGTAATTTTTAAAACTATAATATAATTGATCATTTAAATTATAATATCTTATTACATTACAAGCATTACATAAAAAAAGTGATGTAATGAACCGTTACATGATGAAGAGTAATCTTACAATGACCTGCTTGCAATTTTCTTTTATCATAAACTGAATTATAAATTTTATAAAGTACACGGATTAAAAGAATAATAACTCATTACATTACAAGCATTGCATAAGAAAGTTACGTGACGAACCATTACACGATAAAGGGTAATCTTACAATTTACAAAGACATGCTTGCAAAACAATATCCCAGAGACTGAGTTATAAGTTTTATAAAGTACAAGGACAAAAATAAATTTCTAATAAAGACCAATTTATAAATAAAAATAGAATTTAGGAACGAAAATAATTTTTCAAAAACTACAAGGACTAAAATAACACTCTGTGATCTTCCACATTACATTTCTAAAAGTTTTGCAACGAAATAAAAAAATATAATAAATATTTCAATTCCATTCCATTATATTATAAATTTGTTTTATAATTATCAAACTCAGTATCGCCTGGTGAATCAATCAACATGGTAGCTTTGTGAAAACCAGGTTTTATTTCAAAAACATCCATGAAATGGTAGGGGATTGAACATGTACCAAACACATCCATGAAATGGTAGGTAGAGCCTGCGAAAGGAACTTGAAGTTCCCCAAGATTGAAAGTATGTGTTTTATATATGATGCAGAATACTTTTTAACAAATTTGCTTATATTAAAATATATATTTTTTAATTTTTAACATTTGTACATCAAAATTATAAAAATAAACACTTAAAATGTTATACAGTCTCTAAAGACCAAATCAGGCAAGCTGCTTCTGCATTATAAGAACAGTACAGCTCAGAAATTTTTTATGACCCTATGCCACCATCAATGGTATCCATGATGCGAGCACGCAGGGTCCATGGAGAAAAACGTTAAATGCTCTCACTTCGCACATTACAAGAGCACTACATCCAATAAATTTCGATTGACAAGTTCAGGTTTTAACTATAACTTAATAAAGATGCCGCTATTAATCACTTCACTACAGGATGACAGCGTTAGCAAAGCAAACATCTATAGAAGTAGCATACTCGATTTACCACAATTGCCCAGAATGCATGCATATACCCGGCAGAAGGGTATCGGGCATCAACAATGGTCCCCAGGCTTGCCCGGGTAAGCAAATAGCTCAAGACAGGCATTCTAGTTCTTGAATAGCAAAATATTTCAAAGAAAATACGCAAATACAACAATCCAAATCATAAAAACTCATTACTATCAAGTATCAACATGGGTTGATAGCTGCTGCATGATATGTATCATTGCGTAGACAAACAATAATGTCATTGATGTGTAACTGACCAAGAAACTAAAAAAAAAAAAAACAGAATTCAAGATTTCAGAAACTGTCAGGTTTGGAAAAGAACTTTAAAACAAAACCATTTTTAAGCCAATGACAAAAAGCTCTTTGAAGCATTCAAAGGGAAATATCAGATTACACTGATCTATCTAAACATGCAACAGGATAGAAAATAATTAAACCTACCATCAACAGTGACCCGTCAGATCAACACTAGGAAACATCATAAGAATCAAAACTCATCTAAAAAACTTCTATTTTATCTAGAAGCACCATCAGGTCATGAAGATAAAAATACAGGATTCTCTAACAAGTCTTACATTCACCAATAAAATATCTATAACGACAAAAAACTGCAATATGGTGTAAAAATTGTACTCTTTAAACCACTAAAAGCAGCAGAGGACTTGTGCATTCTGAAAGGAGCTCCTAATCAAACAAGCTGAATCCCATGTCTTCATCCTCACTTTCCTCCTTAACTGGTTCCTGTAAAATTCATAAAACAAATCACACAACAGTTAGAAATATCAAGCACCTCAAACAACCACCACCCAATTCAACAAATCCGATTTGATCCTTTCTTCTCACCTTCTTCTCCTCCGCGGCGGGAGCATCGGCGGCGGCAGGTGCACCACCAGCTGGGGCAGCAACAGCAACAGCACCACCACCACCAGAGCCAACATTCATGATGAGGTCCTCAATGTTGCGCTTCTCAGCAAGCTTAGCAAATAAGCCTGGCCAGTAAGATTCAATTTGCACATTGGCTGCTTTCACCAATGTTGCAATCTTTTCTGCCTATTAGCAATAGTTAAAGAATCCAAGAAATCCGCTTTATAAAAAAAATCACAAGCCCTAAAAACTTATTTGAAGAAACCGGATAGCAATAGTATTATTTATCTAGTTTTTGAAGGATACAGTGATGGAGATGTTCTCATCAAAGAGAATAAGAGCAGCGTAAGTGCAAGCAAGCTCGCTACGGGACATCTTTCTTTAACTATGAAAATCATCAAAGAAAATATAAGAAATCAACAGACAAAGTTTCCACAATTATCAATTTAAACACAGAAAAGTAGAACGATCACATCTATCCATCTATCTATAAATAAAGAGAGTAGATAATTTTGATTTTGAGAAGAGAAAAGGAGCTTTTACCTTGTGAAAATAAGATCTGAGATGGGTTGCTTCTGTCTGTGCCCTAACCTTCGCCTGCGCTGCTGCAACACAGAATAGTATCTAGGGTTTGAGAATCAGAGCGATAGAGTAGTATTAGAAACAGTCTGAGGCGGGCTTGAGTGTTTTACGGGGCTCAGTGTTATAAAGGCTAGGCCCATTATGTAATACCCGCATGGTGATAGATTATATTTTCACTCCCATATATTCACTTGTGTTACACTTCGACCCATGTATTTTAAATAGTCAATATCAGCCCTCATGTTTCCAAAAGTTCTTGCTCCGTTGACCCGTTAAGAGCCCGTTTGGTATTGGTTCGCAGCAAGCGCCGCAGGCTTAACTCTTTCAGCAATGGCTTTCTGACTTTTCCGATGGGGAGAAATTACAAACTAGTCGAACAAGTTTGTTTCTCATCCTCAACACGGATGCTTTTAGAAAGATATTAGATGTAAAATTTCTTCAACTAAATTACATTACTTTTCATGGAAGTTTGAGCACTTTCCCAAGATTTTGATATGGTTATGCTGGCATGGATTCCCTGTGAGATCTATACAAAATCACGTATGCTTGGGGAAGTTAGTGGTTCTTGATCTATCCAAAAGCTGTGTTAGTTGATGCTTGGAAAGGCAAACCGGTATGTATCTAGTCTCTTTCTATAGCTATCT
>Ga0325411_1003720_pt1 | contig 17181 bp, 9 predicted proteins | sample PopdelMetagenome_13_FD_206181 | JGI IMG/M metagenome (GOLD analysis project Ga0325411, IMG submission 206181) | Populus deltoides microbial communities from Bellville, Georgia, United States - Xylem-PdIQD-R4 | ecosystem: Host-associated > Plants > Phyllosphere > Stem > Wood/Secondary xylem...
TAGTTACAAATTGATACTGTAATTGAAATTACAAGGTTGCACCATTAAGCTTAGGAAATGCAAATCAAATCTTAGCATAGTTGATCTTGTTAATAATCATCACAAGGGAAGTGCGGGACTTTTTCTTCCTGCACTTTGCAGACCAAATTTCATGAAACAAATAATGGTAGAAAAAAACAGGAAAATGATTTTCAGAAACTTAGGAAACAAATCATTTTGAAATTATTTGTCTCTAGCCACCAACCTATTATACACTATACTAAAAGGGATCAGTACCTTTATTACTATTTATCTAGATATAAAGCACTGTAGATTGGAGCAGTATAATGACAGAGCTGCCCTTGCCATATAGAGTTGCAAGGAAATCGGCGGGTTGTCTTTTCAGTGGGATACATATGGCATTAAAGGGATGGTTGGGAAGAAAATGATCGGTTCTAATTTTAGTGGGGTTGTAGGCCCCAGGCTGTCGACACTTGGTGTTAGGCCCGACAAGCCCTGAGCGCTAGGGCCAGACCCGCACGCCACGTGGGGCAGCAGGCCCCGAGCTGGAGACACTTAGCACTGGGTCCAACCGCGCGCATGGCTACAGACCCGCATGCCTAGAGTTTGGAGACCTGGGCGCTTGGGTTTGGAGACCGCGCGACTGGGGTCTGCAAAGCCCCCCAAGGCTCCAAGACAGCGCGGCTAGGTCAGCAGACCCATACACCCTAGTTTGACTGTCTACTAACTGACATCTGGGTCTGTAGACCACGCAAAGAGGAATAACAAATTCAAAAAAATTGAAAAACGTGAATATCAAATTTAAAAAACAACCACAGATTTTATTTAAAAGGTAAAAATATAAATTACTATTTTTATTATTATAATTAATAAATTTGAAATAAAATATTATTGTAAACAAAGAAAAACCATTTAGTTGATTTGAGGGATAATAATAATAATAATAATAATAATAATAATAATAATAATAATAATTGTGCTATAAATATTATTATTTTATTATAATTGATGATATTAATATTAAAAATAGAATTATTTGTGGTATAAATATTATTATTTTTATTACAATTCAAAGTATTAATATAAAAAATATTATATTTGTGGTATAAATATTATTTTTTTTATTATAATTGAAAGTATTAATATTAAAAATAGTATTATTTGTGCTATAAATATTATTATTTTATTATAATTCTCTTGGGTCTTGCGTTAGGACCCAATCCTGTTAGGTCCAGTGTCGAGACAAATTAGCCTTGGGTCATGCGTTAGGACCCACGTCTCATGATCCGGATACTGGACCTAACATAATTGGGTTCAGTGTCGGAACCCAACATAATTGGGTCCGAACGCAGGACTCAAGGCTAATGGGTCTTGATGCATAACCCAACAAAATTGAGTCCCACCACCGGACCCAAGCCTAATGGGTCCAGACACATGACCCATTAGACTTGGGTCCGATGTCGGGACTCAATTCCTTACTTTTGTATTAAAAAAAATTTAGAAGCACATATGGCATACATTGTTTGGTGTACTATAAAAGCATACATTACTATTCTATGTATTGGGTTGTCTAATTATGTTAAACCTTGTATCATGCAGTAAAAATGTTAAATATTATTTTAGAATTAACAAAATCTATTCCATGCTTCAAGTTTAGAAAATGTTGTTTTTTCACATTTGTTTTTAATCGTTTGGTTAGGGGTTTTTTGTCTTTTTTTTTTCACTATTCTAATGGTGCTAGGACTTTGTTACTACTAAAAAAAACTTGAATTTGATTTCAAACATAAAATTAAAAACTTTAAAAAAAAAAAAAATTGACCTCACATTGTTTTGGACATGACAGACATCCAGGTTCAAGATGCTAGGACTTTGTAGTTGGTCAAGTCCAAGGTATAAATATTGTTACGTTACCAGTTACCATTTCACTAGAATGCATGTAGCATTGAAAAATGATTATGTAGAAAATGATTAGCTCCAGTTTTGGTAGGACTACAGGCCCTAGACTGCAGACATCTAGCGCTGGGGCTGGCAAGCCCTAGGCACCCACGTGCCACGTGGGGTTGCAGGCCCCAATTTGCAGACACATGGCGCTAGGGCCAGACCCGCGCGCATGGCTAGCTACAAATCCAGGTGAGTGGGTTTGAAGACCAGCTCAGGACGCCTTAGTCTTGGGTCCTGCGTCCGGACCCGGGTCTCTTGGGTTCTGCGTCGGGACCCAATCCTCTTGCATCCATTGTATTTCTAAATATAATTATTTGTGTTATAAATATTATTATTTTTCTTATAATTAATAATATTGTAATTAAAAATATTATTATTTTTATTATAATTATTATTATTATTATTAAATTTAAAAAATACTATCATTACTATTGAAGAAAAAACATCATTTTTTAAAAAGATTAAAAAATATAAGAATTTGAGAAGACAAGTTAAATATTATTGTTTGGTCTAGTGTTATAGTCAGACTCAACACTCTTGGGTACGGCATTGTAACCAGACTGGACACTCTTGAATTTTAAATTTTTTTAATAATTTTTATGAAAATAAAAGGTTAATTCACGTCGTAACGGGATCCAAGTAATAAACTAAACAACCAACTTACTTGTTTTCAGGGCTTTCCAACCAGTCCTGTCTACATATAAAAGCCTCTATGGTCTCTAGCCCCAAACCATTGAATGCTGGATTCACCTTTGTAGCTTCACCGCTGATAGTAGACTTTGATAGAATAGCTGATATCGGAATTGCTACGAAATCACGAGCCATTTTACCAAGTGCTGGAAATCTTGGAGCATTGACTCGCCACCAAGCTAATACATCTGAAACCTTATCCCGGTTTTCCACAGGCTCTCCTAAATACCGATCAAGATCAGATTTTGGCGGATCAACCTTAAGCCACTCACAGAATCCCAAGAACTTACCATCGGAATCCAGATCATATGATGGCAAACAACTGATGTCGCTGGCAGGTGATGCTATATAACCAGTGGCATTCGCATAACTGTTGTACATACATGTAAGTTTGCTACGAAATTCCAGCAAGTATTTGCTAGCATCACTGCCATACATCAGCAAAAACCCATACTGCACAAATTTAAGTTTACAGTGCGGGTCGAGTACTAATAGGATTCCAAATGCAAAACTCCATTCACTCCAATGCCTATCAAGATTCACCTTCATTCTCTTCGCCATCGAACAAACATATGCATGCTCACTCTTTTCCCACGAAAGCAAGTTCTTATATATATAGCAAACATGGAGGAAGCATGCATCTATGCTTGATGAAGAACTGCCTAAAGATTTGTGGATCACTTTTAAACACTCACATACAATCATCGCCATCCTCCACTCCTCTGCAGATGGATTCACCTTAAAATCAAAATCAACTTGCTCGAGTTGAGTAAAAGCTTCTCTTAATTCCAATGCACTCATGAGCATGACAAATGTGGTATCCCATCTGGTAGGATCATCATGAGAGGCTGCTTTCATATCTTGCAATTTCACATGATTAGTTGCTTCCCGAAACTTATCTTGGTTAATTGGTGTTGCATTCACATATTCAATACAGCCCCTAATCTTGTTAAGCACATCTTTTATCTCATAAAACCCATCTCGAGCAAGAAGTTCAAGAGTTAGTGCGTAGCAAGAAAAACATAGTGAGTCCCCATTCATATGTGGGAATTGACTGAGAAGCTTACTTCTGAATTCTCTAGTCATTTGACTGTTTGGTGGAGAAATTTCTGCAAACATGAAGTGCACTTTCTTAATGATGTTCCACTCCACAAGCACATCTTTCACAGCTTCATTCATATAATCATGTTCTGTACTCCTGAAAGCCAAAATCTTCTTATTCATCCTCCATCCATCATCAATAAAATGCATGGTCAAGCAGCAGGACATCTTGTTATCACCGTATGACTGCAAATCAATTGTTATACTGAATAGAGATGAGAGATTATCAATATATTTCATTAGTTTCTCTTTCTCTTGTCTGTAAATAGAAAGAGCATCAGCCTGAACAGTGTCTTGTGAACAGAGTTGAAACTTTGGCTGCAGATCGCAGACAAAAGTTTTGAAGAACTCATTTTGAACCATATCCAATGGAAATCCGAGCTTCATAATCATTCTAACAAAGTTAAGGCGACTCCTTTCTTGATCAAACATGAAATTCCCTCCCAAATCAGAGGGCAATGTATGTTGTTTTGCATCTCTCTGTCCCCTTTTTGAACAACTTTTTAAGTGTTTGAGTAGATTTGAAGTTCCCTTTGTGTTTTCCCCTGGATACTTCTTTTGACATCCTTTACATATGGCCCATATTGCACCATTTTCTTTGTCTTTAACCTTATCGAAATGTTTCCACACTTCAGATACCTTTCATCGTTTATTATCAGCACATTCGATGAACATGTTACCATCAGGATCTGGAGCAGGTTCAATTTTATCATTGTTTTTACTAAATTTCAAGCCTCGTTTCCTGATGAATGGTTTTTCTGAAAACATTCTCAAGCTCTTACAAGTTTGCTTTATTGTAAGCTTCAGTTTCTCAACCAATTCTTGCTGCTCTGAACTCTCTGTCACGAGGATAGGGAGAAAGAACTCTAATATATAGATATAATCATCACCAGTGCTCCTTAGCAGGATTGCAACCGCAGCATTCAAATTATACTTCCGTGCGTGATGAGCAAGAGGATAGTCCCTTACATGCTTTTCCTTCACATCAGGCTCAAAGGAAGTAAGACATGTTTGACAGGCTTGTCCAGCAGCACCTTGCCCTGGGTACAGAAATAGCTGCTCACAAGCATGCACAAAGCCTTGCATCTCCTCATCTGCATAACAAGCTGTACGCTCTATTGCAAGTTCACCTGGCCACCAAAAACTTGCATGACCTAATTTTAAAATATCATTATCTCCCCAGGGAATCCATGTCAGAGCAAGTGGCAATCTGTGTGTTTGGCATACAGCTCTGCTAACATCAGTGATTTCAGTTAAGGCAGCTCTTTGAACCTCATTAAAACACTGGGAAAAAAATTCTATAAGACAAAGCAAAAGACAACCTAATTTTGCATAGAAAAAACTATAATGTACTGATACATACCTGAGGACGAGATACTAGTAATTTGGTCCGTAAATTCGCAGCCTGCAAACAGTTGGGCTTATACAGAGTTCACAACACCATCAAAGAAGACCAAATGGGAACGCAGAGATCACAGAAAATGAAGCTAAGGGGGAAAATTCACATTTTATGAGATATCAAAAGTAGAAAAGACAAAAACTTTTGACTTCAAACTCGATATGCTAAGGAAAGCTACTTTCTTTCATCTCTTTCTTATTCTCCTAATTCCTATTCTTGCGGCTGTTAGGTTGTTAGAGTTATTGTTGAAATTGTCAAACTTCATTAAGTTAATAATCCCTACTAGTTGGAATAAGAGTCTAACTGTTTTCTTTAACTATTTACAGTATAAAAAGTGAAGTGGGTTGTTTTGTTTCAATCTTATCTCTTTGTAATGCCAACAGTTTGCTTTGAATTCAATAAGGATATTTCAGATAATTTGAGTGAATTGCTTTGTGGTAGAGTTTACAACAATAAATTGAGTGCTATTTTCAACAAAATCTGATTGAAAAAATATATATACTGAAAACAAACCTGGAGAGCCTGGACAACTTTTTCCGTCTCTAAATCAAAATCCTGTTTCTCCTCCATGGTCACAAGCTCCAGCACAGCACAGCAATACTTGGGTTGATCAGATTCAAAGATCGGAAAGGTAATAATACCCCTTACTCCACAAGAGATGGCATCTGATAGGTGTGAGAATTCACTCGGCCTGTAATAACTTACATTTGAAGTCCATTCTGGAAATTGACGCGCATAAGTCCATACCCGATCCAAAATGTCGTGGCCTGAAAGCCATTTCCGACCCTCCAGTTGACGATATTCAAGTAGCGTAGAATTTTGGACGCACAGGTGAGGGTAAGGGAGATTTTCCTGGGCGAATCCACGCTTATCTTCAGCCCAAAATTGTGCCAAAAAACAACCACTTCCTAAAGAATCTTTAAGCAACAATAACGCTTTTTTCATCTTCGCACGTAGTCTTAACTTTGCAGGAGGCAAATCATCATCGACGGAAGACAAATGTTCCACGTCCATTTGTATTTGGACAATGTTTTTTGGCCACAAGCCTTCTCACTCCTCAGATCTTCTCACACAGTGGCTGGAAAGTGGAACGATGAGGAGTAGGTAAAGGCTGATCAGAAATAGCTCTACCCAGATTTTTTTGGCAGTGTCTTAAAACCAACTTATCTTCTGCCCCTTATTCACTGATATTTTACCTCTATTCTGATAGTTTAATTCTTTTCAATTTCATCCTTGTGTTTTTCTTGACTAAAAAAAAGCTTACTTATAGCAGCAGAACTGGCTGAGAATCTCAAGTGTATTTGGATTGTCCGGCCCGGTCACTAGCCCAAGCCAGTGACCCGGCTGGGCAAAGCACGCGTGAACTTGTTCACGCGTGCATGGGCACAGTGCGAAGGTAATTAATTACCTTCGCACAGTGCTAAATGCACCAAAGATTCAAAAGGAATGAAAAGGAAGAGAAAGCTTACCGTGCCGCAGATTGCTCTGCTGGAGTGTTAGCGTTTTGGGCGAAGATCAGTGAAGGCGCTCGTTGCAAGGAAACTGGAATTCCTCCTACCTTTACTTTCATGCCCTCTGTTTCTTCTTCTCTCGTCTTTTTTGTTCTATCGTCCCTGTGTTTGTCTCCTGCGTCTCCTTCCAGTTCTTCCCACGTTTGTTTTTGTTCGTTCCTCTGTTCTCTCCTGCTCCTTTTCTTTTTTTCGTTCGTGCTCTGTTTTCTTTTTTCCCCTCCTGCTTCTCCCGCTCGTCTGTGAATTTGTGCCTTTTGCTCTGTCACTATTTTGAGGCCTTTCTCTGGCTTTATATAAAAGCCAGAGAAGGTCTGGTGTCCCTGCGTCCAGAAATGGTGGGCATCTTGGAGGCGAGAGATCATGGCCGCATCGTGGGTATAGTGGCCGTGATCTGCTGGGTTTTCCCCTGTTGAACCGGTCTTCAACAAGCAGATGATGAACAGAAGGATCCAAAACGGCGTCATTTGGCATGGAAAACGACAAATTATAGATTGGTCCCTGATGTTTTGAAATGTATCAATTGGGTCTCTTCATCATAAATTGTAATTTTACCCCTTGTATTAATTTCAATTAAATCCCCTGAATTTATTTTATTAATTAAATCAAAATTTAATTAAGTAAGTAAACTTATTAATTCTCTTGATTTTATTAATTAAACTAAATTAAATTTTCAGACTTATTAATTTTATAATTTCTAAACAATTTAATTTCAAATTTAATAATTTTATCCTTGTATTTATATTATTTTAACTCCATTCTTAAATATATTTTTATCCATTTATTTTTTATTATGTATTCAAAAATTAAGTTATGATATCATCTATATTTCAATTTTGTTAACTAATAAATTTGATTTAATTACCTTGAATTTAGTTTAATAAGCAATTAAAAAGTTTAAAGATAAGAATTAAAAAATCAAAATCAAAATTTTGAACCATCCAAAGAGTAAACAATGCACGTGAAAATATTTTGGCAACATTTAATGTTTTTTATAATAATATAATAATAACTGTTTGGATTTTTTAATTTGGATCACTTTATATTTTTTTTTTTTCAAAGCTAATTTTAAATAGGAATCAAATATCTGTCCAATATTTTTAAAAATATTTTTTATTTTAAAATGCATTAAAATAATATTATTTTTTAAATTAATATATTAAAATAATATGGTATAAAAATAAAAAAAATTAATTTAAAATTTAAAAATAAATAAAAATTTAAATGTTTTTTAAAAAATACTTTTAAAATATAAAAATAAACGTTACGATAGTTACCCTTCATTGAAATCAGTGCCTTTTTTTATACCAAAACCCAGAAAAAAAAATCTTGAGCTTTATACTCGCGCAAAAAAGGCAGTCTTTACTTATATTTAGCTTTATCTGTGTGCTTATACGTATAAAAAAGACAAATTTGGAGGTGGGTTTGGTGTGTTATTGTTGATATTGGAGTGTGGAAGTGAATCACGAAGGCTTTCTATACTGCAAATTTTTGGATGTCATATTACTGGATTGTCCTTGCTACTCATAGAAAGTGTTGGGTATATGACCAAAGTCCCACATTGGCTAGAAATGGGGAGGATTATGGGTATATAGGGATGGACAAATATCTCCATTGGTATGAGGCCTTTTGGGTATAGCCCAATAGCAAATCCATGAGGGCTTAGGCCCAAAGTGGACAATATCATACCAATGTGGAGATAGGTGGTGTCCATAGTCCTTACAAGTGGTATCAGAGCCAGGCCCCAGAGTGCCATGATGGATGAATCCTCGGAATTCCAAACAAAAGGTGGTGGGCCCCCAATTACGATGTAATTCATGGATCAGCTCTATTGGATAGGCGGTGTGCTCCAGATGCTTCATGGACGTGTCCTGATCCCAACACGGTGAAGAGGAGTTGACCTAGAAAGAGCAAAAAAAAAAAACTCTTAAGTCAGGTAGTGCTCTCCGGATGCTTCATGAATGTGTCCTGACCCCAACACGGTGAAGTAGAGAATGAAGAATCCTGGTTGGTAGAGAGTGGACGGATGAATGATCGATTTGAGGGGAGGCTCGGTGGTCCTTTGTTCGAGGGGAGGATTGTTGGGTATACGACCAAAGTCCCACATTGGCTAGAAATGGGGAGGATCATGGGTATATAAGGATGGACAAATGTCTCCATTGGTATGAGGCCTTTTGGGTATAGCCCAAGAGCAAATCCATGAGGGCTTAGGCCCAAAGTGGACAATATCATACCAATGTGGAGATAGGTGGTGTCCATAGTCCTTACAGAAAGGAGGTGAGTGATGTACTAGTTAGACCATGGATGTTGAGATATTTGTTTATTGGCTGCTGAAAGCTGATATATCTTGATTTCTTGGTGTGTGCAGGCAGCTATATATATTGCAGGATTGAAGAAAGTGAGGTTTTGCTTTCTGGGTTATTTCTGTCGAAACAGGTAAAAGGTTAGGTTTTTCAAGTGTAATTATTGAGTTGTTTTTAGTTATTCAAAAACAAAAAAAAAAGGCTAAAGAGAGGAAATTGAGCTGTTCTGTTTTGCGGGAAGATAAAATCTGAGCAGAAAGAGTGAAACTTTAAAAGATTTGAAGTTATGCAAGTGAGGGAAGATATTTGGAAACGAAGAATTGAGTTTTGAGTATTTTGGAGTGTGATTTTGGGGAGATGAAAAAAAAATTTTTAGTGCGGTTATTATTGTTTTTTAAAGTATTTTTTATATTTATATGTATTAAAATAATATTTTTTTTATTTTTAAAATAAATACATCAAAACAATTTAAAACACACAAAACAAAATTAATTTTTAACAAAAAAAAATTAAAATTTTTAAAAACACAAATACAATCATATTTCCAAAACCTCAAAAAAAAAAAAAAAAGTTTGAGAAAAGTCAATTTGGCCTTGTATGGCTGTAAATTCTATAGCTTGGTATGATCTAGAATGGCTCTGGCGTCTATTGCCTTTTTTTTTTACGCTAGTGCTCCTACCGGCCGGCACCTGAATTTATAGAGCGGAGCGGAAAGTACAGGGGAGAGTGAGCGGAAAGTCATTTTCTAAATTGATTAATAAAAAAAACTTTTTCGTTAAAGAAAAATTTTATTTGATTTTTTAAAAAATAGTTTTTTTTATTTTGAATATAAAATATTTTTTAAAAATTATAAAAAATTTAGAAATATCATATTATTTACTGATTATATCAAATTTAATCCTTAAACTTTTGATTGTTATATATATTTTGTTTTGAATTTTTTTTTAATCTCATTTCTTAGAATTTGATTTTTATATTAATTTTAATCTTTATTTTTATAATTTTTATTTTTTTATTATCATTTTTAATTAAAATTTTTTATCTATCAAATTTGATTCTCATTCTTTTGATTGTTACTTATTTTATTTGAAATAATTTATGAAATGATAATTATTATTATTTTAATTTCTTCATCTTTCAATATTTTTATTTGTTAAACTTGATCTCTATTATTTTAATTATTATTATTATTATTATTTTAATTTCTTTATTTTTCAATATTTTTATTTGTTAGACTTGATCTCTATTATTTTAATTATTATTTATTTTATTTGAGATAATTTATCAAATTTTTTTTTAATTTCATTCTCATTCAAATTTTTAATTTATAATATTTGTTCTTTATTATTTTAATAAACTTGAAAAAAATAAAATATTAATAAGTTATTTTCCAGCTCATTTTCCATGACATAACCAAACACTGAAAAATATTTTTCAATTTATTTTTTATTATACTATCAAATATAAAAAAATAATTTACTTTTTCAGAATTTATTTTTTTTTTAAAAAATAATTTCTAATAAATAAACAGCATCCAAGTTTGAGGGAGAAGAATAGCAAGGCGAGGAGTTATTGTATAAAAGCTCACACGCAAGATGACGACGACGACGACGACAGAAAATACTCAGGTGGGGCAGTTATGCTTCAGTGCCACAAATGAGGTGATTGCTCAAGGAGTTTAGAAACACCATTTTCAATATTCTGTATAAAAGCTCACACGCAAGATGACGACGACGACGACGACAGAAAATACTCAGGTGGGGCAGTTATGCTTCAGTGCCACAAATGAGGTGATTGCTCAAGGAGTTTAGAAACACCATTTTCAATATTCTGCTAACTTATGGTTTCTTTCAAGCTCGTAAGCATGCCATCAGTTGTATTAAGTATTAGATACTAAATTAGTTACCAATCTATCCACCGTCTCTCAATTTGATCCCTAAACTAAAACGTTTCTCAATTAGGTCCTTATAAAGTTTGGACATTTCTCAATTGAATCCTTCTATCCATATCTAATGCCATGGGATGAAATCGTAAATCAAGAAATAAACACATGATATACATTTTTAAAGAGAACTTGACACTTTTCGTCGGAACAATTGTGATAAGTTTAGATGAAAGGACTTGATTAAAAAAATTCTATTTATTAAAGATGAAATTCTAAATTAACAATAATTAATTTCTATGGGATGAAATTATAAATCAGGTAATATCCGAGAGAGTAATCAAAAACATTAGCGCCTTGATTATTAAGGTTTATTCATCAACTTCTACTCTAATATCACTCTTAGATTAAAAAACTTACGAGTCCGGTTGACTTTTCTCATCTTGAGGTCCGAAAATGATTATCAACAAACTCCATCTCTTTTTCTTTTTCTTTTTTTGCCTTTTCCACCTGCCACATTTTCCATTCTTGTATTTTAAATTTTTTCAATTTTAATCAAATTTGTCTTTAATCACTTTTTTCTTTTCAATTATATCCCTAATTGAATCAATTTAGACCTTAAGATTTAACTACCAGTTGTTAAGGTTTATTCATCAACTTCTACTCTAATATAAAATAGCTAATTAATCACTTTTAGTTTAAAAAAAATTACAAGTTCGATTGACTTTCAGGTCCGAATCCGATTATCAACAAACTCCGTCTCTTTCTTTTCTGCTGGTATAAATAAGATGGCAATATCAGAAAGGTATCACAAGCATACTATTCCGACAGTTTTTTTCTCGTTTCTTATAAATTATTTCCTAGTCTTTTCAAGCTTTATAGCATACAGCACAGGAAAACCATGGAGAATGGTGCTCGAGTTATCAAGGGTTTTATTCTTTCAATTCCAGAATCTGTCCCGACTCTGGCATAGAGCTGGACAACTAGAATCATAGCAGCTACCACTTTATTATATATAACACCATGATCATCCTTGAGATTTTCAGATTGCATAGACAGGTCCATAGCAGTTTGCATTTATACAATATTTACATGGTATAGATGAAATGATGAAACAACTCATAGTTTTTAGTTCAGCCAGAAATCTCCACAGGAATGTGCAGGAGGGGCAAGGCAATCAGATAACTGTTTCCCATATTCCCATTTTATGCCTATACCAATTATACTATTTTGTTTACAATGATGGCCGTTCACATCTGATTTGATGAGCGTTGAGTTCCTTTTCATGCAGCCCACATTCTCTGGTAAGCTTACTTGAAGTTGAATTCCTATATGTTGTCTGAATACTTTCTTTTCTATTGATGATTTACGTCTTTCATATTCACGTTTCTTGCCAAAAATTCTCAATGATTTCCAAACCTCTGCTCATAATATGCCTCAGTCTTAGAAGCCAAATCATTCCTGCATGAGTTGACATCACTCACTAGCAATCTTAGTACCACTTCCAACCTCTCGGTATCGCTGTCGAACTGCATGTTGGCTGGATAATTAGAAAGACCGCCATACCTTTATCTTCAGTAAGGGCACATTAATGTTAAAATCTTACCACAAGATCAGGATTTGGCACTTCTTCTGGTGCTAGAATAAACTTGATAACATATACACCACAGTCGTATCTGCACAGAAAAAAATCATGTCAACTGATGTGGCTTACAGTATGTTAAAGGTACTCAACAATATATAACCTAACTACTCAATATATTACACTTGGTTGCTGTGGGACATTCGATGGTCTTTCCACTCTGAAATCTGTGAAGGACCAAACTTTTTGGTAGATTTGATCTATATCATCTTTGAAAAGGGTGTCCAGGCTAACCAACTGGTTTGTGAAAATGTTTTGGCAGGAAAAAGTTCATAAAGCCCATTAGTACAATGGTTAACTAGGGTTGCAAGGTAGCTCATAACGTATGCAGCCATTTACCAAGTCATGCAGTCGACTGTCAACCCAATCACTCTGACTTGATGCAGCAATTGAATCCCATATCTCTACAACTTGCTTTTTCAATTGTAGAACAAATAGAAAGAAATGACTTCTTTCCTTGTCAAAGACAGGAACAAACGCCTGCAAATATAGTTTTCACAGCATAACTAAGCATGGGATGCATTAATTGGACTAAAGAAAACCAAACTTACCTTTTCACAGCATAAAAGATCTGACATGTAGTTTTCCTTGATCCTGTGCTTTTTTGCGAAAGAAATACACTTATATGGATCTTCTGCATTCTCCTGGACAACACATGAGTATAAGGAAACTCTGTTTTTTCATGTGGTGGACTCATGAAATTGAACAGAATAAGATGTCAATTGTACAAATATGATCTTGGAACCTACCGCAAAAACAATTGGCAGATACCAATTTACAGAATCTTCCATCTTCCTCTTAACTAAAGATATGGCATCAGATATCGTAGAAAGGACGTTATCATCAAGCCAGGTCTGTGGTCTCAGTGAGTATAGTTCCCTCCGAGATAAATGATAATTCTTGCAATGAACAATAGTCTCACTAGCAGAAACAGGTACAGAATAGGTCAACTGGTGAGCTTAAATGCATTAAGCTAAGCAAACAATAACTTGAGGAAAAAGATTCTGACCTCACAATCAGTGAAGAATCAAAGACATATTGGATTAACTTTAAGTCCTCTGGACTGGTAGGTTTGGTCACTGTAAACGGACCAACAAATATTTAGACATTTGCTTCCCAGCCAAAACTCACATTTTAGGAGACCAGAGAAGAACCAGGCTTCCCTTCCTTGCTGCTGCAAATATGGATGACAAAAACAAATTGAGAAAAATGATAATCTCATAAAATGTGAACATTCAATTTCAGGCGATGAAAGCTATAGTTACAACAGAACAATCACTTTCACATGTTGTAATCTCATAGGACATGTGCGAATACATTAAAAGACAATCTGGTTAAACAAATTGATACTGCAATTGAGCTTAGGAAATGCAAATCAAATCTTAGCATAGTTGATACCAAACACCGCACAGAAAGACAAAAGAGGATTTTAGTTTTTGCTGTTGTTGTAGTATCATGATCATGTTAATAATCATCATAAAGGAAGTGCGGGACTTTTTCTTTCTCCACTTTGTAGACCAAATTTCGTGAAACAGATAATGGGTAGGGGAAAAAAAAGGATGACCCAAGAATTTGAAGTTTGCAAGAGTTATTTAACGATCGATCCACTAGATCTGGCCAGGTTAATTCAAGCACCAAGTGATAATAAAACAACTAGTTTTCAAGATGATGTAATTAGGATGAAAATATCTTGCTAGTTAAATTAACAGTCAATGCAACATTGCGCTCCTGTTATGCTTGAAATTGAAGCTTAAGATCATGAACTTTTGAGTTGCTTTTCTATTGGAAAATGCTTGGATATACATAGGAGGGGAAAAACCAGAAATCTGCAGTTCAACTTTTTGATATATGATGTTTAAGTAAAATACCGACACGCAGCAACGAAACAACATGTTCGTTTTTAAAATGTAAGCCTTATTATGAAGAACAAATACAAACACTGTGCCAGGTAAAGCTCGTGTCTAGTAGCAGAAATTGCAGAATGCAATAACAAGCAAAGAAATGGCATAGATTATCCAAGTAGCCCACTTGACACCAGGGGGGAATGGGATTGAAATGGTGATGAAAAACACGGTGGCTGCCAGGAAAACTGCAACTTTACCCAACACTTTGGATGTCATCGGACACTTGGAGGGGTTGATAAAATGTGAAACAAAGAGGCAAGAAAAGATAATTGCAACAAGGATACAGACTAAATGCAAGGAATCGAGTTTGGAATCAGTAATTTGGTGAAAATGAAGGGCTATTTGAAGTCCTGATGTGAAGCAGGTGCTTATAAGCACCTTTTGCCATTCCATTTCCTGCTCAGCCTCTTCTTCTTGGTTCGCTCTATGCCAGAGTCGGGACACAGATTCTGGAAGTGAAAGAATAAAACCCTTGATAACTCGAGCACTATTCTCCATGGTTTTCCTGTGCTGTATGTATAAAGCTTGAGAAGACTGGGAAAGAATTTATAAGAAACGCAAAAAACTGTCGAAAAAAAGGTTGAAAAGACTGGGAAAGAATTCCAGCTGCTTGTGGGTGGTGGGACTAAAAAGACAAGCAAAATAAGAGACTGCAGGAGGACGAGGAGGACGAGGATGTGGCTTGATGAGGTACTTGAGAAGGGGACTGATTGCTATTTATATGGGGGGGTGGGGAAGCTATCGAGGTCTTTCTCATTCGGACTTGTAAATTTTTTAAGGTCCGATTAATTGCTCATTTAAGGTCCGATTGACTTTTCTCAAACTCCAACATTCGGATGATAACAAACTCCGACAAATTAACTCCATCTCAAATAAAGGTCCCATTAATTTTTCTTGTCCAAATAATAATCATATATTCTTTTATGGACTCAATTAACCCAACATAGGCCCAATAAGTCATTCTTAGACATGTAATATGGAGTGATTCATTTTAGACTTGTTAACTCATGAAATAATTAGGAATGATAAAACTAACTGTTGAGAAGTTAGAAGGAGACTCGTTGTTACCCTGTAAATAGGCCACTGATAGATTACAAAGGAAGCATGAATTTATTGCTTTGGGTACAACAGAGGCTCTCCATCCACAAAAAAAAAAACTAGAAGAAGAGGAAGAGGAAGAGGAAGGAGGAAGGAGGAGGAGGAATAAAATTGCCTGTGTTTTTGGTCTTCCTGATGAACTGATTATCAACTTAAGAGTTTTTTTTTTTTCTTTTTGGCTCTTTGGTTTGCAATCCATTCTCACACCTTTCTTCGCGTCGTACTGTAGGCAGTTGAAGCTACAAAGAACGTAGAACTTGGAAACAAAGAGTTGTCTCTGGCAACCCAGCGGAATAGCAGTAGCAGGACTTCTCTCTTGCTTTTCCTTTTTGTTCTTACTTTGTCAATCCTCTTTCTAGATTGGTATAGTTGAATTTCTGATAGTATGTGGACTGTTGCGAGTACAGTTTTCCTTGTAAATTTGATTGCGGAATGGGAAAAATTGAAGATTTATTATCAACATTTGAGCAAATTGAGTTTTGAGCTGTTGAAATAAAAAAACCTCTCTGTCTTACACTGAAACAGAGACTTGCGTTTGTAGACCTAGAAGAATTTGTTATGCTACCATTCATTTTCATTGAAGCTAGAATTTTCGACATTGGAAATCTCATCTGGCAAATCAACAAAATTCCTTCATATTTTCTGTGACCTGTAACTGCCTTTAGCCATATTACCATCATACCTATGAACATAAACACCACTCTCGACCAGTCCATGGCAGCTAGCTGGTTTTCGTAGTCCTTATTTGGCTCCAACTCTTCTTCCTTTTCCAGAGAGAAATGAGCTACGAGTGATTTAATTCCGTCACGACCATAATTTTTCCCTGCAGAAGTAAATCCTATCGCCTCAAGAAACACTGCAACTAATCTCTTGTCGTTGTTGCAGTGATTCTGAACAACAGAAATAACAAAGGATAATGCTTGTGTTTAAGAAGAGATTGATGAATGAAAAGCTTGAATACTTTATTCATAACTGCAGCTCAATTTATAAAGCTGATACATAACAAACTCCTACGATCATGGTCCTACATTCAAGCCATGATCAATTGATAATGGAAATAACAGAGTTGCGAAGTAGCAGCAAGAACAAGAGAATAGGAACAGAATTGACTAAATCAAAAATTAAAGAAAGAGTAAAATTCCAGCTCTGCAGTCCTGAACATTATTTCTAACACTCCTCCTTGTTTAGGAGCTGCAAACTCCCAACTTTGTTCTCAGAAATTCGAATTTGTTGACTGGCAGTGGTTTGGTGAAAATATCAGCTACTTGTTCTTCAGTTTTGCAGTAAATAAGAATGATACTCCCATCTTTCTGCACCTCTCTCAAAAAGAATAATTTGATGTTGAAGTGCTTGGTTTTCCCGTGAAACACAGGATTATTAGAAATGGAAATGGCAGCTTGATTGTCAACTAGAATTTCTGTGCTTTCCTTTTGCTCCAGGTCAAGATCAGATAAAATTTTCCTCAGCCACAAAGCTTGATTGACAGCAGCTGTTGCAGCCACAAACTCAGCTTCAGCAGTGGATTGGGCTACGGTTTCTTGCTTTTTTGAATTCCATGAAAACACACCAGAACCTAAAGAGAAACTGTAGCCTGATGTGCTCTTCAAGTCATCAATTGAGCCTCCCCAATCACTGTCAGAGTACCCGACCAGTTTGAACTCTCTACTTCTTGTGTATCTTATGCCAAAATTGCAGGTTCCTTTGACATATCTT
>Ga0325411_1003723_pt1 | contig 17176 bp, 13 predicted proteins | sample PopdelMetagenome_13_FD_206181 | JGI IMG/M metagenome (GOLD analysis project Ga0325411, IMG submission 206181) | Populus deltoides microbial communities from Bellville, Georgia, United States - Xylem-PdIQD-R4 | ecosystem: Host-associated > Plants > Phyllosphere > Stem > Wood/Secondary xylem...
GTATCTGATTCCCGCTGTTGGAATCTTGTGTTTGAGCATTTGTCTTTTCAGTCATTCATTGCATATTGTTGGATCTAATATGCTAGGAGTTTGTACTTTGATTTTTCCAAGAAACGTTATTGCTATTGAATTTAAAGCATTTTATTAATGTCTGACTCCATCCAGTGTGATTTACTTGTGTTGAAAGAATGAAATCTTGGCAGGAGTACCTCCTGGGTTTGAATCCTTATATATATATAGATTATGGGATGAGAAGGCCCCAACTGTGGGGCACTCGCACAGTATCAGCAGCATGGAACATAACCCTCTCGGCTCTTACAGTTTTTAAGAAAACATTATAAGCTTTGCAAATTGGATTTGGAAAATTACATCGCACAGTAAGGTAAGTGTACGATATATATACACCATGAGTTAGATAAATAATAAAATGATATTAAGCAAACACAAGCACATTTTAAAGAAAAGGAAAAAAATGCAGAATGATAAAAAAAAAACAAGTAAAAAAAAAACGATGTCAATCAATGTTAACTTGTTAAGTCCATAACTTAAATCATTTAAATTTTTTTTTTAAAAAAACCTTGAAGTCTAATTCACTCTAGTTCCCTGAAGAAATAGTATAAAACATGTATAAGCATGATTGTCACCATCAATCTTTTTCTAAATCTCACTCATATGCTCTTTGAAGAAAAAGACCTAGATGCGAGCTGAGATTAATAACTACACAAGCTATTAAGAATGAACATTATTCCCATGAGTTAGGAGACTCTCCACTTTATCACAAAGTGTTACACACTCATTTCTTCAAATACCGTGTCGCTACAAATGCCATCTTAGATAACTGTGATGGCCTTATAAATCTCAGAAAACATATACAAAACATCATAAACATCATAGAGCTTGTAATAAAAAAGAGTGGGGGTACTTGCAAGATTTCCCCATATGCCAAGATATGGTATCATATCCTTGAACATAACTCCATCCTTGACTTTCACGATCTCTATGTTGGGCTCATCTTTTATATTAACACTAGTATTTTAGCTAAAAAGAACACGACTAAGCTTTTCATCATCAACCAATAAAAAGATGAAAGCACTATAACATATCTCTAATGATTTACCGAATAAATACTAATACGAAAGATCTACTTGAACCTATTACTACTAAAGCTCTAATTAGTGGAGTTTATAACTTCTCTTTATGAGAAGCTTGCATACTCTCCCTGATAGATCTCTCTTCAATATGAAATAAGCAATGAAGAATCATATTCAAGTAGAAGAACAAGTGTGACCAAACAAGAACATCCTCATTTCCAGATGGAGAAATATTCTTAGTACCATCAATCTATTACCAAGGAATCTAAGAGGAGCATCAAGGATCCATTCATGGTAGTTTGATATTTTCTGAGCTTCTGATCACACATTTTAGCACTGCATGTGTTAAGGTATTAGCTATCATTCAAAGAGGTTTTTGTGTGATACCCATTTCTTATGAAAAGTGGTACAAACACAAGGACTTGACAAGTTTTATCACTTTAATTTCATACCCTAAAAAAAAGATGGAAAGATTGATCTTTAATGGATACCTCTAATAATTTATGATTAAGGAGATGCAACCTAAACAGACAAGGAGAAAACTTTATAATGCATTACTCGAGATCAAAGAATTTTTAAAACATGTATCGCCATTATCTTTTAAACTAAAAGCATTATTTTTTTTTTCATATCTCTAAAGTCTCAACAAAAAAATCTCTATATCTATAATAAAATGTCCATAGCGATATATCTATGTCTTCATTGAATTCTCCAAATCTTTGAAACCACTTATCTCTAAAGGAATCAGAGATCTTTCTCCAAATCATCATGATCACTTATCTTTAGGTCTCCATTAAACTCTTTAGGTCTTCGTGACCATTTATCTCCAAATAGATAAAGGATTCTTCTCCAAGTTATCGTGACCACTTACCTCCAAGTCTCTGTGACCACATATCTCTAGTAGAATTAGGGATATTTCTCTAGGTCTTTATAATCGCTCATGAGAAATCTGTTTCTAAATAATTTTCTAAACACATACACATGCCATATTATTTATCTTTATACTCATCTTCTTATATTATTACCAGATGATTTTTTTTTAACAACTCTTACTATAGAATCAAAGTTAGTGTGTGTGTGTGTCTATATATATTAAACTAGTGAGCAATGATGTCTAGTTTAGCATAGCAAGACATGCTAAACATAAGAAAGTTTTCAAGAAAATTTTAGAGTTCACACAATTTTAAATCTATAAGCATGCAAAATAATAACTCATAACAACATGTTTTCAATAAATATAATAATAGAATACTACCATGCATACTAAGCATATATCCAAACTTACAATTGATAATAATTCAAAGTCCTAGCATGCATACTATTAATAATAATAATAATAAAATATATACTTAAATTAAAAAAAAGAAATGTATTTACTTGTTAAAGCATTTTAAAGCAATGAGACTTTTATTGCTATTAATGATGAATATTTTATCCTTAAGGCTTTATTTGTAATGCCTTACACTTCCGCATGCATTTATACTTAATTCCTACAATCTTGTAAGTAAAAATATAGATGAATGTTTTTTATATACAAGAACAATCCCAACTCATCCATCAACAATTTCATCAACGAATACAATGATACATTATTCCTTACACATATATACGTTTACATTACTTTCTAAATGATATACATAAAAATTGTTCTTAAAGTAATAATTTGAAATACACCAATCCCCTCAATATGAAAGGTTAGATAGCTCAGGGTTCCTCCAAAAAAAAAAAAAAACTAAGGTAATCAAAGGACAAATACCTTATATACATAATTAATATAGGTCATATATCTTTGATATCTATAAATATCATCACTAGAACTTCTACTAATTTAAGGAAAGATAACCACAATAGTGAAATTCATACATATTCATATTCATTACCAGAATATTTAAATCAACTGTAGAAATGACATAACCTTAAATATTATCCTTAAAAAAGTTTCCATTAATACCATAACTTCCATTCAAATCGTTCATTTCACCGATTGGTGGCCTTTCTTCTTTTCCCTTTACCTCTACTATAAAATCATACATCTATTCTCCAACTTCATTAATACCTTCTAACATGAAAAATTAAATAACTCAATAGCACTTCTTTTAGATCCCCAACCTTTAAAGGCATTTACTTTAAAGCACATATAAAATCACAAAAAATATAATAAACATTCGAGTTATCAAGTTATTAATAGTCAACACTTATACAAGAGATACCATTCTTATCAATATTCTTTAATTATTTAAAATCTATATCATTTCCAAATTTAACATATACTCACCAACCTCGATTGAATTCTCTTTTCAATTCCATTATATTGTTTCCATATCATGTTCCCATACAAGTCACATCCATTCCATATATTTCATCATCTCACGAACACAATTTAACTTATACAATATCTTATTTCTAACAAAATGGATTTCAACCCTAATTATATTTCTCAATCTTCACATTTCACAACTTATTTAATTGCTTTCTTTTCCAACAATTCCTCACAATTACCGTTGAATATGCATGATCGTTACTTCTACATTTTATTTTAATGTCCATTTCATCCTATTTTAATCTTCTAATGATTATTCAAGTATCTCTTTACCCATTTTATTGTTTTCAAACAATCAACCTTTCTTGAGATTGTTTCAACATACTTAACATCACATATGACTTAGCCGTATCATTTCCAATCCATACATATAAATTGGCAATTCAACATTACCCATATTATTTCCCATTCTCCCTTATTACTCATACCATTTGGTTCATCCATATATTTTTCTTTTAAGAAATCATTTCTTTGTACCCCTTGTCACATTCACAAAATTTTCATACCCTTTATTTATTTTATTTATTAACAACATGTTCTAGTGTTTCTTTCAATACAACATTTCATATAACCTTTTAGTTTTCAATTCCTATAAATTTATCATTACCCATTGTCTTCACAAATTCTCATCTTACATACTTATTGTGATATTTGCATTTCCTTCCTTTTTCATCTTTCAAATCTTCTTCATTTAGTCTAGTGCAATCTTGGTAAATTTTTTCTTAAAATAAGTCATTTCCATGTTTGGAGATACATATTATTGACACATACAAATCAATGCTTAATTTTCGGTCCTGTCATTATGGACCCTATTCTCACATAACACCATGACGACCTCATGGCTACCTCATCATATTCATCCACGGTCAATATTCCACCATTCAAATCAATTCCATATTAACAATAAACTTAATGAACAACTAAATACTTAAATTATAATTTGTATACACATCAAAATAAAATTATTTAATAAACATGCCTTAAGATTCAAATCAGTGACATACCCCTTTCAAGGGATCATCACTTATCTATAAAAGATACTATACTAATGATCTACTGCTTATGACTGTACTGAGATGAACCTTAATTCAAGTAATTAACATCATAAATGTCTGAGTACCATTATAAGTATTAAAATATGAGCAACATATCAATAATAACCTCTTATTCTCATCGCTAAAAGATATTCAACCTATTTCTTTGATTCAGTAATTTAATAATTCCAACCATCATTAACTAGGTCAACTTAATCTCAATCATCCTATATGGATGTCTATAACCTTGACTATCCCTCACTGATGCCAATAATCCAACAAATCCATTTGGTTGCCAATAATCCGGCTATCCCCTCATGGATGCCAAAAAATCCAGCAAACTTATTTGGTTACCAATGAATCCAGTTATCCCACCTGGATGCCAAAACTCTAGCTAACCCATTTGGTTGACAATAATTTAGCTATCTCTATATGAATGCTAATAAATCCTGCAAACCTGTCGCACGTCTCCCGCGCGGCGTCGGCTTGGAATTTTTTTTCTCGTTTACTTTGATTCGTTGGGAGTCGCCACTTAGTATTTAATTGAGGGCTACTAGAAAACCCGGATGTACTGGTCTTTTCAAAGATTCATGGGTAAGGAACTGGTTGTGGTTAGGGAAGGTATTAGCACCCCTAACGCACCCTACCTGAGGTAAGCTGCTTCGTGGCTTTGATGTGTTAAAGAAGTTTTAAAAATTATCTTTTCATCAAGTATTAGAAATACGACTTACGTGTAAGTTCATAATCCTTAACCATGAGCAAATCAAAATATTAAATTCTTCTTTATTCTTTACAATTTTATCATTAAAAAAAAATTCATAAACAAAATACAAACAACACATTCACTTTCACTATACTTTTCTTTTCTTTTTTTTCTTTTACATCCACACTACAAATTACAAATTTAAAATTACTACACAAAAATTATATTATACAATTTTAAATTTACAGAATAGCCCCTAAAAAATCTAGAAATTGCAGGGAAGGCCTTCTGCAACTGCAAGAACAGTGGCGATGCGTCTCCTTCACGCGCCGGCACCACTGGCGGTGCGTGGGTTCACACGCCGCCGCGAGGAAAGAACTGGGATGCAATGGATCGCGAACGGCTTCTCCTTCTCTGTTTTCCTAAACCGTCGGTGACCTGCAGAACAAGAAAAGAAACGCACACAACAGTCGATTTAAGTTTTTTATTTCCTTGGTTTCACTTCTGTTTTCTATCTTCCTTTTGGTTCGTTTTTTCTCTACTGGTTGCAGATCCGACGGTGGCCGGCTTCGTTTGTCGGGTGGGGAAGATGAGAGAGGTGTCGGTTAGATCTAGGGAAGAGCTAAGGAACGGCCGGCTAAGGAAGGGAGCCGATCTACGAATGCCGGTGATGGGGCTACTTCCGTGGGCGCCGCTGTGTGCAGGCTGCTGCTGGAGGAAGAAGGCGAGTGAGGCAGATGAAGGAGAGGGGCTAGTTTCCCTCGGGTGGCAGGGGAAGAAAAGCCTTTGGCTGGCAAGAGGGGGAGCAGGGATGGCTGTGGCTGTAAGAGGCAGATGACGGGGAGATGTTTGGCTGATTTTGGGATATGAGGGATGGAGAAGAGTGAGTCACGGCTGGGAGAGGGAGAAGGAAATGGCGTTGGGCAAGGGGAAATGTGGGGGTGCAGTGGCTGAGGTCTCAGGCTAAAAGAAGGGAGCTTGTGATGAAGAAGGAGATGGCTGGAGATGGGGACTGCGGCCTTGTTTGGGCTCAGGGAGCCAAGCTCTTCTAGCGAGAAGAAGGGAAAAATCTCCTAAAATAGGGGGCGCCGCTCCTTTTTCGGGTGAGGGAGAAGAAAGTTAAGTTTTTTTTTTAAGGTTTCTTTTTTGTGTTGCGTCCCTCTTCATTGCAAAATTGCCCCCTCTTTACAATGCTTACGAAGCAAAAAAAAAAAACTCCTTGAGCTTTGCATAATACGCTTGTAAAGAAAAAACAAAAATGGTCTATTTTCCCGGGCGACCTGCTCATACATACTCACAGTGGTCTATTTTCAGGGGCGACCTGCCTATACACACTCACACTAGTCTTGGTCTATTTTCATGAGCGACCTGACCACACATACTCAAAGTGGTCTATTTTTAGGGGTGACCAACCCACACACTCATGCTTACCTTGGTCTATTTTCATGGGCGACCTGCCCAAGTAGAAAAATGAAGAGTGGTCTCACTGTAATGGGTGACCTACCCAGGTGAAGAAATGGTCTCATTGTAATGGGTGACCTACCCAGAATTGGGAAAAAGAAAGAGTGGTCGTGTTGTGATGGGTGACCCACGCAAGTGGAGGAATGGTCTCATTATAATGGGTGACCTACCCAGATTAAAAAAAACATGTAGAATGGTCGAATTATAATGGGTGACCTACCCAAGAAATGGGAAAAGGAAAGAGTGGTCGTGTTGTAATGGGTGACCTACCCAAATGGAAGAATGACCTCATTGTAATGGGTGACCTACCCAGAAAAAAAAACTTGGAGAATAGTCGAGTTGTAATGAGTGACCTGCCCAAAAATGGAAAAAAAAAAGAGTGGTCGTGTTGTAATGGGTGACCTACCCAGGTGGAGGAATGGTCGAATTGTAATGGGTGACATACCCAAGAAAAAAACATGGAGAATGGTCGAGTTGTAATGGGTGACCTACCCAAAAATGAAACAGGTAGAGTGGTCGTGTTGTAATGGGTGACCTACCCAGATAAAAAAAAATGGAGAATGGTCAAGTTATAATGGGTGACCTACCAAAAAATGGAAAAAAAGAAAGAATGGTGGTGTTGTAATGGGTGACCTACCCAGGTGGAGGAATGGTCAAATTGTAATGGGTGACCTACCCAAGAAAAAAACATGGAGAATGGTCAAGTTGTAATGAGTGACCTACCGAAAAATGAAAAAGGTAGAGTGGTTGAGTTGTAATGGGTGACCTACCCAGGTGGCGAAATGGTCTCATTGTAACGGGTGGCCTACCCAGATAAAAAAACATGGAGAATGGTCAAGTTATAATGGGTAACCTACCAAAAAATGGAAAAAAAGAAAGAATGGTCGTGTTGTAATGGGTGACCTACCCAGGTGGAGGAATGGTCAAATTGTAATGGGTGACCTACCCAAGAAAAAAACATGGAGAATGGTCAAGTTGTAATGAGTGACCTATCGAAAAATGAAAAAGGTAGAGTGGTTGAGTTGTAATGGGTGACCTACCCAGGTGGCGAAATGGTCTCATTGTAACGGGTGGCCTACCCAGATAAAAACATGGAGAATGGTCGAGTTGTAATGGGTGACCTACCCAGAAAAATGTTAGTGATGGCTCAAAGGTGCACTCGAAAGGAGGTAGGGTTAGAAAATACACTACCTGAGAAGTGAGGGCTCAAAGGCGTACTCAGAAAAAGAAGGTGTGAGGGCTCAAAGGCGCACTAAAAAAAAAAGAGGTAGGGTTAGAAAACGCACTACCTGAGAAGTGAGGGCTCAAAGGCGCACTCGAAATGTGGTGTAACACCGATCTATTAATGATGAAAGCAATATATTATTATTGATATGCATGTATATTTACCTGAGAAATATAGGTCCCCATTTCTTCATGGTGTCTTTCTTTTCTCAAAAGTTGGAGTGTTGGTAGTGACCTTCGATGGCTTTTTCGCTCTCGTTTACTCGAGTCATCTCTTGTGATCTTAACCTCTGGGAAGGGCTTGATATCATCATACTTCTTTTTCCTCTACCTTTTATCTCAAGGGTTGCCAATTTTGCCCGACATTTTTCTTAGAAAGGGAATCATGAAACCAACGCTACCAGGAGTTTTTTATTGTCCCCCAGCTTGATCATGCCCCCAAGTATTTAATTCGGGTTTGGGGATGAGGCTATATGAAGGAAGATTTGGTTTTTGACAAGGAGTTGTTTTCAAGCAAAATTTTTTTTTTTGGAATTTCAAAGTTATTCCAGACACAAAAATCATTTTGACATCGATTCAAAGCAAAACTCATTCTGAATAAATTCAAGTAATTCCTATGGAGAGGTTTTCAGAAGTGATGAAAACTTTTTTTTGTTTTGATTTTGGTGAACAATATAAAGTGACATTTGGTTGGTAAAAAAAAAGGGTTCAAAATTCAATTTGAAGGTTACAGAGAACCGATTTTCAAAGCATTCATTTTATTCAAAAGAAAGAGCCTAAAGATCACTTGTGCTTGTTTCCTGACCCTTTTCTTTTGAATTTCTTTCCAAAATGGTTTTCCATGCCCCCCAGTGTTGGGTTTGGGCTCTTTCTCTTTGTTTTCTTCATTTTGTTTGGTTGAGCATAATCACCTCAGTTGTTTTTATGAGAAGCTCAAATCTTTTGGATCTTTTGGATTTTCTTTATCATGCCCCAGCTTTACATGGGTAGCTTTGATGATTAAGAATTTTCTTTTATGCCTTCTATTTAGTTGCCAATCAATCCGGCTATCCCACCTTAGATGCCAAAACTTCAGCTAACCTATTTGGTTGCTAATAATCTGGCTATTCCCTCACGGAAGCCAATAAATCCGACAAACCTATGTGGTTACCAATCAATCTAGCTATCCACCTGGATGCCAAAACTCTAGTTAGCCTATTTGGTAGTCAATCAATCTGGTGATCCTTCATGGATGCCAATAAATTCTTCCATTTCTTTAATCTTTTTTTTTTCTTTATATTTCCAAACATTCAGAACTCAGTCATTTACAATCAAAGAATTTTGTTTCAATAGGTGTAAACCCCTGAAAAGAAACTCGTAAAATTAATGAAGGGAATATTATGATAAATGAGTAAAAGGAATAATTAACTCATGAGGATAATGGAAAAAGAAAGAAATTAAAATAAAATTTTTAAGTTATAGTTTTTAAAAAATAAGTTATAAAAATAGCCAAAAAATACAAAAAACATAAATAAAAACTAAATGAAAATAATTTTTCAAGGAAAAATTGCTTTTGAAGTTATTGAAAGGATTGGTCATGTTACTTATCGGTTAGGATTACCTTCGCACTTTGCACATATATGATGTGTTCCATGTATCATTGCTTCTAAAAGTGAAGCTAGATCCCACAAAGGTATTGCCACAAGTGCCTATAGAGATTTAAGAAGATTTGATTGTAGAAGTGCAACTAGTGAGGATTTTGAATCACAATGTAAAGGACTTAAGAAACAAGAAGGTTCATTTGGTGAAAATCTTATGGAGAAATTCCTAAATTGAAGAAGAAATATGGGAAAGAGTTTAAAATGATGAGAAAGTATCCATAACTATGTTGACATATAGATATGAATTTTCATATAAGTAATGCCTCTATATTCTCAATACAAATACTACAACAACTAACTCCAAGTCACGTACTGGATAATTCACTTCATATGGCTTTAGTTTTCTAGAAGTATAGGAAATTACTTTGCCATGTTGCAAAGTACACAAACTAAACCTTTAATGAAAGCATCATTATAAACCATAAATCTATCAACCCCCTCTGGAAGTGCTAATATTGGAGTAGAGGTCAATTTGTTCAATTCTAAGAAACTTTCTTCACAATCCTTTGTCCATTCAAACTTTACATCATTTCTGGTTAATAAAGTTAATAGAGAGGCTATAATTATGAATCCTTCTATAAACCTCCTATAATATCCTGCCAACCCCATAAAACTACAAATTTTAGTCATATTCATAGGCCTTTCTCATTTAAGCATCACTTCTATCTTCTTAAGATCTATAAATTTTAGTCATATTCGTAGACCTTTCTCACTTAAGCACCACTTCTATCTTCTTAGGATCCATATATATACCTTTTTTTTTATATCACATGTTCTAAGAAAACCACCTTATCTAACCAAAACTCACACCTACATAGTTTATCATACAACTTATCTTGTCTCAAAATCTTCAATACATTCTCAAATATTGTTCATGTTTTGCTTGAGAACGAGAGTATATCAAGATATCATCTATAAACACCACCATAAATCTAACCAAATAAGGCTTGAAAACTCTGTTAATTAACCATAAACATTGTTGGAACGTTCGTTAACCTGAATGGCATCATTAAGAACATGTTATACCTATATTGAGTCCTAAAAGTTATCTTTTGCACATCCTGCTTCTTAATTCTCAAATAATGATATCTTGATCGCAAATCTATCTTTTAAAATACTTATGCTCCTTTGAGTTGATCAAACAAATCATCAATTCTAGAAAATGGATATCTATTATTTATGGTCACCCTATTTAACTATCTATAATCTATACAAAGTCGAAGAGTAGTATTCTTTTTCTTAAAAAAAAAGCAGGAGCTCCCTAAAGTCAAATGAAGCTTTTTTCTAACAATTCTTCCAGTTGCACCATTAATTCTACTAATTCAATAGGAGTCGTCCTATACAGAGCTTGAGAAATAAGTGCAGTACCTAACAACACTTTAATAATCACCTATGCCTCTCGTTTGGGAGGTAATCCTGGTAATTTCTCATGGAATACATCAAGATAGTCTCATACTATAGGAATATCTTTTAACTTCTTTCCTCTTTCTAGGTATCCTTGACATATGCTAGGAAAACCTCACACCCTTTTCTCATTAATTTCTCGACAATAATCATGGAAATCAACCCATTATACACCTCGTTTCCCCTCTAAATATTACTTCATCTTCATTTGGCATAAGAAGAATAACTACCTTATTATAACAATCCATTTTAACATGGTATACGCTTAGCCAATCCATTCCTAAAATTATATCAAAGTCAAACATGTCTAACGGTACTAAATCTACCCTTAACTCATAACCCCCTATTAAAATAGTGCAACCCTCATATACCTTATCTACTTCTACTTCCTCTCCTAATGTTGTGCTAATAACTGACCTTTTAGCCATTTTTCGTATAGGCACATTCAAAGTATTTACATAATATAAAATAATGTGTGGCTCTGGGATCAAATAACACATAACCCCTCTAATCATACATAGTAATCATACATGCCATTACATCTGGTGAAGCTTTAGCAGTAGTCTGATCCATATAATATGCTCTGCCTTGAGTCCTACTGCTCTACCTTTAGCCTCGACCCATACTAGTACCAACTTTTGATTGAGTGGGTCATCTATGTTGTCCCCTAAGCTTATCCATTGTCTCTAACTGTTGTTGGTTCGATGCCTGAGTCCATTGTGGGCAATTCATTCGGAAACGCAATTATTCTATTGATGCCTCTTTTGCCTGCAATTCCTATTGATGCCCTTCTTACTTGCAAATAAAACACCTCCTAACAGTCACTCTACAATCTCCTAGATGTACCTGTCTATAAACATCACAAAGAGGGAACACATGTGATCTCTAAGTAGCATTCCTTGATGAACTACCACCACGTGCTCCCCCAGCTCATCCTCTTTTAGGAATAAATCATCCCTTGCTAAACTGTGAAAACCTGCCAGTTGATCCCCTATTAGAGAAACTTTTTCTTTAAAAAGACTGAACCTGCTGAAACCCTTATCCTTTTCTTTTAAGAAGAGAGGGTTTGCTTGTAGAAGATGCAAACTCTTTCCTCTTCCATAAATCCACTCGATCATGTCTCCTAATCGAGGGCTCCTTATCCCCAATCACAACCTCTAATGTCTAAGCAAACTTAACCAACTGTTATAGGCTGTAGGGCTACCAATCCCCTCTTCAGCTCCTGTCTGAGCCCTTCTTTAAATATGTTTATTCTATGCTGCTTTGTCCGAAGCAAGGCAGATCAAAATACAAAAAGCTCATAAAATCTCTCTCATACTGTTCACGGTCATATCCCCCTGTCTTAACCCCAATAACTCATTCTCCTTACTCCACTGATGCTGTAAGGAGTAATATCTGGTCTCAAACTCTAAAAATCACCCAACTCATCTCCTCACCTATCCTCCGAGTCCTAATAGTAGCCGACAAAGTCTAGGCACCATCTAAGAGTAACTATGCCACACAATTTACCTTAATCTCTTTAGGCATTAGAATATGTACAAGTGACTAAAGTCCATGTCAATTATTCTACCAAAATTTTGGCAGAGTTTCCTCTATATCTGGACCATACCAAGTTATCAACCACTTTATATATAACACAACAACTAACTCCATCACTTTCTAGCATTACTCAACTCTTTCTGCAACAACCACTACCTTTTATGAATAAACTGATGAGTTACTGATCAAGTAACCAGAGCTTTGAAAATATAATAAATGTGATAACGGGTACTTTTTTTAACCATAAAAGAGTGAATTTACTATTTTTGATGACCATAGAGAATATTCTCTTTCTGACTCATCCACATTGTTTGAAAGTTAGATCTAGTTGAAGCCTCTTTTAAGCCATGCTTAAATTGTTTAAGAAGGTTTCAACCATATTTCAAAGCCAGCCAATTTTGCATAGCAATGACAAATCAAAAAGCTCGAATTGTTCTAGTTGAAGACTTATGTTTTTATGAATCAATGACTAGCAAATGAAAGTACAAGTGATTATGTATACCATTAAAGTATGGCCCAAGAGATATGGGACGTGAGTATTTTATTTTTCAATTATTGGTTCAAAATTGTTTGGTCACCTTAAAATGATAATTGCTTGAATGAATCGTTTGCCACCTTATTAAAGGGTGTCTAAACATTATTTTAAATAAACATCAAATTATTTATGAAATAAAAAAGCAAAAGCAATTTTTCAAAATTATTTTGGCAAAAAGGGTTTTTAACAAAATTGATATGGTCAAATATTTTGAATAGAGCCATGGGATTAGTCATGAGGGTTGATTTTATGAGTTTTAAAGGGGTTGTCACTTGGCATTTTGCATGGCATAAATTGGGGTTCGATCATTTATACCATTATATTTATCCAATCATAGACAAAAATATAATGCAAAGTTGTTACTTTCACAAAAACATTTTTTGATTTCAAAACAACAAAGAGATAGAAAAGGCACGTTTCACTAAAAAGGTGATACAATCCCAAAACAAAAATGCATAATAGCAAATTTTCATAACAAAATGATCGTCGATGCAACACCCTTCTTAAATCAGCTTCCCCAGAAATATCTATGTCTTGTCAGCATTTACCACATGTTATGCTGAAAATGATTTGGTGAAAATATGAAAGATGACATTATCTTTTAGAAACACAACTTGTCCTTTACTCATCAACTTACAAACTTGATATTCTAAAATTCTTGTAATTTTTAGATGAGTGGTCAAAGATCCCATCATGATATTCACATTTCTCATTTTAATTATACCACCTAAAGAATGGTGATTGTATGGAATCTGATGGATTTAGGGTAATACACCTGGTGTTCAGAAGATATTGGTGAACATCTTTGAATGGTAAGAGTATATAATTTTTTTACAAAGGTGCGAGAGCAATTGGTGACATAAAAATAGACAAATGTCCGAGATGGATGAATGGGATGTTGAGGTATAAGATGATTTGATACCTATTTCTCAGATGGAATTCTTTCAATTCATCATCTGTCATAGTGTTAAGACTTGTTACCGTATTCCTGATCCTTCCCACTTTCAAGCCTTGTTCAACTCTTTCTGCAACAACTATTACTTATGTGACCACCTTTGCTCCATTACTTCCGGTTCTAATTTTTCAACTTCATAACTATCTGTTTGATATAGTCCATAATGGCATGTCATTAACTTGTCTCAAGTAATCACATAGTTGTTGCTTTGATGTATGGATAACTTGCATTGTATAAATTTAAATGCATGAAAAACCTTTATTATGAATGATAATTCAAGTTTGTTAAGGTGATATTTAACAGTGATTGAAATTTAGAATTTGTGTTAGAAACCATTTTTTGTTTACACTACTAGCTAAGTTTTGTTCAAGTTATTAATGACATGTCTGATATTTGGTCTGTTCATCATAGATCAATATTTATTCCTTGGTTTAAGTATGCTCGTGAGAAAGTTAATTTCATATGTTTCTTCAGAGAAACATTTTTTTTAGAGTTTTTTTAAATCATGGTTAAAATAGGGGTATGGAAAAATCTCTGTCTATGACAAACTTTTGCATGTAATTAATAGATCTTAAATCAATTTTGGAAAAAGTTATCAAATGCAAACTTTGATTCTTTATTTTGTTTATAGTTAAGGCTTTATTATTATTATTGTTATTATTATTATTATTATTATTAATTTGGGTTGGCTTCTCTTAGCTTATAGCCAAGCTTGTTTGGGTTTTTTTTTTTTTTTTTTAGCATGAGATAGGCTATAATATAAGCATGTGTGTTTGGTTTGTGTTGTACAACCTAAGCTAAATGGGCTAAGCTTTTAAAGCTTAAGGCTATGTTTTATAAGAGTGAAATTTATCAAAGAAAAGAATGCATTTTTTGGTATTTAAAGCTTGTTTGGCAAACAGGCTGATGGAAATTTTCAAGCTTTGTGTCTTTATCTTTTTGGTGATTTCTAATTAAGGATTTTTTTTGTCTCCATATTTGAAATTGTGACATACATGTGTGGTGTTTTTAAATATTAAATAAATTTGTTTCTTTCTATTAAAAAAACAAAAAAAAACCTTTCTTAAAAAAACATTTAATGTTTTAATTGCATATGACCAAGTCTAAAAAAATAAAATTATTTGCATAAATAATAAAAATAATTTCAAAAATACCAAAAATTTATTTTGTTTCTTTAAATATCAAAGATTACAAACTCATATGTAAGATGTATTTCTGATATAAAAAATGAAAAAAAATATGTTTTGACTTTAAAATGATTAAGTTTGACCCATAAAGTCAGAACCACTCAGCTGGAGTGGACTAACTTTAAACCTTATATTGACCAACAACTATAAACACAACAATACCTTAGTTTATATCATATAAACAAACAATGCAACTTACCTTAAGTAAGGTGTACTAGGGGTGATATGCCCTTCCTATATACCTACAGTTCCCTTATCTAAACTCTAAGTCCAATTAGGATTTCTAGTGACCAAAATACTAGGTGGTGTCTCCATCTTTTTTTTACCGATAAGAAACAAGAATTCCTTACTCTTCTCCCCCGACATCAGAGTGATCCTGACTTGGGAGCACGATTGCCGCAACGCCGCACACGTGCAATAAAATGATGATTCCACTAAGAAAACTCATGGACTAAGCTTTGCTTTTTTGTTTGATTGTTGTGTTTAAATTATTTGTATGTATTTATTTTTAACCTGTCATTTGTAAATATTGTTTATATGATTTAATTTTTGTACATATTGTTCATGCATTTATATGTTTTGTAAATTAATTCCTTTATGAATCACCTATTTTAATTTTTGAAAACACATAAACTTCTAGTTTACGTAATGAATTAACGGTCTGCCTTATGACTATTGGTTAGGGTTTAGATGCGTGAAACACTCAACTCATATCTGAGTATCTGCTTGGTAATGGTGGGGTGCCTTCACCATTCCTCGTAACGCCCCTATATTATCTTTATGATGATCGTCACTGAGCAGATCTAGGACTTTTTTTTAGACTAAGTAGAAAATCTACCTATGTTCACTTAAAGATTAGAACTTATCTTTAGGCTGTTTGTGCCATCTGTAAATTGTGTTAAAAAAAGTTCGACATGTAATATCCTGAATTCAAGGACTTTTGGGTGGCAAATAGTCATAATATAGATTCTATAAGAGTCTAGTTTATTATAAATCAATTGAGATGAATATGAATTTCCTCGTCAGTGTAGTAAAACACTAGGTGACAACCATTTGCCACCTCTTGAAAAGCAAACTTGTATTCAATATACTCTTTTTTTTTCATGCATACCATATTTATTTTGCAACATTGCATAATTTTTATTTTTTTTTTGTAGAAGAAATATGGGCCTAACCCTAAATGCCAAATCCTACAAAGATCTACAAGAGGCAAATTAGAGAGTTCAACATAGACAAAGGCAAGATAACTTTCCGAGAAGAGAGATGAACTAATTACCCAATCTGCTAAAGTGAACCATTTGCTCTAAAAACAACTTATCGAAGCCAATACTGAAAAGTTCATGACTCTTTGTCCCTTTCTATTCCCTCCTCATAAGAGAGTTTTAGATGTTTATTTGATTAATCAAAGTTTGCAAATTGTTTACCTCACCGAGATCATTTAGAGATTCATGTTGTCTTGCCTCAATATCCACTACAATTTACTACAAATCACATCAAATATCTTCACTTTTATTAAAAAGACTCAAAGATGTTTCCAACATCTTCTGAACACTAAGTGCCCATTTTGCACTGCGGCTAGAAATAAACGCAGGACTGAAGTGTTTGGTTATGTTGAATCACACTTTTATTTCACGTAGGTCGCATTCAAAAACTGAGGTTCAACCTCAGTTTTTGAAAAGCAATTTATAATTGCTTTTCTGTCTGTGTTCTCCTCTCTCTCACCGACACTGCTAATTAATTAACACAACTTTCCCAACCCAAGCTAATGTCCTCTGTTCCCTATGCACGTGTTGATTGATTCTAATTTTTCTCATCACTCATCTATTATCACTATTATTTTCTTCATTTTTATTTGGTCAACACCAATATAAGCTCTTCTATTACTATCATTATTACAAGTTGAAAAGTCAAGCTCATGCCATAACCAACACGACAACATCTCACACATGAAAGCTCTCCTATTATTTGTTCAATATATATATATATATATATATATATATATATATATATATATATATATATATATATATATATATATATATATATATATATATAGATATAGATATATATTTTATTTTTTTTT
>Ga0325411_1003724_pt1 | contig 17174 bp, 8 predicted proteins | sample PopdelMetagenome_13_FD_206181 | JGI IMG/M metagenome (GOLD analysis project Ga0325411, IMG submission 206181) | Populus deltoides microbial communities from Bellville, Georgia, United States - Xylem-PdIQD-R4 | ecosystem: Host-associated > Plants > Phyllosphere > Stem > Wood/Secondary xylem...
CATGAGTCTTAAGAAAAATAAACAAACACTTCATTCGGCAGAGAATTGTTTTTCACGCGCCCTCATTTGTGGTGGCGCGTGGAAGCAACATTCTTAGCAGATGGGAGGAGCGTGCATGCACGCAGAAGTTTACAATCGGGCCTGTTTTGTGTTAAGTTTGGGCTTTTATTTTGTATTTAATGCCCTTATCTGGGCCTAGTTTAGTTAAGCATTTTGATACCCATGGCTTTCTCACTTGAATTGTGATATAGCCCTTGATGGAATTAAAATCCAATTCTCTTGTATTAATAAAAAAGCTGGTGGCAGGTAGAGGTCAGGGATTTAAATTTAACTCGAACTGATTAATATTTATTTAAACAGATTTTAATGGATGATTTTTAAAAAAAAATATAAACAGTCGTTATTTTGGATTGAATGTCTGAATAAATTAATAAATAAAATATAGATATTATATACAAAATAAACATAACAAGAAATATATTATGTATACATAAATATATTTACATGGTGTATATATTTATTTATTTAAAAAAAAACCGTCGACAGCAGGGTTCGAACCTGCGCGGGCGAAGCCCAACAGATTTCAAGTCTGTCTCCTTAACCACTCGGACATATCGACCGATTTGTATCCTCTGTATCTTTTCTAATTATATATAGAAGTATAAATAATATTTTAACAATCCTTCTCCTGCACTCCCCATGAAGGATCAATCTTGAAACTCTAAACACAGGGATGATGTGCTTTCAAAGAGAAGGGTTCTGGAGGAGGCATTTTCTAGCGTGTGAAGTTTGTATTCTAAGAATCCATCTCAAGGAAGAGGTGCCTTTTTAACCAGCCAATATTCTGTATTAAAATGATTCTGTATTAAAATGATTGTGCTGAATCAAGCAGTCTTCTGGAAAGCTTAACATTTTTTCATTATGATGGCCCCTTTTTTAGGATATTCCTCAAAATCTTGAAAAGGTAAGAAAGATTTGCTGGGAGACCTAACTAGTAAGGGTTCTGTCACTTGTAGTAAATGTAACTAGAACAGGACACTGGTACAAGTAGAAATACAGTCCCAAAAATGGAACTCATCATTTCAGAATGACAGAAAATTGTTAGATACAATTTGCTTGACTATGAGTTCAAAGTTTGGAATTTCCTTTGTCAAGAAAAAATTTCTGTTGCATGAAGCCTAACAAAATTTACATGGGGCTATAGTGGGGTTCCTATCTTTGGTTGCTCAACAACCTTGCATCAAGACATGGGAAATCCTCCAGAGAAAGGAAACAAGGCTATAAAATGTAGTGAGCTCCTTCCATTTGATTAGCAGACCAGCAGCATTGCCAGAAGAATCAAAATCCCATCTGCAATTTTTCCTGGTCTCTCAGTCAAGTTAGTGAGAAATTTCAGCATTTCAGGTTGGCGTGGTTGCAGGTGACTTGATATTGCACCTTCAGAAGAACTAGTCAGGCTTGGTGTATTCAAGCAACATATGTGGAGACCGATAAATTTTCACCAGTGTCCAATAAAGAACCTCTTCAACTTCAAGCTCACCCTCTGCTCTTGCTGCATAAATATCCTCACATATCGCCATCAACCTGGTACAACACCAGGACAAAGCATGTAACATGATTCTTGGAAAGGGTTAGAACATGCAAACATTATATAAACAACGACACACTGTCATACGGTTACTATATATAGAGGGTGGAATGAATAAATGTCCACAACAGAAAAGGCTCGCTTACCTGTCGCAAGAAGGAAGATTCTCGAAGGGTATTCTCATTCTTAGGTCAGCACACTGCAGTCTGATAAAACGGCCAACTGCAAGCACAAAGGTAATGTAGAGACCCCAGATACTGAACTTGCTTAGTGTTTCACCAAGAATGCCCTCTGAAGAAATACCAGAATTCATGTTAATCTTTTAGGGACTGGTGGAACTCCTACCATCATAGGCAGAGAGTTTCTAAATACATATAAAAGCTGTGGTGGTCACACTCTTTATAAGTACTTACGTGGTGTTTCCTCGGATACAATAATAGCCATAGGTCCTCCAAACTGGCCACATCCAGATGACAAATCAATATCATGGAAAGACCACCATTCTGGATTCCCACGATTAAGAACAAGATCCCCGCTGACAAGATCTACCTGTGTACATAGAAGGTCAACTTCTGCTTTCACCATTTTTCATCATAGCTGATTTACGTATTCATTGACTTCAGGTTGGAAAAATGGAAATAGCTGACATACCGACTGTTCGAGCAACCGCACTTCACCAGATCCAGTGACACGAAAGTATCTTGGATAAACATTAAATATTCTGAAGCTATTGGTAGTGCCATTTAGCACTTCCATCACTTCTGAGTACGTTGGAAGGTCCTCATCTTGAACAATTAATTCATATCTCACGACTTCCTTTCCTTTAGGCCGATCTCTTGTTAATTGCCAGGAAAAGATGATGTCCATGTTCGATCTAAGAGATCTCATATATCTGGTCTGGACCACCGGGGGGACATGCCACAATGTGCTAGCATCAGCTTGGCAGCATATTAATTGGATGTCTTTCTCATTATATTCACTTAGATAGCCTTGTGGATCCAAATCATCATGTGAATCAAGTTCATCCCACGAGATCTTTTCACACAAAGTTGTCTCAAATAATGTAAGTCTTCCACTAAGTGTCTTTATATCAATGTGAATGCTTGCATCTTTGATAGGGTTAGCAATGTTAGTGGGGTTACCACTGCTGTACATCTGCCCAGAAAATATATGCCTCAGAATTTATAAAAATGACAAACTTACAAACCTGAAGTCACCATTGCCAACATGCAGTGGAAGATATAAAAACCAATGATTCTTGTTTGCCAACAAAAAATTAAGATATCTAGAAGCATGCTGTTATGTAAAAAGATTTAAGATAATGTAATGCTGTTTGAAGGATGGTGCTCTACGGTCTCTTCTGGAGCTCACAGGAGGAGAAAAGATCAGGCATTTGAGAAAGCAGAGCTGCAACATGCAGATTTTCTTTCTGGATTTTTGTTATTATTGTCTTAATCTTCTTTCAGATAACGACGATATTTCTGGCTATTTCTAAAAAATCTCTATTATGCTTGTTTGTTGATTCTTGGTATTTTCCAGGTATACTGCTTCTGCAGCGGGGTTATGCTCTTGGTATCTTTTTCTGTGTTTTGCCAAAGGATTCTCTAATCAAAATGCTCACTTTTCAAAATTTAAAAAGCATTATTTCTCCAAAAGTTATCTAATATAGCCAGGTATTAAAACTTCATCCTTGACAAGTTCATAATTTCAAGGTACAGACCCTTGTGTTTTATCTCAATTATTTGTTTTGCAGAACCAACAGATTACAAAATAGACTGTGCTTAGACTGTCAAAAAGAATTGGAACCAGAAAGCATATGAGATTCTTACCAAAATAGGAGTCCATATAACACACAGCAATACAAAAAATAAGCATATCCCATTGCAGAATTTTGTCCTCTTCGGTTGCTTCTCTCCTTGTCGGTGTTTTGCTCTATTCAGAACCGCATCACATTTGACAAGAAACAAGCTTGCATGAATATCCTCTAACTAAAAAACAAAGTGCTAAAATTAGATTCAGGGGAAAGAGATTATGTAGCTTATGTGCTCAAATGACAAATGAGATGAAAACAACTAAAAAATAAAGCAGCAGTAGCAATCAAGTAAACAGTGACACCCACCACAGTGTAGGTAGTGATACAGATACTCATTCAAATATAGAAAGGTGGATAAGTACAGTGCAATTCAGTTGTTGCAAACATATATTGTAGAACTAACTCGAGAAGCATATAAAGGAATGCGTAGAAAGGTGGATAGTACAGAAAGAAAAGATAGCACAACGAAAAGGAAGTTGCTGCATGGATATTACATCATATGTTGAATAGAACAAAGGGGGAATTGGGTGCAGACAATCAGCGAGTAAAGAATGTAACAAGTTCAGGAAGATGCTGTGGGTTTACAAAGTTCCATTGGATAGACCTTTATATAAATGAATATGTGAATGTGTAAATAAATGACACGCAAGTATATTTACATTTTCTTAAACCAGGGTATAGTTTTTTCTCCTTTCTAGAGAATCAGAAAGGCAGAGAATGGGAGATGTATGGCTTTGGAAATCTAAGGAGGTTATCCTTTTGTTAGATACCTTACAAGGAAGATATAGTACACTGTTTTGTGCGAAGCATTCTCATGCACATGGAAGGAGAAGATAATAAAAACTATAGTGAATGGCTGAAGAATGGGCACCATTCCAAACTCCAGTTATTTGGATAGGCATTGAAAATGATATCAGTAAAGCATACCTTCAACCAGTCATACATGGTCAAAGATGTAGTTGTGCAAGACCAATCAAGAACACATCGTAATTCATAAAGGAACGGCAGAGCACGATAAACTCGAAAGCCCATATGGTTAATTCGTGAGATACTACTTGTCAAAAACTGTCTGTACAAAGTGCTTTCATGTGGAACTCCAAATCGTATTTGTGTTGCCTGAAGAGCCAGAGAAATTGCCTTTGTGAGATAGATAGCTCGGAGGGCTAATCTTCCAGCATGCCTATGTTGTGGCTCTGTGTACCAAGCATACTCTGTGACTGAGTATGTGAAGAGAGCAAGATTAAAGAGATAGAAGAGGACTTTTCCGGTGGCAAATGAACAAAGGTATATAACACGATCGAGCACAATTAAGAAAAAGATCACCTGCAAGAAGAAACCATTTGATGTCCTTCAGAAAAATATATTGGCACCAAAGATTCATAGGAGAAAAATAACAAGAAACTGAATTCACATTGTCGAGTCTGCTCACAGTATGAAAAAAAATACTAGGGGGGAAACTAAATTACAGATTGAACTTTATGTGACAAAATCACTTTGGAAAGAGCATGTGTGTCATTTATCAAAACAAACTGATTTAAGAGCCTGGGGTTTTTACAGAAACTTAATCTGCTAATGATGAAATCGATACATAGTTGTTTCAGAAAAATCTGAAAATGATGGGTGCCATTGGTTCTGTTGATAGTTCCATGATAGTAATTACACATGCATATTCCATATATTCATGTGTGTCTGTGTACAATGGGGCGACTCTAAATTGACCTCTTCCAACCTTTGATTCTACATGGAGAATTGATAAAACTGTAACTTTGGATTACACTGCAATATCAACACTGTCTCATAAGGAAAGAGGTTTACCATTAAGATAAAAACAAACTCTTTTGGAAATTGATCTTCAAGCTGATAAACTTCAAGAAATTCACTGTTGTTTTTTATGACTGATTGGTAGAAAATGGCTACCAAGAAGAAGACAGCCAAATCTGCACAAAACACGTAGGCATAAAGATCAATATCTTTTTTTCCTCCACCAATCACTGATAGTATTGGGTAAGGAAATCTTATTTCCTTAACAATACCAGCGCGTTGAGCTTCTAGAATCTCATAGGCTACATCAGCTGCTGGAGTTAGTGATTTGTAAAGATCCACATTGGTGCATCCTGTCAAGGGAGAGGCACAGAGCACCTCAAAAACAGCCAGAGCAATATTATCATTTTCAGGACTTCTTTCAATGCTTTGGACACGGATATTGCTGACTGAGTGCAAATGATTTTTCTTCAGGCATCTTTTATTGTGCATAACCTTGAGCAACTTGTTTATTCCTGATTTAATTCTCTCTGGCTGAATGCCATCCTCAGGCCACACATCAACTTTCATTGACACTTGTACAAAGTAAGGTGGAGTTTCTGCTCCCTGTGTGAGAGATTTCCAATACCTGAACAGACTTCTAATCAGCCGCTTCAGAACATTTTTAGCAGACAAAAGCAGCGTTTCTATTCTCATCATGCAACCCTGAACCACCTCTTCCTGGAAATTGTTTCTTCTCTTCTGAGAGCGGGCATCAGTAATTGTTCTGTCTCTTGCAGTTATGGAGGTTTGTAGGAGAGTAAATAAATAGACCAAAAAAAGAGGCAAGTTGCTGATTACAAAAGATGACAAGATCTTATGTGTAGGAAATCCTAATTCCTGAAGCAAACTACTATTGAAGGTCAATCCACAGTGTTGGATGATGATTTGATATAGATATTGAACAAATATACACATCTCAGTGTAAATCAGCATAATAACCCAGAACATGCTAAGTGGACCAGTATTTACACAGAGTGCATACAAGAAGAGGACCGCAGGATAAACCATTGACAGCAAACTGAAGTTCCATAGGAATATTAGGACAAAGCAACAGTAACAAACAATATCATTGTTTGATCGCATTTGCTTCCACATGTAAAGGAGGATCATCTGAATTTGCCGGTATGCAGAAGTAGTCTGCACACTATCAGATTGTGTGGAAAATGCTCGTTCAATAGGTTCAGAACCTATATTCTGATTCTCTATCTCATAGTACACATCACCGTCAGAGGAATCATCACTTGAATCAGGTTCTTCATGTTTTATGTTAAAGAAAGTCACAAGGTTGGAGACAGCCATCTTACCAACAGATTTTGCTTGAGAAACACCATCACTGAACAGATGCACTACTGAGACTAGTGGGTTTGTCTTTACTCGGAACCTTTCTCCATCCCTTTTATGTGAATCCCAGCACTCATAACTAGCAGCTCTATTATTTAACAATATGACGTCACCAAGAAAATCCATTGAATGATTTGTAGAGTTCAATGCGGATGAGCTTCCAAATCTTTCACTTCTAAGAGACTCATTCATATCAAAAGAATTTATTAAATCAGAACTCAAGTTAACTGGTTGCTTCCTAAAATTGATTTCCAGATTCTCCAGGATGCTATTCCCTGCATCTGCATTTAGAGAACTATTTCTCCGCCGTCTAATGCCTTCATTTTGAATGTCACCACAATTCGCACAAGTATTTAAGCTGTGAAGTTGGGTTTGAAGGTTAAGCATTTCTGATTTCATCTTTTCCACTTGCAAATTACGCAAGCGCTTTTGCTCTTCTGATTTACGGATCTGGTGCAATTGTGCAGTTTTCCAAGCGGCCCTCTTTTCTTGCTCATTTATTATGGTATCAATCTGCTCTGCTTCAAGATACCGAGACACATGGTCAAAATCCTGGGCTGCAAACATAAATGACTGTAGTGCTACCAGCATAAATATGATAATCTCAACAAGGGCAGATCTGGAAGTAATTCGGAATCCATAATCATATTTATGAAATCCAACCACCTCACTTATGTAATCAATTGTTTCACAATTCCCCTCGCAGAAGTCCCCAGCAAAAGGGGATTGATACGCAAGAGAAAGAACAATAAGAGCGAAGTTGTACATCCGCAAGAACTTGAAGATTTCATTCTTCCTCTTAAGTATTTCAAGCCTCATACGGAAAAAAACCAATGCAAAACCAAGATATCCAAGGTGTAGAATATCAAATTCAAGAGTCCCTGTAATTAAAATCAAAGCAAGAACAAGATCCAGCAAGTGGCAATAACTATAAAGCCTCAGGTAGTCAAGAATAGTCCACAAGCATTTTGTTTCAAATGAGAGGTCACTCAGTGAAGAATTCTTGTAACAGGACATCATTTGCTGATATGTCTGTAACACTGAGAAACTGGACAAGCGATCAGCTCGAAATTTGAAACATGATAGCATGAAAACCAAATAATAGCTGATGAGCATTCGAGGATCATCGACCATGGTTCCTGATAAAAAGCACCTTGTTTGTGAAGTTTTAACATCTGAGAGAGATGGCTCAATAGACAAAAAAGTAGACAGGATGTTCTGAAGGGATGTATGCATGTGTGTGTGTGTGTGTGTGTGTATGAAAGAGTAAAAGGAGAAGAGTGAATTGAAGAGAATGTGCATGGTTTAGCCATAAAAGGAAGGAGGCAAGTTTTCTGTATTCCTCTGAAGAACAAGTGGAAGTCAAGTGATACATTTCCTATTTGTGGCATCTAAAGACATGGGCTGATTCAGTAAAGTGGTTTCAAGATTTCATAATAAAAGAGACTGATGGGTCCTAAAAAGAAAAAAAATAATGACATTAATTTGATATCGATAAACCAAAAAATCTGTAGCTTAAATATGAAAGGGTAAGATAGGCTTAGTTCCTTCAATGTGAAGCCAGAGAAATGAAATCTAAATTGGCCATAGACAACCAAATCCAAAATAAAGCATATGTATCTATGGACAACTAAATAAATTGGAGACTGGTCGAATTTTCTAACAGATCATTGAAACCTTTTGAGAGCTGCAGCAACACCATTTTATCTATAACATAAAAAAACGATCAACTTGCTAAAAGTGAAACCCTTGGAATGCACAGTTTTTAAATGCAGTGGTGCAAGGAAAGATAAAATGATGTGTAAAAAAGTAACAAGTTTCTGGAATTGGATACCTAACCAGCATTTTTTGCAACGGTTGAAGTACATATCGGAGCTTCTCCAACAGTCATTGCAAGGCACCTCTACATCACCTAGGGCATGTTGCTTCCAGGATGTCTGCCAACTTGCCAAGTACTCAAGGGTTATAACAGAACCAAATAAGACCACAAATTTGGGCCACAGTTTGTGTATGATGCCCCGAGGTAGCAGAATGCAAGTAGCAAGTGATGCAACATAGAGCAAAGAGATGAAATTTAGCACGGAAAAGCTGGCAAGAAGTAATGCAATCATGTTAATCTCAAGACCATAGACATTGAACATGTTCTCTATCCAAAACTTCAGGAACATTTTTAAAGTAGCAATCTGCATGTGAAGTCTCTCTTTTCTCAAGATACGAATCCTCTTTCTATTCAACTTTTGGCCACCTCTGGAACTTCCAGAGATGCATAAATATTTTTGTGTGTAGCTTTCAGTGACCCCAGTTTCATGGGATGTAGGATCTGGCCCCTGAGGTACAAAAGTGCTGAGAGATGGCCATGAGTTGCGTCTTGCGTCTTTTCTTTTTTCTGAAAGGACGCTAGCTGAAAGGACACTAGCAGCTGTTGATAGCTTACTTTCTGTTGTTTCACTTGAGACCTCTTCTGATATACCAAACAAAGCACAAGGCTCCTCCCCTTTTCTAACATTTCCAAAACTGCACGGTCTCTTTTCCAACCAACGGAAGACATTGTACTGAAGTATACATGAAGCAATAACCAAAACTTTTCCTCTCAAGCCTGATTCTAGACCCGAGAACGAAGGCTTGTAGAGCTGCAATCCAAGGAAAAGAAACAGAGAAGACTGCTTTTGACCAGAGAAAATTCTGTCCTGGTCAATGAATAACTGGAAAAGATACTCAATCATCACAAGAAGTCCTGAATAAACGATGAACAGTTTTGATGGGCTCCTAGAAGACTTGGGTAAAGTTGAACAAACAACCAAGCCAACAAGATATAGAAAACCAAATACGCTTAAAGGGGACAGAGATGCATAGAAAAGGGAAAGACTTAATATCTTCTCACTGTGCAAGATCAGAAGACGTTTCATAAATATAAGGGAACAATTTTTTGGTGCATTAACATAACGTGATTGTGAGTTCTTGCTTTCCCTCCTCTCGTAACTATAAAGTTGCATCACAATCAACACAGCAAGGGACTCCCATATATTTTCCAAAATGGAAGCTTCTGGTTTATATGCAAAGGCAAAAGAAACATCAATCATCCTGGACAACCATGTGCGAAAACTGGAGAAGACACTCAAGCCATAAATGAGAATAAACACCACAACTGCATAAACTTTCAGTGGTAACCAAAGGCGCTTTTTTGTCTTCCCCACAAGTTGTCTTCCAATCACCCACAGTAGAAGGAAGAACAGGTAGCCAAAGGAAATAAAATTAGGTCTTACTTGGTACACCGAAAGAAGAATTGTCAGAAGGGCAATGGGGGTTCCACATGATCGATATACTGAAAGAAACTTTTGTCCAATTGCATTGAGAAACGATACTATCTTTTTCTCTGAACAAGAAAAATATATTAAAAACCTGATAGAGTTTTCACAACAGAGGAATTAAAAGGCATGGTCAAACAGGATCATGTTATAAGTTCTAAAAATTAATAAAGGCAACATGGTAAAATAATCAGAAAAGCTACAGAAATAATCTTTGCACTGGAAACTCACCATATCATGTCAGAGGTTCTGACGCTAATATTTATTAACATCTCCCTAAGGTTTAAACTTAGTTTTACGCCTTCTCATCAGTAAAAATAGATGGTAGCCAGTATCAGAAACACTTGCACATTTTAGAATAGTCATAAAGCAAAAACCAAAATCATTTTTAAAAATATTTTAACAATGGATGAGTTATATACCATGAGAGGAGTTATTATCGTGGTTCTGTCTGGATCTTGATGTATGAATTGATAACAGAACCGATTTGATTAGACCAGCTCTCAAGATGGAAAGCCCAATTGGAGTGCAAGGAGTATTCTGCACAACTGCTGAAAATGAGGACAGCATTTCAAATCCATGATTATGGATGGTACAAACGCATGCAAGCGCTATGATCTTCAAGAAATCCCCAGTGCTAGTTTGACTAAGAAAACCTACAGCAATTAATGAAAGATAAGATATTTATAAATTGCATCAACAAACAAACACAAATGATTGCGTGCACTCAGAAGGGAGGCAGTACAAAGAAACTCAGATGAGGAGCCTAAATAACAAGTATCAAAATCTACTGTTTACCTAATTGTGAAAGAAGTTCCGTAGTAAATGAGAATTTCTGTTTCAAGACTTCTGATATCAGTTTAAGCTGGAGAATGTACAACATTGCGAAATGTGCCTCACATAGAAGAACTAGGGATTGGCGTATCTCTCTGCTGATCAAGTGGCTTAACAGATATATCAGAAAGAAAATCACTGATTCATGAAGCAGAAATTGGCAAGGGTTAGTACATTGTCTACTGAAATTGTCAAATCATAACACAATGCACTAAAATATCCAGAAGAAAATGATAAATATCGGCGAAACAGTTGGATGTACTCAAAGAATTTCACACCTATTAAGAATGTTTTTAGCATCGTGTGAAAAGTGAATCACATAGATACACATATGAATAAGAAGCGTTACTTCAACTTACTATATACAGATTGAATGAAGCCTGCTGGTTTCAATGCAATAAGAAATATCAGCAACAGTACTATAGCACGGGAGCTTTTGCGAAGTCCCCATGCTATTGTAGCAACAATCAATACTTTGGTTTCTTCACTCTCTGAAATGTAAATGCAACTGAAATTATGGCCCACAACCACGGCAATATTCCAAGAATAACTAAACTAAAACTGAAAACCATCAAAAAGAAATTCATGAAATTTATATCTTTGAATTCCAATCAACTGTGAAGAAAGACAGCATCAAGTGAACACATCCACATGCTATGCTCTTACCCTTTCTAAACTTCCATGACTTATGATGTGTCAGTGTAGCTACAGTAAGGACCAAGGGGTGGCTATATAATCAAGAAAGAAAGGAAATGTTCCTAGTCCACAAAAAGTTCTCTAGAATTTTGTGTCCCTCTTAACTTTTATTCTTGTATAGTGTGAAACCACTGCTGCTACAGTTTTCTTCTAACAATTATTTTTTCGTGCTATCTAGGTACCAGGAAGAAACAGTGTCAACTGAAAAGGAAACAACTGTGCTATAAAGGAATCGAAACAGTCCAGCCAAAGTGAATCCATGCAGCTGCAGAAATCAACTAAATTGGTGCAAATAGTCCAGCAAGACTATTTCCTTTCCTCACCTTCAACTACAAAATCATGATTTGAAAGCTCCCTATCCTCATCTGACAAGTAGAGGAAAACAGAATTGTTCACCAGATTGACCAAAGAAACAAGGACACCAAGACAAAATTGTGCTAGGAGATAAAATCCCGGAATCGGGTAATGCCATAAGCCAATAGTTTCCCAAATTTCCACATCCTGAAAACATGTTCAAAAGATCATACTACAGTAATCTCTAATGATTGTGAAAACAGGACATAAAGTATGCACTCAATGAAGAATACCTTCCACATTTTCTTATTTAGGACTGTAAACGCCACGTTGAAGATATAGGTGCTGGTGGCCCATAGGAGAATGAAAACAAGCAGCAGACCATTTAATCGGTGCAAGCGGAACAGTGAAGGGAATGCATATAGAATGTAACCAACATAAGCAAGTAGTCCGAATGCACATAAACTTGCAAAATGAAAACTCCAAAATGACAGAGCAAACAAGGAAATCTGTCACGGGTGATACAAAAAGGTATTAAGTAAGGAAACCAACTAAAGAATAGTAGAAATCAGTTGGAAGATGAATTATTTCTGAAAAGAAGATTGAAAAAAAAAGAAGAGAGAGTTAATGCCAAGCCTACCGGAAAACCATAAGTAAAAAAGTTAACGCTAAAGGTCCGGAAAACTGCTCCTCTCAACAACACATTGGTGTTCCTTGCACCAGATCTAGGATAAAGATGACAAACAAAGTAAAGCATCAAGTACCATAAAAAAATTGTCGAGGCCCAAGCTGAAGCCATACAGAAAGTTCATATTATAAAGCAGGACAGCAAATTACCTCGATTCAGAAATGAAAAACGAATGCTTAAGGGGAAGCAATCGCTCATTCAAATTGTTTTCTCTTGTTGACATGATGAAATTCATTTCTGTCAGATCACATCTGATCCAGGATAGCTGTTATGGAAAGAATGTCATGAATGTTGTGATTAAGGAAATGAAGCACCCCCATATGAACAAGAAAAAGAAACGAGAAATTGTCTTGTGTAGCACTAAAATATATTTTTGAGTAGATTAAGAGGCATATACTTGTTGCTTTTTTAGCATTCTGCTTCCAAAGAATTCACATGCAATTCCAGCATTGCAAATCAGCAGTTACAATAAGTTTGGTCTAAATCATAGCAATCAGATATTATGAAATCTGCTTTTAAATTAATATAAACTTGAAACAAGTTCCACTCACCATAATGTAGAAAAGTAGAAGTGAAAGACCAGAACAAATTTCTGAAAGCTCTGGTCGTGCGGGTATTTTATAGAGACCAATGAAACCAGCTACACATTCAATCGTCCCAGAAACCTCGATGGGAAGTTGGTATACATACAGCAGGAAAATGTTCAAGCCTGCATAAATGAAAAGATACCTCCACCACCTTCAAACCCATACAAATTAATGTAAATCAGTCAAGCTGACATTTCATTCAAAAGAACAACTAAGATTAGTCAGCTAAGTGTATGAAACTTACTGGAATAGGCCCAGAAAGTTGCTTGTTAGAGACCAGTTGACAAGTCCAATACAGCTACAAATGAAAAATGGTAAAGATGCCCAAGACGGGTGACTAATTCCCACAACCAACTGTACAGCAGGCAACAATAAGCAGCATAAAACCCTGAGATGAGAACCTTCCAAGGATCAAAAGAAATAATCCAAAATCAACACCTGAGGGCATAGTAATTTATCAAATGAAGAATAATCTATGCTCAAGCCAATTAATTGTGAATAAAAAATATAGTTGGAGAAATTCATCTGGGCATTACAAGCGATTATATGATTGGACAGAGGATGGAAACTTGCAAATGTTTCAATGATTCAGATGCAATGACTCTGGCAACTCAATAAACTAGGGAAAAGGATTCTCTTCAGACAAACATGTTGATTTTGGACAAGAGAAGTTGTTCTGGAAAATGATTCTATAGTACCTAATTACACAAGGGCTGAAATAAAATAGGAAATCAAATGGAGATTTGGGAGGGTAAGATGAATCAAGTGCTGAAGTTGAAGCATATTTTACTATTTGTTTGCAAACCTGATCACATAAATGCTCAAGAAAAGCTGTCTCCAAACTAAATCACTAGAGAACCATAGTGGAAAGATATTTCATAGTTGTGCTTAAAAAGAGAAAATAGAACACATCTCAACTCAGGAAGATTCTATTGCTCAGTCTACAATGACAAACCTATAGTTATCTCTGGAGAATTCCATAGAACCTGATCAAATCTGCTCCTGTGGATTTCAATTACTGCGGCAAAAGCTGCCAATACGTGGGTTACCAAAAAATACAGCAGAGATGGAGAGCCCCAGGTCTGAACACTGCAACCGCAGCATTGCAATAGTAAAGAATATTTCCTTAAGAAGTAACTAAGTGTCTTCATGAAACTGCATTGAAGGAATTCTACAATGAAAAAGATAAAAAGATGTTTTTGGCATCAGACCTTACCTTTGGAAACCAACTAACTTGACCCACTGAGCATCAGCAACACTCCAATCATCCCCCTTAATAGCCCAGATAATATGAAATGTTGCACTTGAAAGAATAGCCAGTGAGGAAAGGGTAAGAGTACACCATGGTACAAGGGATTGTCTTCGAGATCGCAAGCCTATTAGCCAATGAGGAAAGTATGACTTAAGAAACATTATACAATTTCCAAGAGGTTGGTAATCTTCCTGAGCACATGAAACATAACAATTCACTCAATAAAATGGCAACTTCATATGCAAGAGAGCACACAACCAGGTGCACAAAGTGAGTGGAGGACCATTTAGTTTGCACGCCTAAATATACAAAAAGTTTGACCCTGGACAAGATAAAAATGGAGAAAAAGGATGGAGTAACTTTTCAAAATATAGAATTAGCTTTTACATATATGTGTGTGATGTGCATGCATGACCATTGTGTCCTGGCATGGACGGACCAGCTGCCATACACAGCCACTTCACAAAATCTAGAGCTGTATGAATGGTAAGTGCAAGGATGTCTTTTAATGCAGATTTAAGAGGAAGAAGATTTGGTAATACCAATATCTTGCAATACCATTGCAATAGAAAATACCAACATAACAACATAGAAAATGCCTTACTGGCTTTTCATGTGATTGATAACCATTAAAAGCATTCATGGCGCTCAAGCCCTAATCACTTGAACTTCAGGGCTGGACATGACTTATCTAACAGGAATCATATGTGATATAACACAACAAGACAACATTGATAATCAAGACACCATATATAACATCAATTGCTTACCATTTTTTGGTGCACTATGCTGAATGAAAAGAAAGGCTAACAGATCGACCAGAGATATCAAACTCCAATTGAACAAGGCAGCTGGATGAAATAGGGAAGAAAATGAGAGAAGGATTTAGCTGGTAGAATAATACTGAATTGCGCACCACCAAACCTCTTTGCAGGAGCAGATTACAACACCAAATTTATGTAAACTCAATCTCAATGAAACTTAGAAGACAGGAAATTTACCATTAGAACTGCTTATAGCCCAATTCAGTTGGCAGGTTGAAATATCAGCAATTCAATAACTAAAATCTTATCATGCCCATTCAACACATTTGACATCATGGTTTAAGTAGAAAAATCTAACGCAGTTTGATAGTTTATATTTATAATGAAGCCTTCAGTTTAAATCCAAGGAAAATCAAAATCATTTTATTTCAGATGATCTCTTATTACATCCACTTTCAGCAGATATCAATGAAGGACAAGGTCTTCCACTACCAGCAAAAAATGTAAGGCTACAAGTAACCCCACTTTGATGGAAACTTCTCTTCTGATTAATGTCATACTAATTCTTGCTGAATGTATGAAGATGGCTACTTTATTTCTTTATCTCCTTGTATCTAATGTTTCTTCTGAATAAATCAAAACAAAGGCTTAATTGCTTATGCACAAGAACATAACCAAGTTGACAAGATGCACTAGGCATATTAAGGATATCCATGGAGTGCTGAAGCAGAACCAACTTACAGGTTACCGAGTAACCCCTAAGCTAATACCTTAAGTACAAAAATAAATCACAAATTATACACATTGGCACCCGACAAGCATGTTAGACTGCAGAATCCCATAAAAAGCAAAAGGTTGCAAACTTTTCCTGCTATTTACATTTCAACCTAACAAAAGCTAATGCCAAAGAGTAAATCTACAAAAGAAAAAATTCTAAAAATTTGAAACATTTCACTAGATACGGCACAATGGGTGTATAATGCTTAACCACTTCAAAATATCTGAATGGATTTTCCCTTTCAAACATTACATATATAGAAATCTACCTGCCAACAGATGAACATGGCAGACTAATGCATGACAATTATCTTAAGAAAGAAGGGATCATGACAACAGAATGTGCTAACCTGCCAAGAGCAGCATAGGCAATACAAATCCACTTACGAACCCCCTCATTGTCACCCTACCTTCTCAACAATAAATCCCCAGGCCACTAAGATTGCATCATTCTTGTCAAATCTTTGATGAAAACAATGAAATCCCAATTGAGTAAAATCCAAAACAAGCCGAAAAGAGCAATCAAAAAGCTGTCCTTGTTAACATAGACAACAAAAAACGATACTTGATGGTTATAACTTGGGGAAATATCAAATGGGATTTCTTGTTGAATCCTAAAGTCCATCAAAATGTTTCTCTTCATTGCCAAAAATCATGTTCACAAGAAGAAAAAAAAATGAAAGCTTGAAATTTATTTGATAATTAGGAAGAAATTAAGGTAATGCCAACGAGCGAAAAATGGTTTTTAAGGTTGCATTTTTATGGACCCTTGTTTTTCGCTTTCCAAGAAGAAGAAAAAAACATATGCATGCGTGTGACATTTGCAGAAAGGCAACACTGTTGTGTTGCCACCTGCCATTTTGGTCATGTTTCCTCAATAATAGGCAACTGAATTCATGCTGTGCAAAGGAAAATGAAGCTGGAATATGAATTCGAAGATGCTCTAAGCCCATGAGAGTGGAGCCAGTAATTTTTAAGGGAAAACTTCAAATTTTGTCCCTTTAACTCATGCATATTCCAATTCTGCTTTTTTTAAAACTTTAAGTTATAATTTAAAATTTATTTTTTATAAATGATTTATGATAAACATAAGTTAAAATAACTTTGAGTTAGAAGAATGTTCAGTGAAAATAATTCAAATCAAAATTTTTTAAAAAGAATATATGTAGTGCAAGTTAAAAATATCAACTTTTGGTTAAATCAAATTTTTATTTAATAAACTTTTAATTTAATTAAAAAATATATTTATGACTTTTTCATGACTCAAAAATAAAAAAATAACATTAATTAATTTGCAAAAATCGTATCACTAAATATTGGAACAAGTATAAGTTACCATTAACCACTAAATATCTTCTTTTGTAACTCATTCTTGAACATATATTTCTAATATATAGTTGTAAATTGATGAAGAACTGAATTTTATTTTTTT
>Ga0325411_1003727_pt1 | contig 17168 bp, 13 predicted proteins | sample PopdelMetagenome_13_FD_206181 | JGI IMG/M metagenome (GOLD analysis project Ga0325411, IMG submission 206181) | Populus deltoides microbial communities from Bellville, Georgia, United States - Xylem-PdIQD-R4 | ecosystem: Host-associated > Plants > Phyllosphere > Stem > Wood/Secondary xylem...
GTTTAACTTGTACAACATACACTGTTCTACTAGCACATGTCTTCATGATAAAGATGAAGTCCAAGACCAAAGCGTGCACAGGCTCTACGAAATGCCATTGCTTCTGCCTTCTGCACAGGATCTCCAAAACCTATCTCAGCCAAAGCAGCAGTTCCGGTCGACTCCCTGTATAGCTGGTGGAATTAAAAAAGAGAGAGTTGACAGGAGATCACTGTTAGCAATTCTCTTCAATTCACGCAACTGAACTCAATGGAAATATAACTATTAGTAGTGTGGGTAAAAGATGGCTTTCAGACGGAGATAAATTTTATAAATTCTCGACATGCATATAAAAGTTGGACAAAAGTGGGTCATGGCTGATTAAAGGATCATGTAAAGAAACCCACTTAAGTAGACATCTAAACATTTTAGCGATTGTTGCAATACCATTTTACCAGATATCAGGAGAGGGGGAGGGAGGAAAATGCAGTAAAAATATAACAAAGAAATATACATATTTTACAATTTCTTACCATCCCCATCATGTAAAATTGGTTTTATCTTCAATTGAAACATAATAACAATCAACTTACCAATCAGTGAACATCTTCCTAAGTCTCACTATTCATAATAGTTAAAAACTGCCTAATAAAGCATCTCCTATAGCAGAAACCTTTGTGCTCCATATTTCAGTAAATAACAGCGCGCAGATTAGATATTTATTCCCAAAAATTAAGTGAAACGAACCTCACATTTCATAGCAAATCAGCTACAATTTTTCGTGACTACTAACAACTACATCAATGTTCCAAAGTACCAATTCTAGCCACCAACAACCTGAAAGGTTGAAACTATTTTCACTTTCACTTTTATTTTATTTGTTTTCCCTATTTTTACTTTTAAAGATTTTTTTTTTTTTTTTGTAAGATATGTTAAACTTCATTCATTAAATTGAAATCTGTAGTCTGCCTCAAACCCTATCTTCAGTTAGCACGCTATTCAATCAACAAGGACAGTTGCTCAAGTTGGAAACACAGCAGATGTATAGCATTCCACGTAAAGAAGGCAAATTACCAAATCACAACTTTCAGAATTTCTCTAGAAATTCAACTTCAGTTAACAAAAGGTACTCTAACTGGAAAAGTATATCTCAGACATGGAGTTTTAGACCCCAAAATTTCTAATGTTGTTCTTTATTTTTTACTCTTCCACCAAACCGTTACGTTCTGTTAAGAATAAGCCACTTTTTAAAAACATCAAACTGAAGAACTAAGAAGATCAATAAGAGAAATCTCCCATGTCATATGCTGTCCTATTAGCTGTGTTGTCTACTCTTTCATCAGAGAAATGCAGCGTCAATGGAGTTCGTAACACTCGAGATTTTATTTTCTTAATGACAGATTTTGCCTACCTTAGTTGAAAAGGTCCCCCCTTACCTCTCAAGCAAAAAATAAGAAATAAGATCACCTCAAGTAAAAAGTATCAACCAGTCTGCTCAGGAATGCACATCTTCTTGCTCTCAATTTTATTAGCCTTATATGCCTTTCACAACTACTCCCTCTGGTTTAGGCATCAGAGTTCGATTACGACGCTACTACAACATGCCAAAAGATTATGAGCATATATTAAGCAATCTTTCCAGGGAACCATCAAAGTCAATATATCATGTCATGATTTCCAACTCCAGAGCCAGAAAGTAGTGATAAGGCAAGTGTGAGGCATCACAACTCAAGAAATCAGTCAGCCTATGCTGGCCATGAGAAAATGGCTATAGAAATTGAGCATACCATACACTAAAAACCACAAACAAAACGTGGGTAAAGCAAGAAAGATACCTCAGCATCAGTCCCATAGAGAGTGACACGGTATACAACGGATACAGACTTGCTATCAGGTGAATAAGTGATGTTCCGAACCTCACCAGACCATTCTGTATTAGGTAAAGAAAGTAAATGTTAGGCTTGGATATCAAGTTAAAATATAATCATTAGTAAATGATACAAACTTGTGTGATGTGAGTATTAACTCTAAGCATACCTGGAGCATGTAAATTCATAATCCTGTTAACAATATGCCTAATAAAAACAATAGAAAACAACATAAATAAAAATAAAATCAGCCAATAGCCTTCTAAATCATTATAATTAGAGATTGTTTCTTTTTTGTTTTTTCAAATTGATTTTTCAAATTGAAAAAATATAAATTTATATTTTTTATATTTTTTGTAATTTTAATATACTGATATAAAAAAATATAAAAAATTCAATTTTCAATTAAAAATATATTAAAATAACATTTTTTTTAATCTTTTATAATAACAATTCAAAAACAAAAACAAAAAATTAAACAAAAAAAACAAGACCTCGCCGCAATACCTACCAAACAGGGCCTTGGATTCTGCTCAAGAAAAGTCAAAATGAGATTGTACGATTAAAACAAAATAACCCATTACCCAAATACTAGACTTTTTTCATCTTTCTACATCATAAGCCTAAAAACCCCATTTTTATTTCAGGAAAAAAAAGGTTGAAATCAAAACATATGGGTGCATATACAGGTAAAGTGAGGAAGTGATTACCAAGGGACATATTTGATCGAAAACCCATTATCAACACGCTGACTAACAAGAGTATCAGGGACCTTTTTGTTGAGTTCTTTGAGTATTTCAGAGAGTGGCCTACTTATTCCTGAAGTGGGTACAGAATCGTTTTCAGCGTTGTCATCGATGTCACTTAGCTTCTCTGTTGCTGTGTTTTTGTTCCTGGCACCAAAAGCAGAAGACTTGGTAGAGTAGTTGAGAGAAGATAAGAAAAGGAGTGATTGTTTCAAAGGAGAGCTGGATAGTGGGTTTAGCGTGAGGAATTTCCTCGTAGACATTGCTGCCAGTTTTTAGCGAGAGAGGGAGACAGAGAGAGGAAGGACAAAGATCTGTAGAAACCAAACCCTCTTTTGTATGTGGTTTTGTTGGATTCGAGACAGTGCTCTGCTTTTTCTAAGGGTAGTCCTTTGTATTGTATGCCTGTATGGGCTTCTTATGGGTCTTGAAATTGATTGATTTTTGGAAAACTACATCGTTTTCTTAGTTTTTCTCCCACTCTTCAAGTATTTCTCATTTTGTGTTATGTCTACTCATTTGTTTTTAAATTAATAGATTTTTATCATAGCTTTCTCATTAAATTGCATTTGATTAATGTTTGACGATTAAAAACAAATATAAAAGAAAAAAAATATCTGATTATAAAAACAAAGATAAAAATATAAAATCAATATATCTCTATTATAATTTTAAAATATTTTTTTATTTCAAAAAAAAAAATATATATATATATATATATATATGAGGTCTCTGAATGAAGATCCTAATATGTCGTTGCATCTCACCAGTCTAACCTTATATATCAAGCGACATTCTTCAAAACGCTTTCAGGGACCATCAAATCATTCTCTCCGGCATAAACCACAATTTGAGCATTTGAAAGTATAGCCACAGATTTGAATAATGTTCATGCACAAATGTGAGAGATCTTACCTTATTAAGTCCAGCAATAAGCTTCTATATGCACCTTTCCTATTTGTTTTGCTTTATAAAAATGTTTTTAAAAATATTTAAAATTTTATTATTATTTTTTTAAAATTAATATTTTTTTAATATTTTTAAATCATTTTAATAAACTGATTTTAAAAATAATTTTTAAAAATATATATATTATTTTAATATATTTCTAAATAAAAAAACATTTTAAAAAACAATAGAAACGGTACTCCTGACATAAAATAAACAGCATAAGAACACCTTCAAGAGATCCACCGCTAAACTTCCCTCCATTACATAGTTGACAAATGTAGTTTGGTTTCTGCAGTTGAATGATCGAGAAAGTGACGAGCCTTTTGCCAGTGACTCCCTATGTCCAATTCAGGAATAAGAGCAAAGGTAGCTCATCCAGGCCAGAGTGAGTTGCAACATAAATGAACATTCAGTTACGGTATACTGTTAGTTTCAAAAAAATCTGCGAAAAGAAAGTGAAAAAAATAAACAAGAATCTAACTGAGATAAGCATAAAAGAGTGAGCCTTTCAGAAAAGTTTTGAATGAAACCTTGCTAGCTATCTTGAACACGGAACTGGTTGCTTTAAAATGTGGTTGCTATCTTCTTCGGATTTGAACTCTTTGAAGGAAATTCTGTCACCTGAAACTCTTCAAAATTGCTTTCCTGTACAGTATACAAATTTAATATGACACGAAAACCATTGTCACACACCACTTGCTAAATGATCAAAAGTTCATCCTCGAATTCTGGATTTTATTAATTTGAGTTTTATAAATTTTAGAGTCACTAAAGACTTGTATTGTCGTTAATTTTAGAGTCCGTGAAATTAATCAAAATACACGTAAACTAACTTTGATATCTACGTTAATCATAAAAAAAAAAATTCATCCAGTCTCACCGACACAAACATGGACGCACATATGGTGGTTTCTATGTCTCTATGATCGTCAAATCAAGTGAACACAAAAGTGGAAGCACATCCATTGCTGGGCATATAGATTGTTTTTTCAACTAATCCACAGCTTTAAAATTCTATAAGCAGGCAATTTGATTTTCAAAATAGAATTAGTTTTTCCTCTTGTTTCAAAAGCGGTGTTCTATAGAACCTCACAAATTAATTCAGAAAACTTTTTCAGCAATGATTCCATTACCAAAATACTAGCAATCAACAATAGAGCAAACCATCAAAGGCCTAATTCCTTGAAGGAATAAATGATATTTTGAAGAAATTGATTCAGCATGTTTTTTGCAAACTTGAAGAGCCATTACCTTCCATGGCTATTTTCAGTTAGAAATAAAACAATTCTCACATCTTTATCCATGAAAGGTGCCATTTTTCTTGCAGAATGCTTACTATGGGAAACAATTTTATATTCCTTAAATAAAGTGTCGTATAAGAATAAACATAATTATAGAAGAAGAATAAGAATTAGTCTTTACATACTGATAAATTCTGCACAATTCGCTCAACAGGCATTTTCATCTCATCTCCATTTTCGCACAAGGCAGTGGTTTCAAACCCCATCTCCGATGAAACCCCGCCCTACTTTCTGAATCTACAAGAACCTCAACAGCCCTAGATATGATCTGATAGGCTAGTTTGGCTGCAACCGAATAATCGTTATCATCATCAGAACAGATCAATTTCCCCATTCGACAAAATCTACTCAATATCTTCTCCTCGGGTTCCCAATAATAATCAACCCCAAGCACATTATACCAATTTATCTCCCCGTAACTATTTTTCAGTAGCGTAGCAGCGTGTACTCGGTACGCAGCGACGCTTCTATGAACACAGCCATTCCCAAAAGATGGGTCCACTAACAAAGCAATCTTGGCCGCATCATAGGCCTCTTTGAACTTATTTTGCAAGAACTCAGACTCCGCAGAATCCAGCAATATTTCCACTACATTACGCGAATCTCCAAGAAGTGCCATTAACGCGTTGGAAATAAGCTCGTAGGCTCCTCGCGCAGCCGAGGAGGGATTGTAATCAGGATGTACTAGTTTCAAGTTTTCGCAAAAACTAAGAATGATCTCTTTGCGTGATGCCCTGCGATCTTTGATCCCAAGAACGCAGTGCCAATCAGTATCGCCAGTGAGACTGTTCTTGCAAAGCGAGGACGTGTAGACTCGATAAACTGCAAGATGCTTTCAATACAGCCATTGCCAAAAAATGGGTCGAGGGTTTTAGCGACCATGGCAGTGTCGTAAGCCGCTCCGAACCTTTTGCCGAGGAACTGTTCCTCGGCGAAACCAAGCATAACATCAGTCATTTTCACGGCTGTGATCAGAATTAGGGTTCCGAAATCGAGAGGAAGGGAATGAATGTGATGAAAGTGGTCGTTAGGGTTTCTGGATTTTGATGGAATTTGTTAGGAACACAGAGAAGTCGTAGAAAGAACGCTCCAAATTTCGATTTCGAAAAATATCTACTACATATTAACGGCTAGGGCGGTCTTATTAAAATCACGCCTCGCGCGCCTTCCGTCTCCTCAGGTTTTATTTTTGTTATCTATTTTTCAAATTGAAATATTTTTTAAAACTACTTATTTTACATTTATTTGTTATAAAAATGTTTTAATATTTTTTTCCTATGGAGGTAACACATTTTATTTTCATTAAAATAGAGGCAAAAAAATAATCTAACCGTTAATTAACTGGTTTTCTCTGAAATTTCACTCAGTACAAGTTTTATTGGGTAAAATTAATAATTAAAAACATCGAGGACTTAATATTTTTAATCTATTCTCAAATTTTAAATAGATAGGACAGCATGACTACTTTATCGAGCTAAGCTACAAAATCAAAAGTTCTAGGGAGGTTATTTTTGGTATAACTTTCCCGTGATTGATTTTGAATTACATGCAGCATTCGACAACCAAGCGAAGAGGCAGTAGTCAGCAGTCACAAATCACAACTGGAAATCATAATATAAAGCTCCCCTTGATGGAAATATCACAAATGTTATACTGAGAGTTTTCAGGCACAGAGGTATTTATATATCAGAATCCATACATGCAAAATTGCACCTATAGCATGCAAAAATGTGGGGGTAATTTAGGGAAAAAAAAAAGAATTATAACTCTACTACTAGGGGGCAAAAAATATAATAGAAGGATTTCAAGGATTCTGGGGCAAGCCGTAAGAAACCCAGTTTTGAGGAACTGTAGTCTTATGTACACAAACATGCTCCTCTTCTAATGATTCTAGAGTATAGAATTTGAAGTGGGTTTTCCAGAATCTCACCCTCCAATAATGCAGTGGACGTATGAATTGTGAATTGGGATCAGTCTGACCCCATTTAATATCTGTAACCTGAAGAACCAGACTGTGGAGGAGCGGGTGGAAACCGATTAGGAGTGCGACTAGGAGTGCGACGGCTGCTGGAGTTGGAACCGGTGCTCACATCACCATTGCCGTAATATCGACTGTGACCATTTGATGCAGGTCTTGATGAGCTTCCAATGTCTAAAGGACCGTTGGCAGCTGCATCAAATGCAGATCTCCAGTCATCGCCAGCCGAACCATTTGTCCTTGGGCTTGGGGTGGTGCTCTCTGCAATTAGGGTAATCCAAGAATTTCAAGGACATTAATAACAATGACAAATTGATACCCATTATGCGTGTGTGTGTCAATTTCCAAGTCGTCATGCATGTTCCCTTCTTCCATAGTTTTAAATTGCAATTGTCACAGTTGCAGATCGCAGACTTCATGGATGTTAAAAAACAGTCACAGCTATCATTGTGAATTCATTAGTCTTAGCAAACTTCTGTAATACATGTTGTTCTCATAGGTCTGCTAAAAATAGTCAATATTAACACTTTTAGAAGGTAAAAACATATAACAATATATTATAACTATCAAAAAGTTCAAAAAAAAAACATTAACTTGAAATACAAAAACTATCAAAAGATCAATTTTGTAAGTGTAACGTTAGTGGGCCGTTATTGACCCGTTTGGAATCGCCAATAACAATACTATAACACTGAATAATGGTAATGGGTGCTCTGAATCCATTAAATAACTCCCATTACATTATATAATGACTATTATTTAAAACTATGCCTCCATCCATGCATGGGTCAGGAAAGTGAATGAGGATGGACAAGTAAGAGTGCTACAGTGAGTCCCTAAAAGGAGACATGAAAAGGTACTAAAACAAGCAGCTATCAGGGCAGCAAAGTGTTTAACTAGGCAAGGTAGCTAAGGGGTTTAAGGCTCCAGGCATCATCATCAGGACCCTGTATTTTAACAGCAAAAAACCTTGACAATGATCCATATGTATGGCTAAAAAAACACTGATCTCCTAAAAATATGTACTTTGAATAAAAGTGATTGATAAGCAATCAAAATTTATGCTAGATTGACAGGTCAGGTGCCCTCCAGGTAGAGAAAACACATTGCAACATATAAAGACAACTGCAGCTTCATCTACTCGTTCATGAAGAGAAAAACAACTAATATGCTAATCTAATCTCCTCAGGGTATCCAAAGTCTCGAACCCATCAAATAACAACCACTCTCATCGCATTTCTTCTAGTTATTTTCTTCCTCCAAATAATACAGTCAAGGTTAGAGGTAACTTTCACCCCTTCTATTATAATTGTTGTGTGGAAAGACTTTGGAGCTTTTGAATAGCACAACCCACATCTTTCTCACGAAGAATTGGGAAAATTTGTTGGCAGACAGCATTAAATGGTTTGAATAATTTGACCAGTAAGTTCAACATTTCAATGTCCATGTGCCTATAACCCTTTCTATCTGAACAACAATTTTCGACTACAAACCTGCTCCATCACCACTAGACCAGCTAGAAGCAGCAGCAGCTCGGTTGTCGTGGATGCTGAGTTGGCGTGTTAGCTTTGAAAGGAGAGAGGACTGTTTCTGGTACCGCTCCCTCCTGCGCTTTACATTCTGGTCCTCTTGAAGAAGCTCTTCAATCCTTGCTGTGCTTTGAGCGCTGACCATAGTCAAATATAAAATTGATGTTAAAGTTCCCTTAAAATAGTTTCAGAAATTTATGTTTCAACCATAGGCAGATTCCTGCAGAACAGGCATCCATGTGAACCATGACAAGATACTAAAATAATCACATGTAGTGATCTAACAAATAGCCATGTTGCATGAGCATCCTAGTAAAGCAATGAGCAAAAGGCACCAAATGCAGACAAGGATAATGCACCCAACCTGATAGAGCTATACAACTGATTTAGCATATCTTCCTTTGCTTTCTCAACTTGGCAAAGAACAACTGCCTGATTGGTCAATTACAAATGTTATTAAAAGCCTCTCACAAAAGGAAAAAATATAATAGAATGATGACCAGCTTACTTTGGGAACATTAGCAGCTAAGCTATTCAAAACTGCCTCTACATATCCGCGCACTTCTTGGGACATCCATCGAAGTTCTTCTTCCGGATCGGCAGGTCTTCGAGCCATCGTATCCTGCACACAAAAGGATGTTTTTTTAGGAATTTTGAAGTCTAACTCAGCAATGTCCAAGTTTTGTACGTTTAACCTTTATGCACATGCATATGGGACCAAAACTGCTAGCTTAACTTTCAGTGAGAAGATTTCCAGATACACAATAAATAACTAAAACAACCCCTAACATTGCAAAGAAAACATTGGAGGTAGCAAGAGAGTTAATCCAAGGGAGACTCTGTTAAATACGCAAAATAATGAAGTCTAAAAAGTTAGTAACTGCTTTGAATGCCACATCACACCACCACTAATTCCCTAAAAAATGGTAGAGCAAAATGGACAGCCTGTAATCATACCAAAGAGCCATCAGAAAGACTATGCCGCATTGCAGGACCACCTTCAGGAGATACACCCCTCATTTTCCCTCCTTTAGAAGGTTGAGCAATTTTTAATATCTTGTTTATCCACTCAACTTTGTCAGCCATGCTCTCAGCCTTCAAAATAACAGCACTGTGAGCTGCAAGATAAAATATGGTTAAAAGTGTAATGGTAACTTCAAAAAGAAATACAAAGTAAGAAAATCCACCAGATAAGTATATATAAGATGCATACCTTTCAAAACGGTTTTGTATGGAACCTTGCTGGTCACCTTAAATACAAGACTGGGAGCTTTAGTATCTGGTCCATTGACTTTCTTATCCTTTGAACTCTTTGAAGGACGTTCTTCCTCATCTGGAACCTCTTCAATGTTGCATTCCTGCAAAATAAATAGATCAGATGGAACAAATCATTTGCATGCACAGCCATTTAAATGATCATAATTTATCCAGTCTTTACCCTGCAAAATGCATGTATTGTCTGACAGCATTTATCAAGTAGTGCATGTAGAAACATAACCTGTTTGGGAGGACACACATCGCTTTCTTAACTAATAAATAAAAACAGGTAATGGCATAACCTTTACTTGCTTAAAAGGCAAACGAGATGACACAGATACCAGAAGAAAGAACAGGCCAACAAAATGGGTGCACATCAGACTTGGTCCATCCCTCCACCAAGATTTTGATAGAGCAGGTTTGGTACCAGGTCTATCAATACTTTGTAAAACGATTCAAGTATAGCATTCTTCAAACTACAATTTCACCGCGTACTGGCCTCCTACCTTCCAAAGCATAAATTATATTCTAGGCCCAAAAAAAGCAAGAAGCAGGTCTTCAAAATGGCTATACCACCAATTCAACACAACCACAATACTACTGTGCCTGAAGAAGTACTGCGTTCTCTTTTCAATTTATGGGAGCATAAGCTCTGGGGATAGACCAATGCTATTTCTGGAGACAATATAAATCTTCTTTTTTTTTCACTAAAGGAAAATGATCTTAAGATGCAGTCTTCTCCATCTCAACAACGCACACCTGAATTCACATTGGGATCATAACATCAATTTTATATTCTTTCATACCTTACATTTGATATATGGGTGGACTTCAGGTAGGAAATAGACAGATGAATAAAAGCACAACTACTAACATATGATTTCTCACTTCATGCACTACTCTTATATGTCCAATTCCTAAATAATCTTTGTTGCTAGAAACCTCCCACACAATAGACCAATGCTTCATCAGTAATTTACACTGCTGAACACCTCCCCCCGGCGAACTGACTGCACAAATACCAGAAAAGCTATCCTTCATAGCACTCTACGTGTTATCAATAGCAGTCCCAAGGTAGTACAAATTAAAAAAGAAAAATGCAGAAAAAGAAGCCAGGAAATCCAGAACCATGCAATCAGTAGTGATCCCAAATTAAAAGAGTGATTATTGAACATACCTCCAAAGTGATGACACCACGAAAATGTCTCTCCTCTTGTGTTTTTGTGTAACCAAGCTGTTAAAAAATAAGATATAGGTGAGTTTCGTCCTACCCATCATCTATATAAGAGTCATGTACGATTAAATACTAACAATTATAGCAATTCAATTAATTGCTTCCGCACTGCATACTCTCAAATCTTATTTTTCTAAAATGGATACATAGAAACAACAGGATGAGAATACAAGTCACTTCCAAACCATCAGACCACAGAGATGCGCACAATAAACATGCTTTAATACCATCCTCTAACAAGTATTTGCAGCAAGAAAAACCAAGGTGACACTATCTAATGAATGTTCAAAATTAAGTTTTCCCAACCAGCACAAGTACAGGACATAAATACCAGTCTTCATTTTAACCATTAAACAGAATTAAAAAAAAAAAAAAGAGGGCACAATATACTAATTTAGTAACATGGAAGAAGAATGTGCCATAATATTTATCTGATAACATTTTACAAACCTTCCCAGTCTTCTCGTTCAAAACAAACCATCGCTTGCTCCATCCATTAGTCTTTGCACTTTTCTTTGATAAAAATCCTGCAAATAACATGCAAACAGTTCACTAAACTTCAAACTTTCCTATCAATAAATAGTTGAGATTGCAGTGTTAGCAAATGCAAAAATTCTCAATTATCAAAAAAAGAAATTATTTCCAAGCATGTTTTTGAGAACATAATTTAATATATTTGAAACTAAATACTAAATATGTAATGAAAGGCTTGTCAACATCAAGATCAAATTCTAAACTAGTTCCATACTTAAATTAGGCACCCATTTCTTTATATCTTCAGAACTATGGTAGCTGTTAAAATTCTAAAATGACATGAAAGAATTGAAGCAATTTAGATGTCCATAGCCCAAAAGATATTTACAATCCTTGAAGGCAACAAGGGCAATAAATTTCAGAAAATATCGTCATAAAACTCAAAAGGCAGCAGGACACATGGTAAGACTAAAATTATTTGAAGAAATACAGTAACCCATGAAACCTGCTGTTAGTTCTCCTTCAGGACCAGCAGTTTTTAAGCTAGAAGCCTCCTGCACTTCCTTATCAGCCTGATTGGATTTCTCTCTCATTGATTTCAAACTTCCACCTGTTTGAGGACTAGTCGCCTAAGGACAAAGTATAAAACAAAAGAAGCAAGGGTAGAGCATCAACAAAACATAACAGAAATGACACATTTTAGTTACGACTCCTATTCCAATAAACATCAAAATGAACACTATACCCTGTTTAATATAGCCTGCTCAGCATCATTTCCTTTCTTTGAGGACCGGTTCTTAAGCTCCTCCTCTCGGCGCTGTCTTTCCATCCTATAGTAAATGAAAATGAAAGGATAACAATTAAGCTGGAGGTTAAGTTTCAGATATGCACTAACATGTGTAGGATACAATACAACAGAAGATCCTTGCATATGCACTAAAACATTTGGCATGCTCAGGCACACAAACACAAAATACAGACAACCATGTTAATGTAGAGGTCTGCAACACTACACTTAACAGCTTTATTATTTTTGCACTTTTTCAAGTAACTGAAACAGAGATAGATAAGCATGCCATCACATAACAATAAAATTGCACAGGTTTCCTTGTAATTGAGCCACTACACCCAACATATTAAAAGCAGACCTTGATAGCTACTCAAATCTATACAAGGCAGACATGTTCTCAGTACCTCCTTTGCACCAAACGGATGAAATGTTGTGGCGGCACAAATACTCGCTCCATATCAACCAATGCGACAACCATCTTTTTTGATTCATTCTTAAACCCATCTAACGCAGCACTTGCAATGGCTACAACCTTACAGCAGTAACCACAAAAAAAATCAACTTTACAAAAAGAATAAGATTTTAACCATGATAGGCACCCATGCAGATTCACAACATGCAACATCAATCATGGAACATGTAATTATAGAGCAATGTACCTCTCTCTTGAAAGGAGGGTATCTTCCCAGACCAGGTGTAGCATTTGCAGAAGCAGAAACTATATCCACCAGGACACGATGTACCTGTTATTAGTCAGGAAGGAACTCCATGAATAGCATGCAACAGGACCAGTTATTGATCATAGATCTTCAAAAAAAATTATAACAGAATAAACAAGGTCTACCTCAAATCAGTTTCATCTGAATGGAAATTCAGAAGTTACTTTCCAAAAAAAAACATAAACAACATTTTTTAATGTGTTAAAATGAGAAACGAGTAGAAGATAAACACAGAGCCTTTATAAAACACAAAAAATAACATCTTATGACTGCTTCATGGCATCAGAACCCAGTACACCATTAAACAAAGTATCAAGGAACATGAATAGATCAGAAGTCAGATATTCATTTGATGTTCACAACCACAATAAACATCAAATATGGAGAGAAGAGGAGTAGAAACGTTCAAAAGTATGAACTTCAAAGAATGAAGTATCATATTACAAAAAATGGTAGAACAAAATGTAATTTACCTCATCAACACAGAGACGTGATGGTTCTTTTGCAAGCTCCAGCACACCTTTTATTAAGGATCTTAAACCCTTTTCAGGTGATATAAGATATGGTTGATATCCATCTGCTTCTAAGACAATCTGATAGAGCACATATAGAAGAAAAGATTTTGCGATAGCACACAACAATTCCTAAAAGCAATACAGCATGTACTGAAAAAAGAAAGTGAATAAAAGTGGCACAATTACCCTCTTAACATTATTGATATCAAAATGTCTATCCAAAGGAAGTTGCTTGATCCTATTTGGAAAATTCCCTTCAAAACTTGCCACAATTTTCCAACCAGAACCCTGCAGCAAAATATTTTAAGTAACAGCTAATATTTTGGATCACGAAACTTCACAGAAACCATTTCTCAATTAGTGTCTCTTAACCATAAGAAATCAACAAGTGCATCACTTAGCAGATTTTAGATTGACTATTCATAGAACAGAAGCAAATAGCTAATGGTAAGATTTTTACAAGCTATGGCAAGTCCCACTTGGAGAAACAGACTGAGGATAACATCAGAAATAATTTTAAAAATATCTACCATTTTATCCAACACAAAAAAGAAACAAAAGAACAAAAAACTGCACCATTTGAGTGACATGAAAAAAAAAATTGAGTGGAAAAAAAGAATAATAAGCATAGAATACAAAGATCCATAGAGAACTACATAGGACAAAGGTCCGTGGAGCACTACATTCTCTATGAGCATAACATCAATACATAACGGATCATCCTACAGGATACATGCTATGGAACAAAGAACACAGGAAAGCATAACATATCAAAACACTCACCTCACCCGTCATAATGTGTTGGAGAAATTTATCCTCAAATTCACGACAAAGCTCCAAAGCTATGGCTCTTGTGCCCTCAGCACTTTGAACCATCTGTTCCCCAAGCCTCATTAGTTCATCCTGAACTGTTTGTGACTTCCCTTGCAAACTGCATGGATACAAAGGACAAATGTATAAGGAAATAGCCAAAAAAAAAACCTACAAAGTAAGCATAAATTTATATACTGGACAAAGAAAGAAGGTTAAGACTATTGATTAAATTTGTCCCATCCTTGTCTATAATGAAGTTACCTTAACAAAACACTTTCATTTGTCTTTTTACAGTTTACAGTCCAAGTGTCATGATCATAATCAAGAATAAAAAAAGTGCACCAATTATCTCCGAAGTACAAATTATGTACCAAGGGAGAACAGCAATAATAACAACAAAATCCATGTCGAGAAATTTCTTGGCAGCATGCTGACAACAAGACGAGTACATATAATAGAATATTACATTGAGAGCAATACAAGGCACACTGACAATAGAGCAAATTAACTAATAAAGGTATGGTAAAAAATTGAAATTTCTTAAAGAAAGAGAAAAAGGCCACAAACGAAGTATAAAACAATTACCCAGAGAGAACATTTGGAAGCCGAACTTTCATGCGCTTACGAATTTGCTGTGCCAGAGCATCTAGTAAAGCAATTCTGCCTAGCTTGCTCTGTGGGGCTCCAGTCAGTATCGTTTTGAGACTTTCACTCTCTGCTTTCCATGCAGTTTCCAGAGAGCTTTCAGACCCAGACTGCGCAGAAGCAATTGAAACTGATTGACCAATTAAAGCAATCCATGGGATATCAGTGGTTTTTGGTGGCCCTTGATTTAGAAGGAGAGCCTGAACAGCCGCGAGAGCTTTCTGGTCCGTAGCAGCTTGATCTATTTTACTAATTACACCAACAGTTCTAGTACCTGTCATTGACGGAAGAGGAAACCTATTTAATCATATTAAAGATGTGTTTGGTAGGGGGTGAGAAGAGATCCTAGTAACATTTTACCCCTTTCAACTAGTTTGGAACAGAAACAGAAAGGAAATTACCAGGTTTTACCCTCACAAAAAGTAATAAAGCGGGATCCACTAAAACCAATTTTCCTCATCACTTTTTATGCACAAGTCCTTACATATATTTACTTACAGTTTTTAAGTATAGGCCCCACTAATATACATCACTTATCTTTCTAATTGTGAGTCCCACCAACACCTTTATTTGCACCCTTAGGCATCCTGGATCTACTAAACACTGTTATCATTTACACCTTAATATTTACTCTTGCAACATTTCTATGAAATTTTTTGACAAGTAATAAATCCAACATAAGAAAAGGGCTTTTGAACACGTAAAAGTAAAAAAATTATAAAACAACTAACAGAAAGAGAGATGATGGAGACACAAGAGTGGAAAGTATGTGCTAAAAAATATGAGCGTCTGAAATCACCCATGTAGCAAAATTGGCCTGTATTAAAACTATCACAGATATAAGCACAATCAACTTTAACAGCCACTTACCTTCTCCATCGTACTCCTTGGCAATCCTGAGGGCTCGATATGAAGCAATTTCAGGTGCCTGGGCTGCAGGTACAATAACTAGCAAAATGGCATCACTGTGCTCTGCATAGTCACCAACCTAAGCAATGGCCATATTGAAAAGTTATTACCATAACATTTTGAGCACCACACTGAACTAATTACATGCACAAAAAATAAACAAATAATGGAAACAGAGCCAAAAGCCTCCCTTTTTTCACAGATTACATGCAAAGTAATGTTGATCACCATGACAATAATGCTGGTTGATGTAAATCCATAAATGTAATACAGGTCTAGAACCTTTAATTAACACTTACCATAGACTCATCCACAATCCGTTGATCCAAGCCAGGTAAGTCAATCAATTTCAAGGAAGGTGCTGAGAAAAACATGTTAAACAGTAAGTATGGTAATAACAGTATCTGTTTGGCCAAGAGGCACAAGGGCATAGGATTAAATGAATCTTAATTAGTTAACTGAATCTTAGAATCTCCCATCCCATCATGGGACTCTATGACAATAGTCTTCCACAAAACAACAGTTAATCCCAAATCTTAAAATCTTTATGCATAAATTAAACAAGAATAAACAGTATTTATAATGAACGAACCTGTGCTTGTGCGCAGTTTCAGGTATATCTCATCCCGAATATTGTCGGTGACACCCTTACTTAGCCTATCCTGCAAAGAACGCCGCAAAGCACCTGCAAAATAACAAAAATCATATTGACATTTTATAAATCTGAAAGGAGTCCAGTTATTACATGTTTATTGACATTTCACCATATAGTGGAGAAGCAATTTTCCACCTCAGTCAAGTCCTACACATCTTTCTGTTTTCACCCCTAACTCCTATATGTAAATTTCGTATATCTTATGAGTTAACTACATATTGCTTTTAGCCTCACCAGTGGCCATTGCATATCTTACAGCCTCAAACAAAGATGAAAATTCAAACCAGTGGTCAATATTGTCATCTAACCATGTTAGCACTTAGCAGCTGGGGGTTGTAAGTTATGATGGGAATCCTAAAGCTGCCAGCTCTGCAGAAGTTGGTGGCATTTTCAAAAATCATTAGATGATAACATGAGATTCCTAAGAGGCTGTTTTGGAGTTAATCCTTAACCATATAATCATAAGCAACTGGCAAAGAGAACAAAATATAAATATAAATGAAGGAACGAATAGTGCAATTTTAGCCATTCAATTGCAATCACTAACTTGCAGAAACTTGTTGAGATTTATTGTCAATCTGCAAAACAATGGATTTGCTGCTCAAAGAACCATCTTTCTGCAAGTCAATGCTTATAGGGGCCCGAGTGACACTTTCACCAGTTGGCTGTACAAAAGAAAGAGAATTTCCAGGAATCAACCTACATTCAGGAGAGAGGAAAAAAACTAAGCCTCATGTAGACTAAATTACCAGAACAGGATGCCCAATTACACTGTTCAAAACTGCAGATTTACCTGCACCCTGAC
>Ga0325411_1003729_pt1 | contig 17161 bp, 9 predicted proteins | sample PopdelMetagenome_13_FD_206181 | JGI IMG/M metagenome (GOLD analysis project Ga0325411, IMG submission 206181) | Populus deltoides microbial communities from Bellville, Georgia, United States - Xylem-PdIQD-R4 | ecosystem: Host-associated > Plants > Phyllosphere > Stem > Wood/Secondary xylem...
AAAAAAAAGCAAGAACTAAGGAAAGTGAAAGACACAGGATGGTGAGACAAGGCCCGGTTTCTTAGAAGTGATAGCTCTGTTTGAAGTGTGTACCCGCTAGGCCGCTGCTATACTTTTTGAGAATTTGTATTGTGAGATGAGGCCTAGTTTGAAATGAGTGCTTGAAAACCACAGACAAAACGATCAACCTCATTGTAGACATGGATATTTCACCAAAGACATGAAAATTTTATAGTGGAGACATGAAAAATTCACTTGAAGATACATAGAAGCATTATTGATTTTATTCAAAAGCTCAAAAGATTTTCTCATATAATCCATGGATCCTATCTGATTTCAGGAAACTCATCATTGCATGCATCAATTTCTTTCTCTTTATATTTGGGTTGCATTTTATTTCTTACAAATTGTTGATTAATCTTTTTTTTTTTTAGAGTACTACAATTCTCAACATCATGCATATGGTCGTGGTGGAAGAAATAAAACTTATTAGGGTTTTTTTATAGTTACGCTGCTTTTTATGGGGAAGGGGATGCAGCATGAATCCTTTTTTTTAATGGCAATCAATACCTAAGTGCAAGTGGATGTTAGTTGTGTGGTCAGAAGCCTCGCCATCACTTTGCTCAAAGACTCAATCTTTGCTGGCCATTAGAAATTAGGAATTATGTAAATACCATGCAGTCCAATTATCCATACAATTGGATTGTATCTGCCTTTATCCAACATGCAAAATATATGTAATTCTAGAGTAATATTTTTGGCCATCAAAGAATTATTCACACACAAAATGTATATATTCAATTATAATTATTTGAATTTGCAACTAATTAAGCTTTTTATAGTGTAAATCTCACAGACCAATTAATAAATAAATAAATATAAAAAACAAGCACAGTCAATCACACAAGAACACACACAAAATTTACATGGTTTGGTAACTTAGATTTGCTAAACATGAGAGAAATTCACTATGAGAAAATATAAGATTACAAGGTATCTTGCAAAATTATATTTTCATTCAAAATCCCAAAGAAACAAAAAGTTCTTTTTTTCTCTGTCTCTTCTCTCAAACCATCAAAGTGTAGAAAATAAAAATACTTACAAATAAGTCTTACCCTAAAATATGACAACTTTCGACTTTTATGTGGTCTAAATACATGGGTATTTGTTTTCTCTCGTTGGCCCACAATTTAAGACAAGCCCAACAAATCTCCATCTTAGTTTAAATAAAGCCAACTTGAGTACCTTTCTGATCATCTCCACCAAGCACCTCTCAAATACTACACAAACCAATCAAGTCCAAGCAATCCTTGAACTTAAATATACAAATAGACTTCGTCAACATATTTGTTAGATTCTCAATTCTAGCAATTTTTTTCGCTACTAAAACACCTTGTTACATTATATCTAGAATAAAGTGATATATTCTATCAATATGTTTGATTCTTTCATGATACATCCAGTTCTTAGCTATATAAATAGCACTCTAACAATTATAATACACATCAATTAATTTATATGCAAACTAAAATTATCAACCAAATGTCTTAATCATCAGGCTTCTTTCATTACCTCTAGCAATGTCATATACTCAATCTCTATTGTAAACAAGACAGTAATGGATTGCAAAATCACTTTCCAACTAGTGACACGCCTAGAGAAAGTGAAAACATAACATGTCATTGACGTTTTTCTGTCAAAATCATCTTAGCTTTCCATTTTTACCTTTCTTTCCTTCAAATCATATCATTAATTTAAAATAATGAAATCATAACAAGAAATTAGTTATTTGACTAAAATGTTTAAAAATAGAACACAAAATGAAATAAACATATGTTTAGATCTTGGTTTTCTCATGCCTTTTACCTTTAATTTCATGATGTGAATTGGTCTATCTTTTGTTAGGTCGTTCTATTTTGTGAGATGTGCGTGCTTCTTTTAACATTCTCAATGTTCTCAAGCCTGAACATCATATAGCAATGAACACAATTCTCTTTTTATTTGAATGGATACAAACTCCTTTTGTGCTATAAAAGTGCTGCTATGTTTAATGAGAAATTAACCTCCTCTGTTGTTAGAAACTATAATTTGTTACGAACATATAATCAACCTTAATAACAACAGTATCTCATTCTCTTTATAATTTTTCTTCTACTTTGATTTTTCTTTGATTCTTAGTTAATCTAACCTCTATGATCCCATATAAAAACTTACTAAAACTCTCATTATTCATTCTTGTAAAACAAGAATGGTAAATGTGATTACAGTAGCTCTGATCTAAATATTACTTTTACTATTTGAAAGATCAATAGCCCTTGTGTATGATATCAACCAGACACGCCGAGGATTTTACAACCAAATAAAACTGACACTATCCATGAAAGCTGAAAGCTCCTTCGCTGATTATATGTAATTTTATTCAAAAATAACACGGACATAAGTTAACTTGTAAAGTACACAAGTTTGTTAGTTCTTCTTAGACAGTTGTGGACTCAAACTTGTTGACACTATGGGACTCCTGACAATATGTTTACCCCCCACATCAACCCAACTAAGATAACCGAAAGTTACAGTCTCATCCAAGAGTGCTGGACCTTCAATGATCAGTTTGTAGCTTAATTTCTCATACTTGGCCCTGAACTCCAACTTGTCTGGAATGACACTTACCTTTAAACCAATCATGGGCGTCACATTTACGGTGTAAGTAGACATTTCCGCTCCAACATTGGTCACTGTCCTTTGAAATTCTCGCACGGTGGTCGAATTTGATGGCGAATCTTTTGCATTGAAATAGGCGATAAAAGAAGGGTAGTTAAGGTCGGTGGATGGGTTGGAACAATTTGTGGAAGATGACCTTGTGATAGCTTGGATTTGTTTTTCTGTGAATTTTAAAGCACAGAGTAGCCTCACATAATCATTTGAATTTACATCATAAATGAGACCAGGATCTAGAGCTTTGTTGGGATTAACTTGTCCAGCTCCCATGGCAAGAGGACTGGCTAGTTGTGTCTTGTTACCAAAACCGATGTCGTTGATAGGTTTCATGGTATGATCCATTATATCAGCAGTTGTCATCATGGCTGACCGTATAGCAGCTGGACTCCAATCAGGATGTGCCTTCCTCAAGAGTGCAGCCACTCCTGCTGCATGCGGGCAAGCCATAGATGTCCCTGATAGTATATTAAAATTACTGAACAAAGGTTGTGAATTGTTCAGAGCCACGACAACATTTTGAGGCCATGAAGCTAATATTAGTGAGCCTGGAGTCATAATGTCAGGCTTCATTACCAATGGACAGCTCGTCGATGGCCCTCTAGAACTGTAACTAGTAACACTTGGAGCTGATTTAATCCCCAGATTTGTTTTTCGAAATTCTACGCTTGCTTGTGGCTTGTCGCTGTTCTTGATGTAATCTATTATGGTTTTCCCATCTTTCTGATTCAGAAGAACAACTGGAAATTGAATTTGGATGAATTCTTCAGTATCTGTAAAATTTGTTATGAAAACACCAGCTGTAACGTTGGCCTTGATGACATTTTCAACTTGGTCGCTTAAGTCATTACCATCGTTCCCACCTTGACAAACCACAATCTTCGGTCCAATTTTGATCAATTCGCTCACTTTGTGACACCTGTTCATAAAAACAATAGGCATTTCATAAAAATATGTAGTCCCCAAATAGAGAGATGAACCTGTGATTGAAATTCCATTGCGAAGTGTCAAAACTGCATTAAATTCACGGTCTAGAGTACCAGCAGCTACTGTTAACACCCATGGTATGCCATTATGTAGAGTTTCGTAGAAAGGCCCTTCGTTTCCAGCAGAAGTGGACACAAATACATTCTTCTCTACGGCTGCAAATGTTGCCAAGGCAATGGGGTCTTCATTCAAAGGAATCCCATCCAAGCCAAATGATAAAGATAATACATCTACACCATCGCTAATCGCTTGGTCGATTGCAGCAATTATATCAGTTGTAGAAGCACCTTCGTCAAAGAAAACCTTGTACATGGCTACATGCGCCCGAGGAGCTACTCCATTAGCAGTTCCAGGGGCATAGCCAAAGAATGATGCACCTTCCACATAATTTCCAGCAGCGGTGCTAGATGTGTGTGTCCCATGCCCATCCGTATCACGCGTCGAATTCACAGATATAGTGATGTTAGGATACATTGCAATTAGGCCTTTGTTGAAAAATCTTGCTCCGATGAGCTTTTTGTTGCACAATGAGGAGTTGAATTGAGTGCCACTTTCACATTCTCCTGTCCATCTTTTTGGAATCTCAGGCATTCCATGGTCGTTGTAACTCTGGCTTTCTGGCGAAACACCAGAGTCCACCAACCCAATAATGATACCTTCACCATAATTTGACACCTTCCAGGCAAGGGACTGAGGTGTAAGGCCAAGAAATTTGGGTGAATGAGTTGTGTCCTGCTTAACAGGTAAGTCTTTGATGGAAGAAATGTAGCCTGGAGAATTTTTTAAAACTTCAAGCTCTGAAGGAGTGAGACTGGCACTGAAACCATTGATAACATGAGTATAACTGTAAAGCAGTTTAGAAGAGGCAGTCAGAGTGGCAGAAGTAGCCCTAGTGGTGCTACTATCAGAGACATCAAATATAGAAGCAAGAGTGGACAAGTACCAATGATACTGGCCTGAAAAGGCTTTGGGCATCACCGATAAATCCATGTGAACAATATAATTTTCGGGTTGTGATAATGTTTGAGTGAAAGGGAGGATAGTGATAACTGAAATCCACAACTTATACAAGGAAACACTGTCACGAGTGATCGCCATGTGCAATGTATAGTGGAGATGGTCTTGTAGGAGTGCACTGTGGTGAACTTGTCTGTGCTTTATATTGAGAACTGGAAAGTATGGAATCTCAATATCCTCCATGCACGTATAATTTTTATTTTTATTTTTTTTATTGGTATGTCCTGATTGTTACCTATTTTGTCCATATGGTATATGGTATATACTAGTGGACCTACCTCTATTTTTCGTTACCATGCAGAAGTCTTGATCAACGCGTTTTGATCCCTGTGATTCCGGTATTATTTGTGGAAGGTATTTTTTAAAAATATATTTTTTTATTCTCGTATTGTTTTATATATTTTTTTTATTCTCGTCTTGATCAACGCGTTTTGATTCCGGTATTTTTTTAAAATATAATTCGCTTTTTATATTTAAAATCTAGAAGTTAGCTTCTTAATTCTTGTTCCTATAATTTCAAGCATTAACTCAAATCTTTTTTAATAATTTTTTAATATTTATTTCATCTCGTATTATTTTATATATTCATGATTTTAAATATTATTTTATAGTTTACTGAGCGTTAATTTTATAAAAGTGAATTATAATTTTTGAAAAGAAAGTAAAAGGACTTAATTAAATTAAAAAACAAGGATTGTAAATGAAAAAAAAAATGTTTGAGATGATTTGCTATTCATAATCTAAACACGATTTCATCGTTTACATGCCATCAATTTTAAAAAATCAAATTCCAATTATTAAATGGAAAGCAAAATAAAAGATATGAAAAGAAAAATACTTGAGGTGATTCATTACTTATATTAATAGTATTAATTATCACCTCAAATCTTTTAATGTTTTTGTTAATGATTAAGGTAGTGTTTGGTATTGCAGTAACAATTGTTTTATAAAGTATTTTTTACTTAAAAATATATTAAAATAATATTTTTTTTATTTTTTAAAATATATTTTTAATATAAATATATCTAATCAATTAAAAAAAATAAAATTTTAAAAAACTTACCACCAATCACGGAAACAAACACAGTAAGAGACGCTGGTGTTTTGCTTTCTTTCCTTTTCCCTTTGAATTCGACAGATCATTTGGAGGTGTTCAAGCCCACCATGTGCCCAACAAGTGTACCACACGCTAAAATATCCACTCAGCTCGTATTATTCGGCACTGTAAAAAGAATAAAAATTGTAATACATGTTATCCTCCATGTGCTGGTTGTTTTCGAAGGCCACCATATCATCTTATTCCAGGGAAATTATGTGATAGTCTGATGGACACAATGCACTCCTAACTAGTAATGCTGGTGGTCTGCATTGTTTGACATAGATAGATAGAATAAGTGGGGGAATAAATCCGATATTCTAACCGATTCATTGGCCGGAATGATTTTCATAGGATGCTTAGAATCACTATGATCTTTCCTTGTTATTTAAGCATGTAATTGTTGGAGAAAACCGGCTATTATTGTGGATTAGCACAGTTGTTAGTTGCGCCCGCGTATAATTATTGATAAAATTACTCTGGGGGGAGGAGGGTAGGGACATAAAATGATCCGAGCATCTCCCGTTGTTCTCTAAAACAAAGGCCTAATTATTCCGTCCGGGAGGAAATGTGGGCCTTCTTTTTATTTTATTTTATTGAAAATCTCATGTATCAGGTAGCGGCAGCGGTATACAAAATGATCAGCAGGAATTCAATTGCACGTATCTGTCAATGCAACAGAGTAGATTATATAAACAATCGAATATTAAAGTAAATTATACAGGGAGGATGAGATTGTTTTTTAAATGTTTTTTTTTAATATATTAAAATAATATATTTTTATTTTTTAAAAATTATTTTTAATGTTAGTATATCAAGATAATTTTAAAAAATAAAAAATATTTTTATAACACAAAAATAAACTTGCAGTAAACAGTAAATAAAGGGTGCCAAATTTGCCTGGAATGCGGTACCTAGGCCCAAGCTAGAATGGGCTAGGAATTAGAAGTTTTGTGAGTTGAAATCACGCTACTGTGCTCGGGCATGTATGGAATCTCCTCCTGGGCTAGTTTTTTGTGGGTAACTTAGTGCGTGCTTTTAAAGGTAGATAAATGCATTTTCCAGTCTTAAATTATAATCGTGATATAAATAAGTTAGTTTAGAGGATATTAAAAGAAAGCATGCGAGATGAAACCTTATGGATTCTAATGATGTTTTCTTTTTAAAATATTTAATTTTTTTTACTTTAATAATTAATTTCTTTTTAATTTTATCATTTTATATTGCGTTAAACTTGATAATTTATTTTAAGTTTATTTTTTATGTACTTGCCATGATATAAAAAAAATCTCAACATTAAAATGATACTTGACTTTGAAAAAAAAAAAATTGTTTACGTTTCTTGTGAAAAAATAAAAGGCCAAAATTGACAACAAAGCAAATACATGTGTTTTTACTGTTCATTGAGTATATTTTCAAAGATTTTGTCCTATAGAATTTTTTTCATTTTCTTTTGTGACCCTTAAGTTTGAGAGTTATATTTTAATCCAAAACCTCACTTTATTCACACTTTAGCCCCTAAATTTGAGAAATGAGAATATTGTGTGAGACCTTAAAAATTATTTATAATCTTTATTTGTGCATTTATGAACATCATTTGTTTTTCAAGATTTAGATTTAATGTTCACTATCTTACTATGTTACAAAGAATTATGAATAATTCAATACATTGAAAATTTACTAGAAAAGTGAAATTAAAGGAAACTAAAAAAAAATTCATTTTAGTATTCTCATTCATCGGTCGGTCGAGCAATTATATTTGTTTATGTGACCAACCCAACCCAATCCATATTAATATTTATATTAACAAGATAATATAAGAGAAAATAATGAAGAGTTCTATCCTGACAGTAACTACCAAAAATTAGTAACCCTTCTCCTATATTAATATGTAGTTTAGCAGACAACACACACACACAAAAAGAAAAAAGAATAAAAAATAAAAAATAAAAAAAGAGAAGCAACTCTAAGATGAAAACTCCATTGACAAAAGAATTGTTTATACAAATAAATTGCATTTGGGCCATGACTAACAAGCATAATTTATTATTATTTATTGTGATTATATTTATGCTCATGATAGTTACGTGAGACACGAGAAAAAACAAATCAAGCAGCATATAATTGACTTCACGCCATTAAAATGACCTTTTAGAGAAAGAACAGTGCATCAGACATCAATTACATCGACCACTGGTATACAGTGTGAAACAAAATGCTGCAAAATCTACAAATAAACAAGATTGGAAACGAACGAAACAGGTGGATTGATCCGCCTTATACAAGTTTGGAAAGTGTACTTACTGCTCTTCTGGTTCTTGCTCTCTCCATAATGACATGTTGGTTTGAGCAGCGCTTTCATACCCACTACTATCACCTGGTTCATTTACACGCTTATCCGTCCTCGTACCATCACGATGGGAGCGCCCAGGTTCCCTGCTGACTCTGCAGCGCTGTAAATAAGAGCAAAAGGCATTCCTGATGGAGCCACCAACAGATATCCATACACAGAAGACTTGCGGCACAGCTACTGTGAAAAACTTGCTGATTTGCTTTACATGTTCAACCGAGAAAATTAACCACAAAACCACTATAGCAATTTGCACAAAGTATAGTCAAACATGTCGACGAGCCTAGATCCCAGAAAATCATATGCTTAGATGGTACAAGAATTCTATACCTGGAAACTGGATTTTGAAACTATGCTTCTCTCTTTGAGTTCTATTTTAGAACGAAGCAAACTTTAATAGGAATACATATTATTTTGACAAGATCACCTTTAGATTAATCAAGGTAACCAGTTAATTCGAGTCATGAGTTGATAACAAAACATTCTAAGAAATGCATTTATTAGAAACCAAGTGCAATTAACACCCATTAGAAACTGAAGTGAGCACAAAATATTGCCAAACTTTGATTGTTTAGCCAATATCGCATTTCTTGCTTAAACTTGTAATTAATCCTAATTATATTGATCTGGGAACGCCAATCTCATAAATACAAAGAGATGGAAAAGGAAGATCAGGGTGCAGGTTCAGAGACAGTATAGATATTGAAGAACTATAAATGAAATAATTAGTCAAAGACACGCATGTTCTCTTACATCTCGGAAGGGGACATCGTCTGCTTCAAGCATATGTATGACATGCCCTATTTTCGGTAAAAAAAAATGTACTTAAAAATTCAATAAAATAATATTTTTTTTTTCATTTTTAAAATTTATTTTTGATGACAGAACATCTAAGCGGTCCAAAAATACAAATAAAATGATAATTTCAAACTAAAACAAATTAAAAATTAGCAAAACAGAGGTTCAACCCCAGCACCAAAACAGGACCAAAATGAATTTGATGGTGGTACTGGTAGCAATAGGTTTGTTGGTTTTATAATTAGTTCTGTTGCGTTTAGAAGTGAACCTAAGAGAGATAAGGAAAAGAAGAACCATAGCAGCTCCTGCACTAAAACGACGAACTGCCCATGAACGTGAACCAGAGATTGAGGTTTTCTTTGATAGCTCATCGTTCAAGAAATAATTAGACATTACCGCTACAAATACTACTTGTTTTCTCTCTTCTTTGTTTCTTTAAACAAAAAGAAGAATTTGTTGATTTTCGCAAGTAAACAGAAAGCACGAGGGAGGGAAAGAGGAGTAGTGGAGTAAGCGTTGTCGCAGTGGCAAAATGACAGAAAGAAGTTGAGACATTGAGAGCAGCAAGTTGATCAAGGATAGAAGATCCAAATATCATTAGACAATGAGTGTAGCAAAAATGGTAAGGATTATATAGCATCCTTCAACTTCATTTCCTTCTTTCAAATACAGATTTCAAACACAGTAGCAATGGAAACATTCATCCAATCTAACAGAATCGTCTTGGTTTCCTAAATAATTAAACAACTAAATAGATTTTGGACTAACATTTCTAATGAAGTCAAAGGATGCTAGGAGTTCGGTTCTCATAGTTGTATCTAATCTGTTATAAATAAAATAAATGACCTGGTGAAGGGTGAGAAGTCAGTAGTTTTGAGGAACATTTGCAGCTCATAAGGTATTTGGACAAACGGTAACTGTTATTGGTGGCAATTTCATCGATCATGTATTTGAAGAGTAAGACAGAGCTAGGACACACCGGATGGAGAAGTCTTCACAGTTTGATTCATCTCTATTTGTGCCTGTGGTGTTCCTTCCCTGCATATTTCCTTCACATCACCAAAAAAAAGTTCAATGTTAAACCAGCAATTCTCATAAATACTCTAATGGTTGTTTCTCAGAGTTTACCTTCGAAGACGTGCACAGATTGAAGGGTACATGGTTGACATGGATCAGTGGTTCAAAACCAAAGTTAGTTTCTGATGAGGTAATGTTTGTCCCTGAAGGAATAGCAATTGGTTGATTTGAGACCGTGCACTGGCTTGGAAGATTAAGAGCAGTTTGCACCGAGCTTTCTTCATTTGCAGAAAATATGCCTGTTAATGTGTTTGTAGTTAACAACCCATTTCCTTCATCAAAGCTCATTCCTGACAAGGGCGGCTGCGTTGGCTGTAGTGCTCCTGGTAAGCACATCGGGTGCAAACTCAATCCATTTCTCATTGTTAACATCTGTAAACCAATCATGAAAACTCAATCCATTTCTCATTGTTAACATCTGTAAACCAATCATGATATAAATCATATAATATGCTGAAGTGACAATAACTGCATCGTCCACTCCGTGACCAACCTATTTTTGCTAATTTTCCAATTGGACTTGGCAGGGGAAAAAAAAGATTCAAAAGGAGGATATTGATTTCCAGAGTTAAATAATTTCTAAGGGAAAGGACTGGGAAAAGGATGTCCATCCCAATCCAGCTCTGTAACTTTCCAGCTTCAGTTCTATCTTTGGAAATTGAAGCAAACAATGCGCACCCAGGGACAGAAAACCAAGTTATCCAACTTATATTATAAGTGATATGAAGTCATGCTCAGTCATAACTAAGAAGATTCAGTCCTGTAGTCATAACAGTAGCATTCAGAACCATTGTAAAACCAAATTTGAGTCAGAGCCATCTCTGTAATAAACAAGATGAAAATTAGATTAATTTTTGCCTATCTCGGACAATGTTGCAAATGGTCAATTTGCTGCTCTCTCTACCAACCAAGATATGAATTCCTTGAGCCTTAAAATAAAAGTTAACGAACACAAAAATATACTGTAAAATGATACCATTTGCTTAATGCAGGCCTATCGGTATTTGATTATGGATTACAAATGTCAAAAACTTTTATGATGCTTACCTAGATGTTAGGAATTTGGAAAGATCTATTAGAGAAGGCATGGAACAAAATACATCAGAAATGGATGGCATTCATAAACTTCTATGATGCTTACTGAGATGTTCAAAATTTGGAAGGATTTAATAGAGAAGACATGATACAAAATACAACAGAAATGACTGTGTCAATGTTCTATCCATTTTAACCAGATGCTCTAACTATTTATAAGGAGTGTATAACCTACAAAGTATCAGACCCTTCAACTGACTTTTACATCTTCTTCAAAGAATCAAAGCAGCATTCTTGCACTTAGCTGCCTAAGGCTGTTGCCGTACTACAAGAAAATGGCCCCCGATCTTTAGAACTAAATAAGATTACATTAATAACTAAAAGCTCTAAAAACCAGGCTTCTAGTGAAGGATAGCGCATAGAGCAACAAAGTCCAAAATAAAAAGCATACAAACAAAAGAGACAACTGAATAATCAGAGTGGCTTCAACCAAACAGCCAGGTAAAAGAGTGCTAGAAACCACCCACCTGCACTTGAAGCTGAAGCTGCTTCAAGTATTCAATGGCCTCATCCAGCATCGAAGCCTTATCCGTCTATCAAAATTAAAAAATATAACTCCAAATCAAAAGGTAATTCTTTTGAATTTGAATTTGAAACTCTCTGCATTCAAGCTTTACTAATTAAAACTTCTTTGCTGTAAAAGATAGTGTACCTTATTAGAATTAGGAATTAAATTCTGCAAGGCTTTCATTTTCTCATTGATCCTACTCCTCCTCCTCTGTTAAGAAAATAACCCACATAAATTAAATCCCACATATATCTCAAAATCAAAAAATAAATAAATAAAACAAAAGGAAGAAAAATTAGAGTGGGAACCTTTTCAGATAAATTATGAACCTCCGCAGCTCTACTCCTCTTCGATGAACTTCGCGGCCGCACTGCATTAGCTTGCACCTCAGCCACCTCCGCCCCCTTCTATATTTAAAATACTTTAAAGCAGTTACTTATAAAAAGTTAAAAAGAAATTATAACTATCCGCGCAATAAACAAAAAAAGAATTAATAATAACTCAAGTATTTGCTTGAATGAGTTATTAAGTTACCAAATTACCTCGCTATCGCAGCTAAAATCACCTAGATCATCCTCCACGGAGGCTCCCCTTCTCTTTGAAATACCTGAAGAGACCGCATTATCCACGCCTCCTTTAACATAATAACCACCGGGATCAGAGAGATTGACACCGGAGTTTCCAGCACCGGCTCCGCACTCCGTCTCCGACGGTCCAAACAGGTGGCAATCCAACAATTCCACGGCGGCGGAGCCAGTCTCCACCGGCGTAGAGAGAGCGTGGTGGATGAATTTAGAAGAGGAGGAAGAAGAGTTGTTGCCGAGGAACTGCTGGAGGAAAGTCGAGATCTCTTCTGGCTCAGTGGCCGGTGACCGTGCCGGTCCGTACAGATCCGCCATTTATATATTAATTAAAATATATAAAAAAAAATAGAATGAAAAAGGAGAAAGCGAAGAGCAGAGAGTGGATTTTATTTTAATGTTTTTGGTGTTTGATTCCTGTGTGTGTGTTATCTGTTAGCTGATTATTCTTCTTTGCTGCTTTTATTTATTTATTTGGTGAGTGCTGGCTTTTTGTTTTTGCTGTTGAAGGGGAACGGGGGGGTTTTTTAAGGAGGCTTTTGGGAGTTTAGTGGAGGATTTGGCATCACGGAGGAAGATGATATTTTGATTGTAATCAATTTGGATTAATCTCCCGCCCTTCTTTTGGCGACCCCACCCTCCCCTTCGGTTTCTGTTATTCTCATATGCCTTTACCTTTGCGGGAAATCCTTGGACGCGAGCTGCTCCGTTTTTCTTCTTTCCCTTTTTCCTTTTTCCACTTTTTTCTTTTTTCTTTTTTCTTTTTTCTTTTTTTGCTTCTGGTTAATCTTTTTCAAATTTTGATTTTAGATTTAAAAGAAAAGGGTAAGTTTATTTTGTGAGGACTTTGAATTCCCCGTGCTTTATAACTATTGTATTATAAATATATATTCTAGTGTAAAAAAAATATATATTACATGTACACAAAGACACTCTAAAAAAAATACAGGAGGCCACCCATTACAGCTGAAAAATAGAGAGGGAGAGCAGGAAAAGAAGAAACAAGAACAATAACAGCCTCATTAGCAGTAGCAACGACGGAGAGATCGAGAGAGAGAAGAGAAGAAAGACGGTGAGAAGCTCAAAGCTTTAGGAGGCTCGATCTCCCTCCACAAGGAGCGTAAAGGTGCGCACCATCGATCTAAGATTAACAAGAGAAGGGAGGCGTTTTAGATACGGTAGGTGGCCTCTCTCCAGTAAACGGCGGCGCGCTGTTCCGCGCGTCGGCAATGGTGGTTACGCTTGAGTCTATGCAATTCGTCATTGTTCTAGGGTGTTCTGGTATCGTTCCTGAAGCTCCAGCTGCTCTTACACCCTATGGTGACCATTTAGGTCCAGTCCAACCACTTCTGGAAGGTCTATTTCATACTTTTGGATGATTTTAATTTGTTGCTGTAATTGTTGGTTGATTATTTGATGATGAACTTGTGTGAGTGTGTGAGAAGATGGTGTAGTTGGATTAGTGAAGTGATATTGTGCGTGGGTGGTGCATATTTTTTAGTATGTGTTAGAATAAATGGATAAACAAGAAAAAAGGAAATACTATCAAAAAATTTATCAATTTGCATGACGCCAAGTCCTCCCAGAAAATCAACAAAAAAATCTCTTCGAATCTACTTGTGTTTTTATTGGCATTTGAAAGAAAGAAAAAACGCTCAAAATATTTTCTTGCATGTCTTTGATAAAACCTTTGTCTTAGCATTTTCATAAAAAGAAAAAAAAAAATATATATATATATATATATATATCTTGCATGTATTTTGGATTTTTTAATAAATTTATAAAATTCATTGGAACCTTGTCAAAATTAAAAGGCTCGTGGGGGCTCCATACCTAAAATTTCAAAATTCCAACTTTAATTTTTAAAAACCCGTTAAAGAAAATATTATGCTATTTATTTTTAATATTTGAATAAAAAATACGAATACTTGAATATTAAGAGGAATAACCCTTATCATAGTTTTTTCAAAACAAAATAACAATAAAATCTTTGTTTAACGATAAAACTGAGTTTCCTAGAATACTTAACAATTGAGGGTATTTTTAATCCAGTATTCCATGATACTAGAGTTAGAAATATTGAATGTGTCTTAGGAGAGGTGAAACTTTTTTAGTCACATTTCACGAACCTTCCTGAAGTTTGGGTTGGGTTTCATAAACTTAACATGAGTTCATCGATATATTTAAAGTTATAATTTAAGTTGTGATCTGAGATAACTACCTTGAAGTAATCAACTCACCAAACAACTAGAAGTGACAAAAACTAATTAGACTTTTAGAATAAATAGGTGTTGGATTTTTTACCAGAGTTTAACTCGTCATAATAAACCCACAATGCAGCCTTCCTCAATGAGGATGTTTCAAATATGATAATATCTTCTCTTTTTTATAACATATCCTTTACTATAAAATCTCTTATGACTGATTAAGGTTTTTTTAATAATTATAATACTAGGTGGTCACTTTTTTTTACTCAACCTAAGACCTTTCCCACCTCTTCCAATCAAAAAAACTACTTTCCTTTGGATTTTAAGGAAAGATGGTTGGTCGCGCGTGATGTTCTGTTCTACAACCTTCACAATAAAAATAGTAGATATTTTATTTTCATTGAATATCCATAAAAATTTGTTTTTAAAAAAAGTCATGGATATTAGGTTAATATATAATTACTCATGATGTAATTTTTTTTTTTGGATTCGAGGAAACCTCACCTCCCCGGAAAGCGCACTTTGTGGGCCCAGGTGAGGGAGTAAAACCCCGGCTGTCCCAGGCTCTTACAAGAAGTGCACGCCCTGACTCGACCTTGAGACCTGCTGTGCAGATCTCAAACTTTTTGTCATCACGCTACGCCCCTTGAGGACTACTCATGATATGTAATTGCTAACATTGCCATTACAAACCTTTAATTTTGAAAAGTATGGTTTAATAATAAAATTTTTAAATTATTATTATAATTATTTCATTAAAAGGGTATTTAATTTTATAATTTTATAAATTCTAAAAAAACAAAAAAATAGGTAAGGGCTATAAGAGTCAAGCTTAAGCCCGCTTGTTTTTTTTTTAAACAAAGTAAACAATTTGTAATTCACCTGAACAGACGATGTACCATTTATTTTAAGAAATTTTAATTATTTTTAATGACTAGAAAGTTGATGTCCAAGTTTTTGGACCTCTAAAACGTAGATTTTAACTTGTTTCACCTAAAAAAAAATCAATAACTCAATTTCCAACCCCATTTAATATTCTAATCAATCTAAAACCTCCAAATTAAATAGAATCTAAAATAATTTTTTTAATGGCTAAACTAATTTGGTGTTGGGCAATCAATGCATCTTTTACTATCATGGTCAATTTTAAACAAAGCGAGTGCGCAAAGCTCTTGTCTAAAACAACCGCGGCCTCTTCTTCGAAAACAAAAGGGTAGAGAAGACACGTCACAAATAGAAAAAGAAAAAAGAGAGACCGAAAGCATTCTGACAGTGGGCGGAAAAATGTAATTTATGTGTCATGAAGGGGGCATTAACTATACTCATCTGCTCAACTCAGAGATACTTCTTTCCATCCAAAACGTCACCTTGGCCCGACCAGAAACCAGAATTTATTTATTTATTTCTTTCTTTTAAGACCAAAAGTGCAATTCCCGAGAAATCACTTTTAGCTACCTTTTCTATTCAACCCATACGGTTTTATCTGCTGACCCGACAGTGCCGGTCGAAATAAATGCTGACCGCAGAGTTTCTTCTCAGGAAAAAAAAACAAAACCATAGGATCATGACCATGGTAAATAAAAAAAAACGTAATTTGAGTGAAGACAGTCATCAAATAGGATAATCACTAACAATTGTTTTATCTGGTATCTGAGACTCGGAATCATAATTATTAATCTTGGAATTGGATTAACTTGGCTAAAGAATTGGATCTTGACCAAGTCGGGTTAGAAAATTTTTAAAAAATATTATATTTAAAATTTTAATATTTTATATGAAAAATTAAAAAACAATTCATATAAATATAAGTTATAAAAATTGAGATATAAAATGTAATATAATTATCCATATTAAAAAGTTAAAAAACAATCTATGTAAACATAGATTATATAAAAAAATAAAACATGAAATATAGTATAGTTATCTCACGTTGAAAAGTCAGGAAATAATCCATATAAATATGAATTATTAAAAAATATATATATATTGAAAAGTTAAGAAATAATTTATATAGATATAAACTATATAAAAATAAATATTTTTAAATTAATTTTATATTTTTAAATTTATTGAAAAAATTAAATCTTATCCGGATTGTAATGGAAGCTATACCCCAAGTAGAACAAATGCGCTTTCGTAAGATCGAGTGACACGTCGGTCGTAGCCATCCTATCACGAGGCAGTTAGATGAATCTACCATATTTCCCAAAGACCCAGCCCGCCTCTATCCCTAGGTTGCCAAGGACTATCCCAGCTAACAAGATGCATTATCTTCTGAGACTCCATGTCCCCACCCATTCAATTGTTTTTACATAATTGACCAACTTTTTATAAATATTTTTACATTTTAAAAATGTTTTTTTTAAAGTTTATATTTATATTCTTTTTATGTTTTCAAATTGTTTTGATATATTAATATCAAAAATAAAATTTAAAAAATAAAAAATATTATTTTAATATATTTTTAAATAAAAAATACTTTAAAAATTAATACATAATTGAAAGTTGTCAGCATGGAATAAATAGGAGTGGCAACTAGAGCAGACTGGGGAAGAATCACCCTACCAGCAAGTTATAGATGATTCACTCTCCACCCATCTAACCGCTCCTGAACCCGTTCTACATTGTTACCATAGGTATCCCTGTTAACTCGTTCACGTAGAGGAGGTAAACCGAACAGGAAGTTTGGTTACAATCTAGGCTGCCAATTTAGCCAATTAGCCCCAGCTTAAT
>Ga0325411_1003730_pt1 | contig 17152 bp, 6 predicted proteins | sample PopdelMetagenome_13_FD_206181 | JGI IMG/M metagenome (GOLD analysis project Ga0325411, IMG submission 206181) | Populus deltoides microbial communities from Bellville, Georgia, United States - Xylem-PdIQD-R4 | ecosystem: Host-associated > Plants > Phyllosphere > Stem > Wood/Secondary xylem...
TTTCTTTTGAAAATTCTCTTTTCTTTATTCTTACATTTCATTAGCTGCGTCACCAAAACGCTTGTCAAACTGACCGAATTTCAGATTACTTTTTTCTATATGTTTTAGGCAACTTTTCAATTTGATTTCTTTGACTACGTGCCTTGTCATATCAAACTTTTCAAAATATTGACGGTAAAAAAAATTATTATATTATATAAAAAGCTAAAAAAATGCGAGAAAAACACGTTTTCTTTGAAAAACCTGTGAATTGTTATAATATTTTTTATATTTTTTTAACATATATTTTTTTTCTTTTCCTTTTCTTTTTTTTATTATAATTGTTTTAAAATTATTTTTGTTGATTTTATTTTTTAATATTGAAATGATTAAAAATTTAACTTTGTAATTTTTTCTTTTCATTTTGTCTTTCTATGATGTTAGCGTTTTGTTGAGGGAACCCAAGTTGGCCTAGTTTATATATTTGATGAGTTTTTTTTTATTAATTCAACTTGATTTTTTTATAATTTATTTTTTTTATATTGTTAAAAAATTAATTTTAGAGAAGAATTATGTTATTAAACTTTATGAAAAAATTAACGGATGTGGAGGAAATCATTGTTCACCCAAAATCCATTTCACTATGAATTACAATAGTAATCTACGGTGTTTTGTTTTTTTTTTTTGAATTTTTTTTTTGATTTTTTTTTGTCAATTTCATCTTTTAAATTTGAGATTGTTGAGAACTTTTTATTTTTCCTGTTTTACAAGTTTGCCAGTAACTCAGGTTACCTCGGTTTACGAGTTTAATGAGTTTTTTTTTTTATTTTTTAATTGAATTTGACTTTTTGTAGTTTATTTTTTTCTCATATAATTAAAAAAATAGTTTTAGTGAAAAGCTATGTTATTAAACTTTATAAAATAACAAAAATTAAAGGGTGTGAGGAAATTATTGTTCACCTACATACATTGCACTGTCAATAACAATAGCAATCCACAGTGTTTTGCTTTCTTTCTTTTTTTCCTTTTATTTTTGAATTTTTGTTATGATTTTTTTTCAAATTTATTTTTGTTGATTTCATCCTTTAATATTGGAATGGTTGAGAATTTGACTTTATAATTTGTTTCTTTTTATTTTAATTTTCTATGAGGTTAGTATGATTTGCAGGTTTTCTATAGTACCCGGGTTGCCCTGGTTTTTATTGTTTGGTGGAGTGTTTTTTTTAAAAAAAATTAAACCTGACCTTTTTGTCACCTATTCTTTTCTCATATAGTAAAAAAATATATATATAGTTTCATAAAAAAAGTTATGTTATTAAACTTTATAAAGTATATAGACCCATTCACAGGTTTGAATGATTGACTTGATTCGCGAGTCTGACAAGTTTAACGTTTTAAATTAGTTTTTTTATCCATCCTTAGATACTGAGTTAATTGAGAATTTAGTTTCATAATTAGTTTTATTTCGCCTTTTATGAGGTTATCACGATCTAACAAAACATCTCGGTATTGGGTTGGTTTTTGATTTCACAATCATCTATTTTTGTTATCATATAGTTAAATAAAAAATAATTTTTTTTCAAAAAATAAATTATAATCTCAATAGAGTCCATAACTCAGTTCATAGATTTGACATCCTAATTCGACTTACCCAATTCACAATGAGAAGTTTACCCACCAATAGGATACTTTTTTTTTTGTTTTTCATAATTTAATTGTTTTTAATTTATTATTTTTCAATTTTATCATTTAATATTGAATTAGTTCAGAAATGAATCGTATTATTGATTCTTGTTTACGTTCTAGGGATAATTGTCTCAAATAAATGTCTATTTTTAGGTTGGTACTCAAGTTTGTGAATATTTATTTTTATTATATAATTAAATAAAAAAAATTATTAAATTTAATAGAGTCCATGACCCGAGGTGCGGGGGGATCGAGATCGATCCAATCTATCATTATCTTAATATTTTTTTAAAAAAATTATCATCTTAAAGTTTTTTTTATCGATTATCAAGGTTGCATTTAGACCTATGATTGATTGATTTAAGTCGAGCTATCTCTCACACGGTTTAATTAAAAACTTGAGTTAGACAAGAGTTGAGTCAGGAGGTTTCAAAATTAACCCACTTGGTCAAGTTTAATAACATTGTTAAAAATTTCTTTGTTCTCTTAATATTTTATTTACATTTAAAAAAAAAAATTGATCTAACCCGTAATGGAGCACGTACCAATATACTAGTTTCAATTATACAATGCTAGCAATATCATACTTGCCTTATAATGGATTACTGTTCTTCAAAATATTGCTATAGTATTACTATATAGTTAATTTTCAATAATGCTGTTTTGGCTACACATATTTCTATTTTAAAGTTACTTTCAAGTGAAACCATATCAAGGTATTTGGGTAAACCGATCAAAACTTCAACATCTTGATTTTATCATTTTTATTTTTATTTTTATTTTTATTTTTTATGGTTGATTGAACTTGAGGCTGCACAATGGAGGCAACTCTTTTTCATTATATAATAATTACCAAATAAACTAAAATTATGAGAACTCAAATTTGTTTTATTGAAGAAATCAATTGGATACATAAACTGCTAAACTATACCTGATTGTGTTCCATTTCTTACTTTTAAAATACATAAGTTTTGTTTTCAATTTTATCCATCTAATTTTCTTCATTAACTTTTTTTATAACGAAATTTGAACATGTCAACAAGATTTTTTAACAAAATCAACCATATTTAAAAATAAACAACCGTAAGATTAATTAATCAATCAGATTGATATAGTAAATTATATTTACTTTTTAAAAATTATTTTTAAATTTATTTTATAGTTAAGTTATAAGGTTTTAATTTAATTTTTTTTAGTTAGAAGTCGAATCTTATATAATTTAGGTTTTCCTAAATAGATTGGATTTAAGTTGATATATATAAACATCTTTATGTATTATTTGGAAGAGAGATATTATAAGAATAACATTATTAAATTTAAAAGTTTCATATTTCTATCTTCTCGCTATAAGTTGCATAAAAAATGTAGTAGTATATCTTGCACTATTCCTTAAAAAAAAAACATTGCCAAAAGAATCATGCTTCCTTTGTTACATAAGAGGAGTTTATTCCAGTATTCATGTTACTAAACAAAAGCTTATACATAATATACTTAATATAAATTATATCTTGGAATCTCACTTAATAACTCAAGCTTTTGGGTTGAGATGTTTCTTTGATTTAATTTTAAAATTTTATTGACTAAGTAGTCACGAGTTCAGATCCTGTCACCTCCATTCTAATTAATAAAATTATGTTCAAGGTAGATTGAGCCTGTACAAATTTCAAGTTCAAAGGACTTTTACTTAAGAAAATATATTAGACAATAATATAAATTATATATTATGATATTACCTAATTATTTACACTTTTGGGTTGAGATAATTCTTTAATAATACCAACATCATCTTTCTTTTATTTATTATAATTATAAATTACAATTATAATTATATTATAAAGAATACTAATAAAATATAGTGATTATAGCTACAACGTTTTACGATCTGATACTTGAAGTTTTTTGTTTTTTCATATTTATCCTTGCAGTTTTAGGTTAATATGTTTCATTCGTTAGATTCTCATAGATGAGAGAGAACGTTAATAATAAAGGAAGAGAAGAGAGAAAGATCACGACTAGCTATTTTGACCATAAAAAAATCAAATTTAGTGTCATGTTTATATTAGATCGGGAAGTTCAATGTAGGTGGTTTTATGCCCTAACAATGTTGAAAAAAACAATTAGGATTCATAAAGTTTTTTTTTTAATTCAGTTTATTTTCTATTTTTTAAGTGATTAAATGGTGCCTTTGGATTGAAAATGAGGTTTTGAGGTTCCTACGATGTTTCAAGGTGACAAGAAATTAAAAATTGAATTTTGAAGGTCAAATTGAGCATGAGCAACCAACACGTCACTTTAACTATTTAAAAATATTAGGGTACACAATATGTCATCCATCTATTTTTTCTAAAGTGAAAGCCAAAAGTGCGTGGACCTGGACTTTTAAGCTCATGTGTGCCTTGAGTTTGCAGTAACCTAATATGCATATTTATTATTCTTATATTATTTTTAATATAAATGTGTAAAAATAATAAATTCTTGGTATTTTTTTTATTAAAGCTTGTTTTCACCATCATAATAAATTTTATGCCACAAAAAAAAAAAAACTATGCTTCAGATAAAAAACATGTTTTCATAAAAAAAAAATACATGAATAAGGAAAGGGATTTTTCTTTATTAAAAATAATTATTTCCTTTTCAATTCAAATTATTATAATTTTTATGAATATTTTTAATTTCCATCAACTTTTATTCTATAAACTATACTGTTCATAAAAAAGATATGTTATTGTCAAAATAATTAAAAATACATAAACGAGAAAATGCAATTTTCACTAAAAAAAAAAAAAACTTTTTACAACAAAATTTTAACTATTATATTTCTTACTCATATCTTTTTTAATTGTCATAGAATTGAATTAAAATAGATTTGAAAAGTGCCACGTGACAGCACATGATCGCTATACTAGTTTTTATACTATTTGGTTCTGTCAAATTGAAACAATTTGAAATAAATTAAATAATTATTTCATACATGTGGATGTGTTGAGACAATAAAAAAAGCATTCACCTTAATTAGCACTTTCCAGTACCAAGACAAGAAGTTTGAAATGTCTTCCTGATCCCAGCCCTCATGCCCTTCCAAACAATTACCTTGATTTTACTAATGTTGAACTTTCCCAATAGTGACGCAGAAGTTTTTAATTTCCAAATGCAAATGTTATGTTTAATTAATTAAAACATTTAATTTCCAAAAAGTCTGACGTGAATGATTAAAAATCTATAAGAGAACACCTTGAGATTTCAGTTCTTGAAGACAAGCCAGAGAAGCAAGAAACCAGGCAAAATGGTGCCTTCATGTTCTCCCTTACTTTCAATATTACTTCTGATCCTACTCCTGTCTCCATTTATGGTTTCACTTCCAATTCAGGATAGGTTACTAAAATGTCTCCCAAAATATTCAGAGTCATCCTTTTCTTTTTCCACTATCTTGTATACACAAAAAAACTCTTCCTTCACTAGTGTTTTACAATCTTCTGCTCAAAACGTCAGGTTCACCTTGTCTTCAGTACCGAAACCCGAGTTTATCCTCACTCCTTTACAAGAATCTCACATCCAAGCTGTTGTCATTTGCTCCAAGAAGCTTGGAATTCACCTTAGAGTCCGTAGCGGAGGCCATGATTTTGAGGGACTCTCGTATGTTTCAGAAATTGAGACACCTTTCATTGTTGTAGACCTTGCCAAGCTCCGGTCCATCAGCGTTGATATTGAGCATAACAGCGCATGGGTTCAGGTCGGTGCCACGAATGGTGAACTTTACTACAGAATTTCTGAGAAAAGCAAAACCCGTGGCTTCCCAGCTGGTACTTGCTCAAGTGTATGTATGGGGGGGCAAATTTCAGGAGGAGGATATGGTGCCATGTTGCGAAAATATGGCCTTGCAGCAGACAATGTCGTTGATGCACATATAATTGATGTTCATGGAAGACTTCTCGACCGAAAAGACATGGGCGAAGATCTTTTTTGGGCCATCAGAGGAGGTGCAGGTGGCAGCTTCGGAATCGTCACCGCCTGGAAGGTAAAATTAGTTCCTGTACCATCAGCTGTGACAGTATTTACCGTTACCAAGACGTTAGAACAAGGTGCAACTAAACTCCTCTATAGATGGCAACAAATTGTTGATCAACTAGACAAGGATCTTTTTATCAGAATACAGATTCAGACAGCTAATGTCAGTAGTCAAGGTAAAAGAACTATTACCACCTCATACAATGCCATGTTTCTTGGTGACGCCAACAGACTTCTCCAGGTAATGAAACACAGCTTCCCTGAATTGGGTTTAACAAGACAGGATTGTATCGAAACAAACTGGATAAATTCTACTGTATATATTGCTGGCTTTGCAAATAATACTCCTCCTGAAGTTTTCCTTCAAAGAACGTACCCGAACAGGGAGTATTTCAAAGCCAAATCGGACTATGCCAAAAAACCCGTTTCTGAAAAGGCACTTGAAGGGTTATGGGAGAAGTTATTTGAAGTAGAGAGTCCTCTAGTAGTGTTTACTCCTTATGGTGGAATGATGAGCCAAATTTCAGAATCTCAGACTCCTTTCCCTCATAGAAAAGGTACCAAGTTCATGATTCTGTACTATACCGGTTGGCAAGATGCAAAGGAAGACGTTGCAAAGCATATAGATTGGACAAGGATGGTTTACAATTACATGACACCTTACGTCTCAAAGAACCCAAGGGAAGCATATGCGAATTACAGGGATCTTGATTTGGGCATGAACAACAATTCTAACGCAAGTTTTGTGGAAGCAAGTGTTTTTGGTACCAACTACTTCAAGGATAACTTCTACAGGTTGGTGCATGTGAAGACCAAAGTTGATCCTGATAATTTCTTCAGGCACGAACAAAGCATTCCACCACTTCCACTACACATGAGATAAAGAAATTGAAGTGGAATTCATCTCCAGCAATGCTTAGTTGGATCACTATTTTCACAAGTCTTGATCGATTTTTTTTTAATACTTTAGCTAAATAAAGAAATGCCATGTTATGCAATCATGCCGTCTGGGGTTTATTTATTATAAATAAAAACTTTGCATTGAATAGTCCAATTTGTTGAAGAAGAATGATGGAAAAATGTTTAGAATTAAAATGGTCGACTAGAAAACACCCTTCTTGAGGTTTGTTGATTTTTCCACTGCTCTCATCAAACTTTTTTTCTTTTTCTAAGTATCCCTTAGCTTGTGAATTTTATCCTTCTATCTCTCTGGTTTTTTTTTTTTTTTAAATCTTTCTTTATTATTTTCAAACTTTGTGCTAACTTCTTGAATATCTTTTGAATATTATTTTAAGCACATGTATAGGAACTGTTAAAGAATAATATAAATCATATCTTGAGATCTCATATAATAGTTTAAGTTATTAGGTTGTGATAGTTCTTTGACATGATATCAGAGTCTTGATGACCAAACGGTCTTAAGTTTGAATCTCACCATCTCTATTTATTTGATAAAAATTAAGCACAAGGTAATGTGGTCTGTGTAAACTTCAAGCCCAAAGAGCTTTCACTTGAAAGAGTGTGTTAGAGAATAATATAAATCATATCTTAGAACCTAACCTAACAACTTAAACTATTATATTGAAATAATTCTTTGACAAAAAGTACTAGTATTAATTTAACATTTTAATTCCAATAATAGCCATCAAACCTTATGACATATGATTGAGTTTGTTCACGTATCAATTGAATGTTTGGGTACGAATCAATCCAAGGTTTCCTGTGAGACTAAACTTAAAATCTTGCTTGCACATTCATTGTTTATGTCAGCAACCTTAGTCAAACCAAAAGTTTAAAAAATAAAAGAAAGAAAGAGAGTTGAACTATATGGATTAATTTAAAATAGATTAGATTGTCAAATTTTTTTGAATTTGAACTGGAGCAACTATTTCTCTTGTCATCCTTATTAGAATTAAAGAACATACTCTGCATTAGGTCGGACAAGAAGATCTGGACTCTCAATACAAATGGTTTTTTTTATAGTAAAATAGATTGTTTTTTTTAACACATGTTGCTTCCTCATCCATAGCTTCTAAGATTAGTTGGGTGATTTTTCAAGTACACCTTCACCGTCGAGCATATAAAAGGCAACAAGAACTTGATACAAGATATGCTTACTAGACTACCCAAATCATAAACATTACTCCTTCTCTTGATTCTTATGGCTTCCTCTTCCAATCCTCCTCCACCTGAACGAGACTTCCCAGCAAATGACATATCTCCTCTTGCTCAAGATATGGTTCTTAACCACACTTTTGACCTACAAGCAAAAAACAAACTATTTAGCCTCCAAGACTACCTTATTCTCAACTATGATATGACTTCCCTTTGTTTCCAAAACTTAGGCATCCATGTTGTTACCCATTTTTGGGTTCCCATAAAAAAAATGAGAAAATACAAAAAATATCAAAAAAATATTCAAAAGAAATCCAAAAAATAAAAGGAGCGAGAAAAGGATGCTGGAATGCCGAAAAAAATGCCAAAATTGGTTGAAGAAGTTCAAAAATGCAAAAGGTTAAAATTTGACAGTATATTTTTTGACAGATGAGAGCCCTGTTGACAAAGAAAATTTAAGTTGAGGAAGAAAAGTCTAAAATCAAATGTTTATGGACTCAATTAAATTTTATCTAAGGTTTAATTGAATTTATGGAGGGTTGGATTGTAAGAAAAATTGATTTTTAAGTCAATTTAGGTTTTTATTGGAAGAAATTAAAGTTCTGGGGTCCAATTATAATTTGGAAGAGTTGATTTGATCAAATCAGGGGTTTAATTGCATAATTATTGAAGTTTATTGGCCAATTAGGGACTTAATTGAAACAATCCGAAACCAAGGACCAAACCGGAAAAGACGCTACAATCAAGGGATCCAATTACAACTTTTCCGGGGGGCTTGATTACAAGATTGTAAAAATATCCAAGGACCAAATCAGAAATATCATTTAAAGTGGCAAAACGGTGCCGTTTCAGAGGCACTATTCATTGTCTTCTTCACCGATTCAGCAACAAATGCCGCTGATTATGGGGAACGTTTCACAGCTACTATCTCTCTACCGTTACCACTGCAATAATGGTCCCGAACGTTTTCATTATATAAAAAAAAACGCATGCAGTTTTGGCTATAAAAAGAGAGAAAAAGGACGAGACTAAGGAGGAGGAAGGGAGGAGACGGGGCAGAAGAGAGAAAGTAACGAGACAACGAGGGGAGAAAACAGAAAAGGCAACGAGAAAAAGAAATAAAAACTAGAGAGGAGTGTAAAGAAGAGAGAGGAGAGAAGGGAAAGGAAAACACAAAAAAACAGAGGAAGAACGAACAAGAAAAAGGAGGAACAGGGGCAACAGGAGGGAATAAAGTCTGGAAAATCACACAGGAACCAGACCAAGCAAGAAGAACCCGGCGGGAGAACGTCCACCCAGCAGAGAAAAATAAGAAGAAAAAAAATATCACCATCAGCTCCACCTTTTTACAACACCATCCACAAGAACCAAAGGCAGCATAACAAGGAATCGGTAACAAGAAAAGAGACGAAGAGAAGGTCAAGGAAGCAAGAAACCAGCAGACAAAACTCAGCATCACCATCGGCCTCTCCTTCTCCAGCACCAGAGGAGAGAAAGGAAAGAAACTAGATCGGAGCAGTAGAATAAGCGAAAAGCCAGAGGAAGAAGAAGCAGGGAGAAGCAGAGGAGAAAAATAAAAAAAACAGCCACCGCAACGCCACCGCCTGTCGCTACCCAGCGCCACCGTGAGCAATCACAGGAGACAGCAGCACGATCACTCATTCCAGGTACCTCTCCCTTTCTCTGTCCCCTTTTCCCTGTTGTTTTCCTTTGCACGCAGAACGTGAGCAATTCACGTTCTGCAGCAAAGGAAATATAATTAGCTCAGCACAGTAACTAGTCAATTGTTCCTTAGGGCTGGACATCATATGGCTAGGCTGAGTCCAACCTGTAGAAAGTAGGCCTGATTTCATTTTCAGCTGATTTCAGTCCAGTTTCCTTTTGAGTCGGATCTGGCCCAGCCACAAAAAAATTTCTTCAAAAATTATTTCAAAAAAATCTGTGATTTTTCTGAAAAAAATTATACTTCATTTTAATCAGTACCAGTTTGTATAAATCTGTGATTTTTCCGAAAAAAATTATACTTCATTTTAATCAGTACCAGTTTGTATTTTTATACTGTAAAGATACAAATCCGGTATTAAACCACCCGGTTTTCGTTAAGACATTAAAAAATAAAAAAAATATTTTTTGTTTTCATGCATATGGATAAGTCTCTCAAAAATATATATAAAAAATTCATATTGTATTTTCATATAACAAAGAAAATTTCAAAAATGTATATCAGCATGCATTTTGGCTTTAATAACCAGTTTATTAAAGTCACGAGAACTAGGCCAATATTCCAAAAATTTCAAAAAAAATATTTTGTTTTCTTTTAATATCTGGGGTTACGACCTTATACGTAAGACGTATTCTGGATATTAAATTCTTTGGTTTGTCATCAGAATTATCTGATAAGATAAGGATCTCCTTACCGAGAAGGACTTTTCTTAAACCATAAACGGACCAACAACTAGAAAACATGACAAGACCTTAGATTTTATCAGACAATAAAACAATGCAGCTTACCTTAGGTAGGGCGTATTTGGGGTGCTAATACCTTCTCTTCACTCAACTAGTCCCTGTACCCGATCTCTGAGACCAGTTAGGGTTCCTAGTGACCAAAATACTAGGTGACGACTCTCATTCCATTTTTCCATTAATAAAAGACAAGAATTCCTTGTCTTCACATATTTTTAGATGATACAGAATTTGAGGGTGAATGTTTTCACCGCGACGCCGCACACGTGCGACAATCCATCCCAAATATCATTTCATTCACCACTTCACCTTCAAACCTGTTGGATTGTTCCCCAAAGAACTCTATTTTTTCTTATGGTACTTCTGTCACCTGTACTATATTGCTATCGAGTTTCCCACTAATTTCTTTCTCTCTAGATTTCTCAAGACATCTTGGTCGGCAGATTCTTGGAAATATACTCTAAAGTTCCTCACTTGATTCTACAACCCCACACAATGGATCTCTCTTCTCCAACAGGAAAAATCCAAATGGCCTCATGCACCAACCTACTAGATTGAAGTACACTGCAGTACACTTTGTAACAAATTTGTTAAGCAAGTTTTTGCCTATCTATTCTCTGTTTTCATATTCCATAGACCTTTCAAAGCTTCAGCAGACAATCTGGTTATGAGTTTTCCACAGGCTGCAGTATAGAAAACCCATCCATACTCCCTGTATGAAAACCCCTTAGATAACCTTCCGGACATTAAGACCCTGCAAAAAACAGTATGACTTAAGAACAACATTATTCCTCATGAAATATGGCCTAGAGGAATAGATCCAGATGAAGAAATTAACTATGATTTGTATGACCCTCAATATTCTGCTCATCTTCATGACTTGAAGATACAGTACAGCAACAAAAAAAAAACTCAAACATATCGTTTTGGGATTACCAAAGCTTCTGGAACCACATGAGATGGAAATGCTTGCAGAAGATGACTATGTGCTGGCCCTACAAGTCTAAACTATTCGGGATCAAGATAACCTGTCAGAATAGAATTTCTATCCAGATCATGAACCTATTATCGGTTGATATTAGTGTTGTACTAGCTTGTTGTTTGTGTTTAGTAATTGTTGAGTCATAAGTCATGTGAGTGTGCATTATTAAGTGTGCTTCAGTACTTTCTGATGTAGTGAGTGATGTAAGAAAAAGCCTCAAAGTTGTATATATAGAGGTTGTATGTAATGTTATAAGGCAGAACCTTAGAAGGGTAGACCTCGAAGGAGAAGCCTCTTCAATAAAGAATTTACTTTTCTAATTCTCTGTTCTTCAAGCCCTTTCTCCCTTCTCTCTCCTTACATTTTGAACTAGAAGCTTTTGTTATCATCTGAAGAGACATGACACTCCAGTTGAAGCATCTCAAGGTCTAAAATTTTGATTGATGCTTAGTGAAATCAGTATTGCCAAGGATTTAAGCTTATTGCATGCTAGCTACCTCACTAGGCATGGATCAATTTAATTGGATTGCCTTTGAAGTTTTAAGGTTAATTTTATTTTGCATCGTCAAGTTTATATAGTCAATTATTTAACATTTTCAAGTTTATTTTCTAATTACGAGAATAAAAAAAGTATATATTAAAGCTAGGTGTTTAATTATTTCAACTAAAAACTATTAAATTTAAAGTCAAAACTATCAAGTTTAATTCTACTTTTATGAAGGGTAATCAAAGTTGGCAATGAGATAATTCTTTATTTGTTTTGGTTTTACAATCCATGGTAAAAAGGGATCGAAAGAAGGATTTACTGCACTATTTTTCAAGATTTTAGTACTCTTTTTCATTTCGGTTTTTAGTGTTTTTCTCCATTATTTTAAGCCTTTTTTAAAACCCTCACAATCTAGAATTTAGATTTAGTCTTTGGAGAATGATATTTGATTTTTTGTTTTATGTTTATGAACCTTATTTTAGAAATGCATCTAAACAATGTGGTATTATTGAAATCTTGGGAGGCTTATTGTAAACATCTTATTTGGATCAAATAAGGAGCAATAAAACTTTAAGACTAAAGTATTTGTCGCACGTATGCGGCGTCGCGACAAAAAAATCCACTCTCATATAGTATCTATCTAGAAAACATCTCTTATTTGTGGAAAGTAGGAATGTGAGTCGCCACCTATTATTTGGTCACTAGGAACCCTAACTAGTCTTAGAGATCGGGTACGGGGGCTGGTTGCGTAAAAGAAAGATATTAGCACCCCTAATATACCCTACCTAAGGTAAGCTTCATTGTTTTATTGTCTGATAAAATCTAAGGTCTTGTCGTGCTTTCTAGTTGTTGGTCCGTCTATGGTTTAAGAAAAGTCTTCATCGATAAGGAAATCCTTATCTTATCGGGTAAAACCTAACCGTTCTAAAGTCAACAAAATAATTAATATCCGGAATACATCTTAGGTATAAGGTCGTAACCCCAGATACTAAAGAAAAAAAATTGGAATTTTTGAAATATTGGGCTAGTTCTCGTAACTTTAATAAACTGGTTATTAAAGCCAAAATGCATGTTAATACATATTTTTGAATTTTTGTTGTATGAAAATATATGATATGTTTTTTTTTAAGATACTTGGTCGTATACATGAAAATAAAAACATGTTTTTTTTTTTTTAATTTTTCAATGTTTTGATGAAAACTTGGTATTTTAATACCGGATTTATATCTTTACGGTATAAAAATACAAATCAATATTTTGCAAAATTGATAGAAAAATATACGGGAAAACCACAAAAATTTTTGAGAAGATTTTTGAATTTTTTTTTTACTGGAACCAGCTCGGTTCATGTGGCTGAGTTGGACCCAGTATACCTAACCATGTCACTGGCCCAAGCCAATGACCTGGCTAGACAGACAAGAGGCACGTGTGAGCTTCCCCACGCGTGCATGTTGTTCAAGTGAATTATAATTCACTCGAACAGTAAAGAGCAACAATTACTGTTCAAGTAATTCAATTGAACAGTAAAACACAAATGAAAAAAAAATAAAATGCATGCAATGAAACAACAAATGCGACGTGAAGAGAATGTATGAAGCTTACCTGGTAACTGAGACAGACGAAGACAATGGCGATGAAACTTCTGCGCAGGATCGGTGGTGACTGGCTCTGGAGACGGTGGTGCTGACCTCCTTTGCTATCTGTGTTCTATGCTTCGCCATTCAGTTTTCTTTTGTTTATGTTCCTTTGCTCCTATTCCTATCTCCTTATTCGGCTTTTCTTTGCATTTCCTTCTGTGCTATCTACTCTTCTTCCTTTTCTCTCCCTTATGCTTTCTCCCTCTCTGTTTTTTCTCCTTTTTCTTTCTGCCTCCCCGTTTTTCTTTCTCTTCTTTTATAAGGCCAGAGAAGGTGACCGGCTTGATAATAGCCGTGAGACATGCCCCGTAAGTGAGACGATTTCTGCCTTTAATGATGAAACGTCTTCATTCATTTTATTGCTGAAACCGTTGTTGAGGAGAAGACGATGAACAGTTGTTCATGAAACGTCTCTGTTTCTCCAATTCAAATGGCCATTTTGATTTGGTCCTTGTGGTTTCACAATTTGTAATCAAACCCCTGGATAAATTATAATTGATTTTTGGCGCCATTTACAATTGTTTTTTTTTTTTGTATTTATGCGATCTGACTCTCAATTCATCAATAAACTTTTAATTTTTTCAATTTAGCTCTTGATTTGGTTAATTTCAGCGCCTCTATTTACGCGTCTTTTCCTGTTTGGTCCTTGGTTTTGGAATTTTTTCAATCAAGTCCCTAATTGGCCATCAAAATTCAATAAATATGCAATTAAGCCCTTAATTTGACTAAATCAACTCTTAAAAATTGTAATTTTACCCTAGAACTTTAATTTCTTCTAATAAAAGCCTAAATTAACTTAAAAATCATTTTTTCTTGTAATCAAACCCTTCATAAATTCAATTAAAGTACTTTAGATAAAATTTAATTGAGTCCACAAACATCTGATTTTGAATATATATTTTTTTCAAATTGAATTTTCTTTGTTAACAAGGCTCTTATCAGTTAACGATATACTGTTAAATTTCAATCTTTGCATTTTTGAACCTCCTCAATCCCCCTTTTTTTGTGCTCTGACATGTTTTCTCACTGCTATATTTTTTTTTCTTTTTTTTTTTCCGAATTGTTTTTGGTATTTTCTCTTTTTTTTGTGGGGACCCAAAAATGGGTAACAACAGTATTGATCCTTGATAACAAAAGTTTTCAGCATGATAGCTTTTAAGTGCTTCAATAAGTATCCTAAACTAATTTTGTTTAAGTGTGTGTGTGTGTGTCTAAAAGCTCGTAATTTTAGTTTGATCATCACTTAAAAAACACAAAGAGAGAGAGGATTTTTATTTTGGTGAAACTAGATAAGTAGTTTGTGTGACGCCTCGGGCTAGACCATATATTTTTTTCAACCCTAAAAAAATTATTTAGGAGATGGTTGTGTTTTTAAAGAAGTAATAAAAATTCAATAACCGGATTAAAACTTGATTAATATGAAAGATGACAAAAAATCAGGCAACAACAACTACAAATAAATTTAAAAAATATTATCTCGAGTAAAGTTGAGTTAACACGAGAAACTCGGGATTTAGCACATGAGATCAGGATAATCTTATAGAAGGATAGTATCATAAAATATCATTTTATAAAAAATAACTTGAAAAAAAAAAGATTTGAGCCAACAAGGTCCAATCTTTCAAACTTATGACCCAAAAGGTTAACAAAATCTTGATTAATAAAATATTGATGAATGAAATAAAAAAAGAAAGTTCAAATAAAAAAGAATTAGAAACAAAAAATAATTTTAATAAAAAAAACAAGTATCAAATCTTCAATTGAAATAAAATGAACTAAAATGTTAAAAAAAGGTGAAGGATGCAATTAAAAAAAGAATGATATAAAATATTGAGGGATGCAATTGAAAAGATAATTTAATTAAGAGAATACTTATAAAAAAATCAAAATCAAAAGAATGGTGACCAAATCTAAAAGGTGAAAAAAAAGATTAAATTAAAATAAAATAAATAACAATAAAATAATAGATACTAAATATAAAAGAAAAATAAATTGAATGTGTACTTTGAAAATGTGCAGTTGTAGGCTCTGAAATTAAGGGGGAGAGAGGAAGGAAGGAAGGAAAAAACAAAACGGTCACCATGCAAAACTTGATATATTTTTTCCACACCCGTCATTCAAGAATGGAGGCAAAACCATAAGGCTTAAAATGACATTGTGAAAGCTGGAGTTTGGCCGTTAAATGGTGCTATACATGCCATCCAGACAACACAATGTTTACACTAGTTTAAAGTGGAACAAATTTTTTCAAATTAAATAATATTTTTTATACCAAAATATTAGAATCTTCAACATTATTTTCCTTTTGAAAGATTGCAATTTTCTCATAGAGTAAAATATAAATAAATAAGGACGTTATTCACGTTTTAAGTTCATGACATGATTATGCCGGCCGGCCCTAAATATTGACCATCTATATGATTGTTCAAGCCTGTTTATTTTATATTGTGGTGGTGTGTTTGCTGTGTAGGCACGTGAAAAATTGTTTAAACTTTTTTTTTTTTTTTTAAATCATTTGAGTATTTACACCAACACAAAGCTATAAGGATATTTTTATGCCATAACATTATTTTTATTAAATGTAATAATTTTATTCAAAAAATTTATCACTCCAATCCTTATCTAAGCTAAGTTTTAATTTAAACAAAAAAAAAATATATATATATTTTTAGCTAAACTCGGTAACTATTCCAGTGATTAATTGTGAGTTTATTCGAGAACTTAAAAATCCAACATTTTTTCTAGTTAAATCTCAAACCTAACCACAAGGACAGATTTTGAAAGACAACACGTTCAGCCATCAAAATAACGTGCAATAACGCACCATGTACGTTGGTGCCTGCAGGGAGACAGACAGAATCGTGGCTTAGCTTGCAACTAATCAGATAATTTCACATGCATGACCCAACACCCAATACTCCACTTATCATTTGAGTATTTATTTATTTATTTTTGTCATTATTTGAGTATTTGATTAAACAGTTTTTGTTTTTTGGTTATGCACTATATATGCAGGTATTGAAATCATCTAACTTTTTGGTGATATATTATTACTATTTATATTTGAATTAAAATTATTATTTAGGATGTAATTAAATTTCAAGATTCTCAGTAAATAATTAAATTGCTTGAAAATGTAAATTATTTTATCAATAAAACGAAAATCTTTGACCAAAGTTAATAAAAAATGAAATTCCTACCGAATACTTATTTGGTAGTTTTAATTGGTTACTTTTAGCTAAAAAAACGAATATAATGTCAAACAAGCTGTATAAAGATTAATAAGAATTTTATTTTTAACACTCTAACATGAAATTTAAATTCTAATAACACTTAAGAGTTCTAATAAATTATTTAGGCAATATTGTAGCAATTTTGTTATTCTTAAATCCCGATCACATCCCTCTTAAAGTGTGACCTTGAGTTCTACTATTGAAGTTTCATTTTGCAAGAAAGGGTGTTAGGATTTAATTTTAAAAAATATAATTAATAAGCATATTTAAGATTAAATTAAAAGTGAAGTACACTAACTTTTATAGGTGAAGACTTTGTTAAAAATTATGTTGGGAATGAAACTTTCAATGAAATTGAGATATTAGAAGATCTGTATTGGTCCAACTTGAAAGTTTAATAAAGAACCTTAAGCACATTCATTTACACAAATATTAAAAAAATAATCAGAAAATCTTGATTTTAGATAGCAAAAAATCTAACCTAGTCAAGTCATGCTGTATAAAAGCAGACAACATAAAAGGAAGATACACTGTTTTGTATTTTATATATATATATATATATATA
>Ga0325411_1003731_pt1 | contig 17149 bp, 7 predicted proteins | sample PopdelMetagenome_13_FD_206181 | JGI IMG/M metagenome (GOLD analysis project Ga0325411, IMG submission 206181) | Populus deltoides microbial communities from Bellville, Georgia, United States - Xylem-PdIQD-R4 | ecosystem: Host-associated > Plants > Phyllosphere > Stem > Wood/Secondary xylem...
AGTAGTTAAATTTACAATATTTAAATTAAAAATTATCAATATTAATATATATTTTTTTAAATTATTTTATAATTTTAATTTCAAAAGTATTTTTAACCAAGCACATTAAATTATTTTTTGTTCAACCTTAATTTTAACCATAATTTTAACTAAACATTGATTTTTTCAAACTAACCTTAACTAAAAATACATTTTATAAAATAATTTTTTTCAAATTACAATTAACAGTTATTACAATACCAAATTCACTCTAAATCAGACATTATCTCCTTCCACGGTAATATCAACCATTCGTTTGATTTGATTTGACATGTTGATTGTGTCAACACTTCACTGTCTTGCAAAAAATTAACGTATGATTTTGGGAATATACATGGACTGGGTTTTTATAGATAACACACATCATATTTTGTTTTCTTTTATTTTGCAAAAAATATTTGAGATATTACAAGAAAGAGTAAAATAATAATATTTTCTACAAAATATCTTGTACTAGGAGAGAGATTTACAGCTACATTGAAAGCCAATTCTTTTTAGATTCCATCTAAAAAAATCCTGTCAGCCGATAACATTTTAAATCATGCATGTCATATATGATCTGTAGAATCAAATAAATAACTAGGATTTCGTTCTTTAAAAATAACGAGCGGCGATACAAGCCCCGAGCTGACATCTTGCCATGTAATGTAGCCTGGTTCAAAGCCGCCTCGCCTAAAAAAATCCACTTGTCCTCAAAAACAAGAAAACAACTGAAATAATTCACCATTATTTTTATCCAAGATGATTCAGCCCTGTCAATTTACTCAATAATCCATTCAGCTCTTACTGCACCGGCAACAGTAATGGTTGGTTTTTTATATTTTCAATCTCCAGCAAGCCTAAAAGAAGGAAAGAAAGCATAGATATCGATCACAAATTCACTACTTTTAGCCGAACCTCGCTACAGATTAAAGCCAACAATAAAAACCCATGTGAAAATAAAATAAACCCCATTAATAGAAATGAGCATAAACCTTCCCCTTGTTGTTACTGTTTCGAAGAATTGAAGATAGTAATCTTTTCTCATCTCTCTCCCACGCAGAGATTATGTCCAGAATCAAGTTTCTTGATCCAGGTGTGCATAAATTTTGTAACTTAACAAGACTTGACACGAGGGAGCAAAAAATGCTAGAAACTCTAAGACCAGTAGCATACACTTAACAAGACTAGTCATTTGTTGGTGTTTTTTATATATTATACACCAAGAGTATTTTATTATTTTTATTCAAGTTCAAGATCTGGGTTGATCATACACGATAGAAAATTGTAATTTATAGAAGAAAATAAAACGTAAAACGTAGTTTGGCCCATTTGCATTTCAGTGATCGATGCGTAGGTGAAGTCATCACTACAGCAATCAATGAAAATTCATTAGTAAATTACAGGAAATAAACAAGGAAAATATAAAATAGTCATAGCATCGCGGAAACACCCGATTGTTTTACCCTCTTCTAGACGAACAAAACAAAACAAAATTATTCAATAGTTTCAAATTACATAAGCAAGCACATCTGCTGGGTCAGGGTTGAGAAAAGAAAGGGCATAACCTCGCTCGTTGAGCTTGAACGATCGACTACTGAAGTCATGATTTATTTACGTTCCGGGCCAATTATTTCTTAACACTGTGTGTGCTCGTGCGTGGCTTTTTTCTTTTCCAAAATTTGTCTTGACTTTAGGAATGAAGGGGGTCCTCTCCTCGCTTAAAAGAAGGCAAAAGGGAAGAAAATTGAAGAAATGAATGATCCCAGAACCTCCTAATGATTTCAGTGTGACGCACGAGTGGAGATTTATCAATTATTGTTTTGGGAGAAAGAACAGGAATTGCAAGATCACTACCACATCAAATCTTCAAACATGGTTGTTTTTCTCCTCTGTTTCCTAGATAGACGAAAAAAGATTCTCACTCATCAAATCCTCAGCTGCGAGGGAGCAAATGTCAGGGGAGACATGTTGGAGCTTAACATGGTGTTCTCCGACGAAGGGGAAGGAGGAGGGGCGGATGGTCCCGTTATTTATACGATTTCGAACCTGTAATCCTAGCAAGTTTTCGGAATTGGTATTGGCTTCAACTCTGGATCCATTCTATGATTTGGTTGGGGTTATTGAGGATTTTGCTAAGGGTTTGTATAGGATTTGTTCTTGTGCACTGTTGGAGAAGGGAAAAAAAGGAATCGGCAAGTCAGTAGAAATCTCCTTGCGTAGGCAAATAAAATCAGAAAAGAGCTTGTTTTGATCCTGTGAAATCACTGAGAAATTAGTAAAAATAAAATAAAAATAGTAATCGGCAGGTAATCGGCTTGTTTTGAAGCTGTTGCGATCATTAAATGCGTGCTGGCAAGAATGCTAAGTTGTGGTCACTGTACATGAACGTGTGTGGTGGCGATAAGGCTTGATAATTGGGACGGAGGGCAGCGTGCCAGGGGATATATTATAACATGTGTATCATGTGCTTGATAATTAACCGGTTGTTATGTTATGATTTGTTTTTCATACATTATCATATCAATATCAATTCGAATATTATAAATTTTATAACAACTAAAAAGTTATTTAATTAATAATTTTAAAATTTTAAAAAATTAATTAAAATGGGTATTAACTGGTTTGGATATTCATAATTTAAAAAAAATAAACTTCTCCCAAAAATCGATAAAGACACTCCAAATTTTACGATGAAAAAATTTAAATATCATTAATCTCCTACCAAACATAACTTTCCTTGCTGCACATATATTGCCTATCAACACGTCAGTGTCCGCGCTCACGTGGTCTATAGGTAGAGATGTTAAAAAAAACTTGTTCATGTATATATATGTCTTATACTCATTTTATTTTTATATTTAATAGATTATGAATTGATGATTTATTTTTATTTTATTTAAAAAATTTTTAATTCTAAAATTATTGTTAGTGGGATTTTATATTTTTTTAATACAACAAAAAAAACTTATTTTTTTTTGTTAAATTGAAGGAAGTAACTAGAATTTAATGATACTACAAGATATAAAAATTAAATTTGATATTAAGGTGTCACAGCACCTACAATCCATGTTATAAAATTATTTTTAAATACAAATCTGTTAAAATTAACAATACAATACCAATTATTAAATATTTATAATATTCATGAAAAAATTAGTCAAACCCAATATATCCTATCGCTGTAAAAAAAATAAATGGATGGAGTTTATACTTTATAAAACATTAAAAATTAGATTATATATAATTACGATCCTAGACCCGATTCAAATATTTTTAGCAACACCCCTATTTGCCGGTAAATGTAATAGGAATCGCTGATTTTTGTAGGTAAATTTATGTTTTATTTTCTTTTAGCAAGATTAAAAGAGTATTCTCTAATCAATTTTATTATTAAAGGTTTACCACTTTAACCCGATTAAAAATAAAATCAATATCGCACTAGAAAACTCATGAGCAAGCCCCAATATTTACCTTGTTATTGTCATGCGAGGCTAGATTATAGTTTTTAGATCCGGTCTGGTAATTGGTCCGGTTCAAGATCTGGATTTTGAATTTTAACCGGGTTACCGGGCTGGTCAAATTAATTATTTTTTAAATTAAAATAATATTATTTTAATAAAAATAAAAAATAAAAATTAATGGATTATAATCAGATTTTTACAAATGAGTGGTGTGTAGCAAGAGAGAAGAGGTGAGGTGGAAGGGAAGGGAAGGGCCCCAGCAAAGGTACCGTCTGCCCCTATATAAGGAGGAGGGCATGGCAAAGCTCACCGTGCAAATTAATCTGGCTATAGCTAAGCACACAAATTAAGGCTTAAAGATATAGAGAGAAAGAAACAACATGTCGTCGACGACAAAACCAAAGGCAGTGAAGCACACCCTATTCGTGAAGTTCAAAGATGATGTTACCAGAGAGCAAATTGAGAAAATCATAAACGACTTCACTCATCTGGTCAATCAAGTTGAACCCTTGAAGAGTTTACACTGGTACTTGACTCCAACCACTCTGTTTTATCATCTCTCCTCTCTCCACAGCACTGATTCCCTGCTCCTGCTTGCTCAATACTAATTTTTTATTTTGTTGCCATTTTATTATGTTAACCTATATCTTCCTCTTAGTTTGTGGAAAAATAATTTACATATTAAGCATAATTTATTAATGACCATTAGCGTAATGAGGAGCCTTAAACCCTTTTCAAGAGTTATAAAATTAAAAAGAATAAAATTGTAGGATAATAAATATTTTGTTCTTTTTAAAATTCAAAAAAGTTTTTAGACGAAAATATACAGAAACACATGGATTTTAAAGGTTAATTAATTGATAAAGCTCATTGTAAAGTATTTTCTAAGAAAAAAAGATCAATAATATTTTTCCAGATATTCTTTGAGGATTTTGCAGGGAATTATTAGAAGACTCAAACTTATCTGGAAGAACTTAAAAACTGAATTTACTGGTCCAGTAAAAATGTTACAGAACTTATTAGTTATTTATCATTTCAAAAATGGATCTATATGTATTTTTTCCTAAAATAAATTACCCTAACATCACCCTCCAAGAAAAATTATTTATAACAATAAAATTTCATACTAACATCTGTGTTGTATTAATGCTCTGATGCAGGGGCACTAATCTGGGTATTCACGACCTCAATTTCGGATATACTCATGCTTTTGAAACTACCTTTGATGATCTGGAGGGCTTGCAGGAGTATCTTGATTCTTCGGTTGTTGCTAAATTCGCAGAAGGATTCTTGCCAACCATGTCGCAGCAATTTGTGATGGACTATGAACTCTACTAAATCTTTACTGGGCAATGAAGACTTATTATCTTGCTATCTGAAGACAAGATTCTGCTCTCCTATGTATAAGCAATAATTGGCGGTGTTACCACCAAATGTGTGCGGCAATAAATCTAATTTGTTTTTTCATATATATGCAATGTATTTCTGATGCATATAGCAGACAATTCTTCCATCTTGTTGACACCTGGAAGTTCATCATGTTTCCTCACGAGAAATCTTCCAATCATAGCTGTGAAACTAGACTTGGGGTTTTCCTCGATTTTTTTAAAGAAAGGATAAAAATAAAAAGTTGTCATTTTTCAAAATAAAATCAATGGATTTAGAGCTGGGTTTTAAACAAGTCAACAGGTTAATTTAGATATTTAACTGGGTTATCTGGGTTTTTTAATTTTTTTAATGGAACCGGTCTAGACAGACTTTGTGTTAACTCGGCAATATAGTCCAGCATCTACAACTAGGCTTCCCATGCAAAATTAAGCGACCGTGGTCTAGCCGCTAAGTTCAATGAGAAGGCAGCCCAGCCCATCTGGTCACAAATCCAGTAATGGTAACCTCACAGAGGTCGAAACCCAATAACCAGTCATCTAGAAATCCCATGCTGCTATTACAGCCTCTATACAGGCCGAGGCAAATAGCTTGCCCAAGCCGAAGGCTAGTCCCTATTTAGTGCTAGACTTTTTCCAAAAAAATTAATAAATGCGCTAAACCATTATCCACCGTCGATGAGAAGCATATTGTTGTCGATATTCAGGCAGGGAATTTGCCCTCTCAGGCTCATGTCGACGCTAATATGGAACATTTCAGTGACTAAAAAGAGGAGTAGGATTTTCTAATGTGATGGAGGGTCTGGAGAGAGATAACATCCGGGTTTCGGAAGTCCCTCCTGACATGTGATGGAGGATAAGAAATCCATGGATAAATCCTCTATCCCTTGAAGAAAAAAGAAAAAGAAACCGCGTGTATGCTAATTATTGGAGTGGAATACTGCGTGCATCAAGAAAGGGCCCAGTACGCTGGGTGCCCCCACTCACATGGGTCCCTGGGCTTGCAGTGGTACTTGCAGAAATAAAAAAAAAATTAAAAGCTACAAACTAATGGTTGGTGAACATTCGAGCGGTTGTTGTGTATAATAATTAATACCAGCCGTTAAAGAAGGCTAAAGAGACGAGTGCGAGAGAGAGAGAGAGAGCGAGAGAGAGAGAGAGTTAAGATAACAGATATGGAGCAAGTGAAGGGAGTGGTAAAGCACATAGTCCTGGCCAAGTTCAAAGAAGGAGTGACCGAAGAAGAAATTGAGAAACACATAAAAGACTACGCCAATCTGCTCAACCACATCGAACACATGAAGTCTTTCCACTGGTAATTAACACAAGCCCTCGTTTAATTTAACTACTCTTTCTCCATGGTTTCGCACTTGGTTAGCTAGGAATGAAATACTTTGTGCTTTTGGTGCGTGGATGTTTTCTTGTTTTGTTAGTCATTTTAGATAGATAATCTGCCATGTATATATTCTTGGTTTTTAATTTATATGGTTTCAATCAACTTAGGAAGTAAGAATCTAAATAGATTCTACAATTTTGACATGATAGGGGGACAGACGTGAGCATCGAGAACCTTCATCAAGGTTTCACTCATATCTTTGAGATTACTTTTGAGACATTAGATGGCCGATCAGCGTATGTAGCTCATCCTGCTCATGTTGATTTTGGCACTGCTTTCTTGACTATCTTGGAGAAAATCGTCGTGGTCGATTTCGTGCCCACGCTCGTTAAACAATAAATTGTTCTGGGCAGCACGATTAACAGGCTCCTGCTGCGCTGCATGCTCTATATACCGGCATGCTTGCTACCTTTTAATTGGTATGCAATAAACGGAGGCCTATGCTGAACCTCCATTTGTTTGGGTGTGTTCTGGATCTTAATCTAATAATTACGTCATTTGGGACTTTGTACCAGTGATTTAAAGACTTGTTTCTATGATCATGTTTTGCTGTCCTTGTGGTTTTAGCTTCGTTCAACAAACTAAAAAAGTAAAATATATTATTATTGGGTACAGCTTTAGAAAAATCTTTAATTTAATTTGTTGATATATATATGTGCCGCCGCGAGTGATTTTGATGCTTAGTTAAAAACGGAATCTAAGCTCTTTGAAATATAGAATTATAGATCTGTGCGCGAGCGACGTTTGAATATTTTACAAGAAAAAGGAAAGATTATACTTGCTACCAAAACTTGGTCAGAATTAAAATGCAATCGAAGGCACGAGCTTCTTCGGCTTTGCGCGTGTAGTTTAAGCGATCACCTGCCGGCCTGCAAAACCTTGTGTGGCATATGCTTTTGGGCCTGAAAAGGTGTTCGCGGTAGGAAATACGTAATTGGGCCTGCGTGGTGGTTGAGCAATAAAAAGACGGCCTGCCAGTTTTTTTATGTTGATGTATGTTTTGATTGCTTAACAAAATAAAATGCAAGTACTCCATGGTTTTGATTTTTTTTATTCGCTATATTACTAATTAATTACCAATACACACACTATTACTTGTAATACCCTTACCTGATAAAAAAAGGATAATCGAAAACCTAATTAGTTGTATTATATTATTTATTATTACTATTTTTCATACATATATCTCTACCAAACTATATGAAATTAATGTTCGAATGACCCCTCGCCTATATATAATTAGTCATCATAGAATAATGTTATCATTTCCTATTCAACTCTTCAGGGCACTACAAGAACGGTACGAGGCTATGAGCAACAGTGCACATTCATTAAAAAAAAAAAAACACCATTACAAATCATACACAGCCAGCAATCCCAAATATATATTTAAATGTCATTTTATTATGATAGCTATGGCCCGAAATTATTTGATTGATTATTAACACGTTTGAGGGCTCTTATTCCAGTTAAAGGGATAACGAGGAAACTAATTTTATTAACAATTGCGGCTATTGTTTTGAATAATTAAGTGTTTTTAAAATAAACATCTCACATAAATAGTACTCTGTTTCCGTCCTTGCAAATCATCCCACGTAAGTATCCGGTCATCCAATGCCTTTAGTGACCTGAGCTACACCCTTTGTATAATTAAGAGGTTACGTGATAAATTTGAGGTTAGGTGAAGCTTAAAGCATTATTTGAGATGGGGTTGGAAAATGTTTTTGAAAAATTTTTATTTTTATTTTAAATTAATATATTTTTTATATTTTTAATTATTTTGATGCATTGATGTCAAAAATAAATTTAATATATATATATATATATATATATTATTTTAATATATTTTGAAATGAAAAATATTTTGAAAAGTAATTGTTACCATACTCCCAAACACCTTCAGATCTTGAATTTATTTTTTAGAGATTATTAGTTTGAATCCTACCAATCTTAAAATCACTATAGATTTATATAATTATTAATTTCAGGATTCGTAAAATGAATTAATGTATACACAACCTGATCCAAACACCCACAAATATTTTTCTTTTTAAAAAGCATGCATGTAGGAGAAAAGTACGCGATTTCCCCCTCGATATCGTTTTCCAATATAATCTGATAATAATCAATTTTACTTGAACTCTCAATTTGTGGTTAATCAAGCATAACTTAAATTGAATGGATTATAAGAAAATAATACAGCCTTTAGATGACAATATCGTTCGCTCAAAATCCAGAAAATGCTGCACGTAACAAAAAAAAAAAAAAAAAAACTTTCACGCCAGTTAATTTCATCGTATGCAAGAACCGGTTTTCCGTAGCACAAACTAGTGGTGGATAGCTGAAAAATGTTAAAAAATAATCTCAGTTTAATAAATTATTAAGTAAAATTTTAAGATATAATTTATATTATTATTTAATATATTTTTTCAAGTGAAAGTTACTCGAGTTTGAAGTTTGCACATACCTATATTATCTTATGCTTAATTTTTATTAAATAAATAAAAATAGTGAAATTTGAATTCATGATCATTGGGTCATCAAGGTTTTGATATCATGTTAAAAAATCATCTCAACCCAATAGTTTAAGTTATTATGCAAGGTTGTAAGATATAATTTATATTATTTTCTAACATAAAAAGGATTCTAAAATTATTATTACCAATTTTTTTTAATCATGGATGTCCGGATCAGTTTACACGTATCTCAACTAATCCCTCGATAATCTAAAATTAACAACTATATAAATCTTCATTAAATTTAAAATTTACAATACTTAATTTAAAATTTACAATACTTAAACCAGTAACTTTTAAAAAGTAAATCAAAAACAAAACTAATTAAGTTATACCCCTCGTAATTTAGTTTTAGATGAGGTGGAATTACGTTCAGGAAAAATTTGATTTCATTTATGAAAAGCAAGACACAAAATTAAAATTTAATATAACTTTGGACCGTAGCTGACATGGACGTGGTATTGCATGCAGCCCCCGAGTGTGGGAGTATAAGAATAACCTTTTTATTATATAATAATCTAATTAATAAAATAAAATCATGGGACACAAACTTGTTTCATTTAAAAAATTACTGGATATATGACTGTAGAAAATATCTATTTATATTGTTCATTCATTTTATTATTCGATCCATTAATCTCAATTTTTGCAATATTTTTTTTTATTAATGGCGGATTCTAATTTTCCTAAGATTTTCCTAATTCCTAAATTTCTTTATATTTCACAAGGTAGTGATAAGGCTATTCGATTTATCATAATTGAATTACTGGTTTCTTGCAGCTTCTACCATGTTCTTGTTTTTGTTCTAGGGCAATGGCATGATTAAATTATTTTCTGATTAGTTAGGGCAAAATCCTTCATCTAATCAATGAGCATGATTGAGCTAGTGTGCACCTGTAGCGAGAGATGAGTTAGCATGCACGATTTTGTAACAGTTCGTCTAGCCCGTGACTTTTCTTGCCTCATGCTACGGAACAGGTTAAATTTTTGTTTTAATGTATAAAAAAAATCAAGCTATGGAAAATCATTTATTATTTTTATTAAACTTTAAATTTTTTTATCCTATTTTTTATCTGACCTTGGATTGAAATTAAATTATTTGATAATTACTTTTGATACGATGCAATTAACTTGATTAGTTTAAAAGTATTCAGTTAATTGGTAAATTTTTTTAAAAAAATTAATATTTATTTTTAATGAAATCAACATAGAAAAACTTTTGATCTAATCTCTTGCTAGTATAAGTTTAAAGTTAAATTATGTGAGATCTTTTTTAATATGATCTATTTGACTTAATTGTTTTAAAAAAAACTTGATTGATTAATAAAAATAAAATTAAAAAGTAAAATTATGAAATTAACATAAAAAAATCATTGATTTGACTTTTTGCTTCGTATAAGTTTAAAATTAAATTATTTAAAAAATATTTTAATATAATATAATCTATTTCATTAGTTTAAAAACAACTCAAATTATTATTAAAAAAATTAAAAATAAAAGGAAACTGAAAAAAATATGAAGTAAATAAAAAAACAAATTGATTGAATTAAAAAAATGCTCTTCATTGTCGACGTAGGCTCGTTTATTTTTTTTTATTGTAAAATGTTTTTATAGATATTTATTTTATATTTTAATATAAAAAATAAATTTTAAAAAATAAAAAAATCAATATATATTCAAATTACTGAATCTCTATAATGATTCTGACTTCTTTTCGTGGAGAAGTAATGATTTGATAGTTTTGTCATTTAAGATCGAGACAATGAGTGGCCGACAGCACTCCTCGATCAGCGGTGTCATGTGACGCCTGGTATTGATAATCATCTTATATTATTATTTAACGGAGCCCACACGACCTGTTTATATTTCTTTGCCCTTTGACAAGTCGTTTGTCTGCCAGTTCTCCAACCACTCGTCAATTTCCTCTCCGGTGATTGTTTGGTATTTACATTTTTAAAAGTGGCTGTATATGTTTAAAAAATATACTTGTTTTTTAAAATATTAAATTAATGATTTTTTAATTAAAATAAATTTTTATTTTTATGGATAGTCTAAAATAAAAAAACAATAAAAAATATGGATAAAATTTAAAAGAGAAATAAATCAAATGAATAATTTAAAAGGAAAAAAAAAAAATCACCAACACAAACCCAATATATTTTGGCTATATGCGTTGCTCAAAAGATATACATATGAAAGGTAAATATTAATTAAAAAACGTTAATTTGGATATTTAATTAAGAAAACATTGGTTACTATAATCCTAAACATTCATTTATTTTGGAAGGTTTAAATTAAAAAATAAAATAATAAATCATGCCCAGGAGAACATGAGAGGATCTCAATTCTATAATTCGGGTGCGCAACCATACCAACATTACTGCATCATATTTGATAAACAAAAAAATTATGATACTGAAGTAACATTTACTAACATTTATTCAATTTAAAAGAAATAGAGACAAAATAGAAAGAGAAATAAAATAGAGAATTTTAAAAAATATTTTTATTCTTAGAAGAATGTATTTTTATTTTTTTTGGATAAAAATATGATTTTTCATTTATTTTTACATCTGTCTTTTTTAAAAATGGATATTTAAAATTTTTTAATTTCATAAAAATTCCATAGTTCAATCTAGTTAGATGGAGTAGTATCAAGATTAGTGACTTTCGGATGAATTCTTATATTACATTTATTTTTCTTTATCGAGGGTCCATTTGACAAAATTAATTACAATTAAAAATGCAAAAACAAATATCATTAATAGGTGTTTTTAATATAAGTTTACTTGCATCCACATTATGGTAGGTGATTGATGATTTTGTTGTAGTAAAATATTAAGAAGAATATAAAAAAAATAAAACTTGAAGTATATATAAATATTGTTTTTAAAGATATTTTCTCAATATAAAATTATTTTTTAAATTTAATAATTTTTTTTTATAATAAAAGTCATAAAAACAGCTAGACCAAGAGTGAAAAGAAATACCAGCAGGTTTTGTGAGTACAAGAAAATACTATGGTTTTCAGCATTGTTTGATTGTAAGAATCTATGATATATATAGGTTATTAACATGTAACAACTAGGTAAAAAATAAATTAAAAAACTAAAAAGTTGCTATACAGTTCAAAAAATTAATTTTTTTTAAAAAATTGTAATTATTAAAAATAAAGATAAACAAAAGTTTCAGAAAATATACACGTTAACTCTCACGCAGAGAAAAACATTTTTTCCTACTTCTTGTTGATTACTATTTTATTTTAAAATTTAGTTTTGAAAATCTTATTTTTCCAATGAAAATCTTGACCTTAAGAGAATTGCAGCCGCCGTTGAATGGGTGTGTGGGTTCGCTATTGCTTTAAATAGAGAAGGTAACCTCTCTAATTCCATTAGCTGAACAGCAAGAGATCGCACAGAGCTAGAGAGAGAGAGAGAGAGAGAGAGAGAGAGAGAAGTGAAGAGAAGAGGCATGGAGGGAGGAAAAGGGGTGGTGAAGCACATAGTCCTGGCCAAGTTCAAAGAAGGAACCACAGAGGAAGAAATTGAGAAACATATAAAGAACTATGCCGATCTCCTCAACCATATCGAACACATGAAGTCTTTCGAGTGGTATTTAACATAAACCAGCTGTGATCCTTCTATATATTCTATTTCTCTGTAGCTCAACACTTGGTTCAGAACAACATGATTCGTTGTTTTACAACTCTAACTGTACCATCTTGGTGCACTGTTTACGAGTTCATTAATCTTTAGAGTTTCACTAACGATTAAAGTTTTTAGCTTGAGTGATTCCTTGTTATGCTATCTAAACCTTTTTAATCAAGTTTTTATGAATTCAAATAATATAAAATAATAATGTGTTTGTACAAATTTTAAATTGAAAAAACCATTCATATGAAGAACTATATTAACGAATTAACATAAATTTTTTTTCATAGCATTACCCACCAAGCTAAGTTTCTGGATTAAATGCATGTTTTTTTTATTATTATTATAGAGATCATATATAATAATAATAATAAAAACAATAAGAGAGAAGGTTCGTTAATCAGAGATGAGACTGTAAGTTTAGCTGTCCTGATACCGAATTGTACAGAATGATTATGTAGCAGTCCAAGTTCATTGAGATTTTAACATTTACCGTAACACTTGGCATGGTTTTAATTTCTATCTCCCGAAAAAAAAAAATACACATTCAATCTGTAACATTTTCATATGACATGATATACAGGGGGACGGACGTGAGCATTGAGAACCTTCATCAAGGTTTCACTCATATCTTTGAGGCTACTTTTGAGACATTAGAGGGCCGATCAGCATATGTAGCTCATCCTGCTCATGTTAAATTTGGCACAGCTTTGTTTCCTACCTTGGAGAAAGTCATTGTGTTCGACTACGTCCCCAAAGCTTAAACAGTAAGATTTCTAAAGGCTTGTCTTCTGCTATATATCCTCCTCTAGCCATGCATGATGCATTCTGTGATAATAATGGGATGGATTGTGTGATGTAATAATCTCTGGAGTTGAATCTCCAGATTAGTATTTGTTTGTATTTTCTGTTTATGTATGTTGAATGGGATTATATTGCCATCTGGGACGAGCTCATGATCATTCATTTATATGATCCGCCACTGTATAAAGAAGGGCCGAGAGTAGAGATAAGAATCCATCGTGGTATTCTAGCTCCTCCACTGTATAAAACCAAATTAAATAAACAATGGAATGTTTGTGACGAACTCATTCATATGATCTGCCCTTCATTTTTCTTGTCTGGTCATTATTATTGCGTTGCTGACTTGACCTTTTTGTGGCCGCGTATACTTCTAAAATCCCTTGATTAGTACAAACCAGTTTCGTGCCCCCACGATGCTGCGTGCCACACCATCTGAGGAAAAAGATGCGAGAGCGGATGCGGGGAGCTATATAAGCAGTGCAGATATTGTTTTTAGGATGATATGGAATCATGTTTTGAAGAAAAGGCTCCAAATTTTCTAACTCAAAAAGGAGGGCAAAATTTTATCACTGTTTCATACAACGCATGAACGGCAAACACAAAACAGCCTCGCATCCGAGTTGCAATTTTTTCCGGCTTATGTGAGATGTTATTTATGAGATGAAAATACTCTAAAACAAAGCTTGGATACTCTGTACCTCAATGAAGAAAGTGTTGTTTCTAAAATACCAGGTGGAATTAATGATAGCATATAAGTCTACCATGCATGGAAAGGGCTTGCATGATGTTTGAATATGAACACTACTTTTTCATAAAAAATGGTCCATAAATGACATGGATGTGCTAATGGATTCATAAAATCTGTACTGTTTTTGAATTCCAAGGGCAATGGATAGATGATAAGTCTAAAAATTGGTTAATAATAGCAACGCGAAAAATGGTTACAAGTGAAAACAAGAGTGACGGATCGTTAAACCTGACGCATTTGCACTATTTATTTTTTTCTCTTTCATGTGAAGCAAGATACTCTACAAGCAGAGCGTGCGGGTTTATTATAGTTTGAACTGGCTTTGAGGAACCTCGTGAATGCACGGTACGTAGTTTTTATATGGAACATGTCATAGTCTGTTTGTTTTTAAGGGATCATAGCGATCAATGAGATGTCAGCAGGAATTCTTAACACGGACAAAGAAACATTAAATAGTTATCATGTTGTCATAATCTTAGTGCAGCATCATTTCAACGGGTGTTCGAACCAAAAAGGAAGAGGACGGTAATTAATTTATGATGCATACCTTCTAAATAATTCCCAGGTTTCTCCATGTTGCCAATTACCAAATTGCGGTAGCTCCTCTCGAATCTAGACATGAAAAATGCCAGTACATATAATAATAGCAGTGGAACTATCGATGATGATTGTCAATAGCCTCATGTGAGCTATCTTTAAAGCTTGATCATCGATCTCGATAGCCTAATACTGGTACTAAACAAGAGGTCACTATGAATATGGTTAGCCTATAATCATACCTTGCCTGCATTGCAGGAACAAATTAATCTTGTAAATGTCACTGTTGTAGCTGCAGATAAAAAAAAAGAAGAAATGTGTTAAATAATTTGAAGCAGCTTTAATTTGTTTATCTATTTAATATCACTAACGGGTTGTTTGGAACAAAGAGATGAAATTTAAATAATCTTTTTTTATTCTACTTTCATTACTTTTATCTTATTTCTTCAAAAGTTTTTTTTAAAAAAAAGGTTACATGGGCATTTTAAAAATTTTATTTTTAATATTAAATTTTTACTCTTTGAAATTATAAATAAAAGAGTTTGCCATCTAATTTAATTTTGTAGTATTTTTAGAAATTAAATTTCATTTGAAATTCAATTCTTAATTTGATGATTTCAAATATAAAATTTTGTTAAAAATTCTGAATTAAATTCAATTCAAAGATTCCAAACATGAAAAATATCTCAACTAAAATGGGCTCCCCTGCGGACCGAAAATGGTTGGTAGGTGATGAGCTCCAACACCTGGAGCACCACCTACCAAAGTTGATAGCATGATACTCGAACCTTTTCCAAGTGTAGCTCCTGAAATAAATGGAACAAAGGGAGAGAACGTATAGCTTCCAGAATTTGAGCACAAAATATTAAAGCTCTTGTATATTTATATATTCCTGAAAAGTATACGATTTACAAATCCATCTTTATAATCTATATCAAGTTTAAACAATGTGCAAGTCTACTCACAGAAACATCAAAGACAACAACCACAGTTAGAACCATCCAAATAATTGTATTGACACCAAAACTATCATAAAGTGGTTTGAATTTTGAAATATATAGTAGAATAGTGAAACCATCGTGAGAGCTAATCCTACTTTATTGGAATGAATAATCTTTCTTGGATCATCGTTAGCTAGTTTCTTCATCTTTCTCGCGAGCTCAACTACCTTAATTAATGGATGCCTCAAATGGAAAAGCCTTAACCCACTGGCATCCTCTAGGGCAGGCTCATATATCACTCACTTGAACTTGAGATTTAGAAGCCATATAATTTGCTTTTCGGTGAAGGCAAGGAAGCAAGCCTTTGAGATAATGATGGCTTGGAGGATGATTCCTACAGGAAGAGAGACCAGAGTCTCATATTTATGTGTAACATATGTCTTGAACTTAACAACAACATAAAGAAATGTTGGCTGCACATGACAAATTGAAAGCTTCTTTGAGAGATTCATCTAGAAAATAATTTTGGCACCTAGCTTATGCTATTTCATTGTTTCTATGCACTTGAATGCACTAATATGGAGAGGATCAGCAATCTGGAATTTAAAGGTCATAGATTCAAATATGTGAGATAAATACAACCATTAATGTGGTTTCAAGTACCGAATCACATTGATGGTTCTTGATAGAAGCTGTAGATTATATCAAATAGAAGCAGAGATAGAAGTAAAAAAACTAATCTAGATAATGCTAGTCACGTTGATGGATCTTGCAATGTAATTATTTTATGGGTTGTAGAATTTAAGCACGCAGGACCATAAAAAATTCTCCAAAAAATGACATGCATGGCCAAATAATGCTGGAAAAACAAAACCTCGTACTTTGAGATACCTCAGAGAGAAAATTCCAGCACCACATGCTGCGTGGCTTAATTTTTCAAATGAAGATTTGTGCATCTGTTGTTCTTCTCTTGAGAGATTCCTAGGCTTGGACGGAAATGGCATATTAGAAGCAAGGCCAATTAAAGGTACCATAGCTCGTGGTGTGACCCTGGAGGAAGATGAACAGCTTAGTTTGAAACTGCATCTAGTCTTTAAATTGAAACTTTGATAGCTTATCATGTGATTTAACGTTCCTGTTAGACATGAGAAATCATTCCTGGTGATGAATACATGCTGTAAAAACGGATGTAATCATACTGAACAGAGTAATCACATTTGACAAACTTTGGCCATGTAAATCATATTGAACAGAATAAATGCATTTTGAGTGAAAAAAATTGGTCTATTTTTATTTTTCTTTTTTAGACAAATTAAGAGAAGCAATTTCTATTGTGAAATCCAACTTATATATCTGGAAACGGTGACATTTGAATTAAGAGAGAGAAGCCCTAATTGAAGGAGAGCATATTTGTAAAGAATCACGAAGGGTGGCTATAGATTATACATAAATCATCACCAAACACAATTCATGCATAATCTCAATAACCCATTATCAAAATGAGACTAATCGATAGTACCTTAATAGGAAAACACACAAAGACTTGTCCATTGGTAGCTAAAAAACCCAATCTAGCAACAGATTTTGCAGGTCTAGAGATCTCAATAGAAGATCCAGTAAAAGTTGCTGCAGCTGCTTCCATTTACATCTCTCTGCAAAATCCAAAAACCCAGCAGAAGATCCAATATAA
>Ga0325411_1003733_pt1 | contig 17144 bp, 12 predicted proteins | sample PopdelMetagenome_13_FD_206181 | JGI IMG/M metagenome (GOLD analysis project Ga0325411, IMG submission 206181) | Populus deltoides microbial communities from Bellville, Georgia, United States - Xylem-PdIQD-R4 | ecosystem: Host-associated > Plants > Phyllosphere > Stem > Wood/Secondary xylem...
ACTCACCAGGTTACTTAACTATGCAGAGAAGTTTATTGGACAATCGCTTCCTTGAAAGTTTTTGCCTTCAATTAGCCAAAATTATGAGAAATAACACTAAATAACGACAATTTAACAAAATCCAAAGGAATATGCAGTGTACCCACAGTTGTGCTCTCTCTTGTATGATCACTAAATTTATAAATAAATAATTTTTATTACGGGTTTCAATTTTTGTGAGGAAAAAAAAATAAAACAGAGATTTGAGATCACAGGACATTATCATCATCATAAAAATAAAAATAAAATAAAAACATTGTGTTTTAGACTCTAATTAACACAAGAAGAACAAAACAACACCAAAAAGCACATTGAAGTTATCTGTTTCTCAGTCAAGAAATTAAAAGGGAAAAAACAGGAAATACCATGAATCAATTTCTTGTTAAAACTTGTAAATATATATATATATATATATGTATGTATTCATCATCTTGTTTCTATTCATTTCAAGTCCTAAAAAGAACAAAACTTAGAAGTAAACAAAGTTAAAACGTATCATGAGGCCCTAAAATGCTTTAGATTAGAAGATAATTAGAAGTCTAAAACGTTCCCTTCTTCCCCAAGCAAAACGAAAATCATAAACTTGAATTTGAAAACCCACCATTCAGATCAAAAACCCACAAAGTTTTGATCCACATTTGCCTTCAGGACCATCTCCATAATCTGCTCCCTACTGACCACACCCTCCCCATAACCACCACCCCCATCATTAGCACCATGAACGAAGTTATTATAATGATCGAAAGGAGTGGCAGGCCTCGGCTGTACTAAAGCTCTAATCTGTTCTTGCAAGTTCATGATGTACCTACAGGCCTCTTCAAGTACGGTAGCAGTGTCCATCTTTGTAGTAATCCAAGGCATCACCTTTCTTAAACATTTCACCCTCTCAGCGATTCTCTGTTTCGCAAGAACCGATGCTGATGAAGAAGACGACCCAGTACCATAGTCAAAAGCAGACCGCTTCGGTTTCTTCATCTGGCCCGACCGTTTCGGCTTCTTTGTAACAGCATTGAAGTTTCCAAGAACCGACTCCAGAGTCTGCGAGTCATTCAAAACGGAGCGAGTTGCTGACTCGTTCGGGACCGAAGAGAAAAGGTCATGCGGCTGGGTTGACTCCACTGGCTGCGACGGGATGGAAGAGAAGAAATCATAAGGTTGAGCTGACTCGTGAGGTGGACTGAGTTCAGGGGCCAAGACGAAAGAGTTGCCAAGACCGAGTTGTTCAGAGGCGGGAGGGGTGTAATAGTAGTAATTATCACCATCTTCGTGCAATAAGTTAGTGAAGTTTGATGTCGTCGTGCTCGGAGGAGGAGGCATTGAAGTTAACAGGTCGTTGCTGCTGTAGTAGTAACTGAGAAGTGACGGAGCTAACATGCCTGCGTCAGAGAAAACAGAGTTGAACATCGGTGTTGCAGTGGCCGGAGTTCCAACGTCAGAGAAAACAGAGGAGTTAAAGGTGGTGGCACGGTCGGCATGATCATGTCCGGAGATTAATGGGAATAACTGGATTGCTGGATCTCCATTGAAGACAAAGTCTGAATCAAAATCTTCGATCTCCATTTCCATAACCACAACGAATGTGTTGCCTAAGAGAAAACAACAACCAGACCCAAAGTGAAATGGAGAGGAACCGCAACAAAAGAAGGATGTTGCTGTTGCTGTTGCTGTTTCTCTCTGTGGGGTGGACACGTGTAGGATGATAATAAGTAGTTCGATCGTACACAGCTACGCAGGTGGTGGCGACACTGGAATCAAGGATGATGCTATTGGAGGTCAGTACAGTAGGGTGTCAGGATACAGAGTACTGTAGGAATTAGCTGGCAGGGCAGGGCAGGGGTTTTAATTTGTTCTCTGCACAAAACGGTGGGATTGCCATGGTACCTCAGATGGGCAGCGATGAGATGGTACAAGGGTAACGGCATGGAATCAGTATTCATAGTACCTTGTGCTTTTTTGGACGACTGGTAGAGGGTGGAACCAGGAAGGTGAGAAACCTAGCTGTTATTGCTTTTGCCATGAGTGATCCAGGTTCGATAAACTCCATTGTGTTTGGCCTTGAAACCAAAGAGATTTTACCAACACAAAGCACAATTTTTAGGAGCTCAGGAGTTCTTTTCGAGCTCGGCAAACAGATGGGCAAAATTGCAGAGAAACAATTGAGACATTCTGCCATCCAAGGTTCATGATAAATGGGTATTTCAACGCAAGTGGATCTTTACATTAGAATTGCAAGCACATCGGAGGAGGGGTAGGAGAAAACAGAGACAGCAGGATTTGATGGGAAACTTTCTCTTCTTTTTTCTTTACTTGAAGTAGAAGGAAAAAAAATGCTTTGCTACCAAATAATGAATTACAAAATCACGAGGAAAGATTGAAAAGAACGAAAAACTGTACACAAGAATGAGGAGAAAGCAGCTGAGGGAAAGATGTTTTGGAATGATGACCCAACTCCCATGCTAAAAGGGGTAGCTGTGAACTAAAATGCAGAGATCATTCCAGAACACTTACAAGCTGTTGTTGCCTAATTAATAACCCCCCCGCAGCTTTACCCAATCTGGGGAAAGACCTCATCGATCCCACATCGCTTGATATACTGTAGGTCTGTGCTTCAACCAATGTACCATTTCTCTGTCTAGTGGGGACTTGTTCAATACAGCATCTAGCATTGGGCTGCCAAAAACTTTTGGAGAACTCTTAAATGACCATATTTGGTCCTTGGGCCACGGTTTCTGAGGGTACTTCTCCTGTAAATACGACATCAACAGATAAGACATTGCTTCAGGATTATCATCAGCCGACTTCAAATATTATAGGTCTCAGGCTCATTATCCTTAAAATAGCAAAGTTTCTAAGCTGAAAACATAGGGACAAAGCAGATAAGAATTGTCGGTTAAAAAATAGTTTGGCTAAACTAATTCTAGGTGATATAATTCTAATTGGTAACTTTCGTTTACTGAAGTCAATTTTAAACCATGAGCATCTTGGATTCAGCCTGAAACATTCTCAAACCAAAACATGACGACACAAGTCTATCATCTCCAGAGTACAAGAAGAAATCTTGGCAGGTTCAGTTCAGGACAGGATGGGGCAAAAACAAACATCTTATGATAAAAAGATATCAAACTAGCAGTATATAATTGTTATGAAACATACCATTCTTCCCAACATCATTTTCACAGTCTTTGGGCCATAAATGCGCTGCTGTGTTGGCTTCTGAACCTTTGAGTAGAAGGAACCGATATCAGGTAGTGACAAGCAGCCCTTACTCGCTTTAGCAAGAGTAGAATCAGGCTCAGTGTTAGTCTGGATATGCCAAAATATCAACTGCCCCATACAATAGTTCTCACCATAGGTCTTTTGATACTTGTGGGGACGACCCCCTAACTTATCAGCACATTTGGGGCCCAAGTCAAGTGGACTAATGTAGACCGGTGGAGAAGTAAATGCATCATATTCCTGCAAGAAATTAATAGTGTTACTTGAAGATTAATGAAGATGAGAACACAATTGTTCCGGCAAAAGGACAAGGCAAAGAATATAGACATAACCAGTTGGAGGAGACTGGTTGGGGAGGGACTTACCCTAACTCTAAAGAAGCTCTTTGTATAAGCATAAACATGAATTAAGTCAGCTGCAGCATCATGCCGGCACTTGTATGTACATGGAAGACTGCGGACCTCATCCCTCAACCTTCAAAACAAAAAACAATTTCAATTGAATTTGCCTTTTCTTTTTTCCAAGAAATCAACGTGAATAAAAAAATTAAAAAAAAAAAAGAAGCAATATAAGACGCTGCTCACCACAATAATGATTTCTGGATTGCTTTCGGAATGTCATCAGAATCTGATGGATCATGTGCATAAATCTTGGACTTAAGGTCATTTAGCATTTCTCCATCCATATGAGGAGACATGCACTGCAGAAGTTCCTCAACAAGTGATCCCTCTTCTTTCCAGAGGAAGGAAACGGTTTCTTCAGGAGTAAGCTTCTCCAGTGGAGGTGGAGCCAGCTTTGGGTCACCAAATATACACCTCATTACATATCTCACCTGCATATAGAACTTAGAATATTTAAGAATTCACAAATTCCTATTGGTAGAAGAGATCCTAAATCAACATACTCAGACCTCAAACCTCGTTAGCCAGACTATATAATCATGTTCAATGAGTTGGAAACAAGGAATGCAGATAGAAAATTAAGGCACTTATTAAATCATTTCTACAGGTTAGACTTCAGATTGAGACCTATAATTGTTAGCTCTTAGGCCTAAATATCAGAGATTGATATTTTGCACCAAAATGCGTAGACTCTATAATCACGTTCAATGAGTTAAGAAAAAGGTATGATGGATAAAACAAAGGCAATAATTAAATCAGTTCCAGCGGTTACAATGGGGTGATCTTGCCGGAGGTTCTATATCAGTTACATTTCAGACCAAAACCTAAAATGATTGGCCCTATGACCTAAATATCAGAGGTATAAATTTTGTATAAAATGCTGTATAGTCCAAAGAACTACCAATCCCCATTGCCTCCAGAGGTTGTGCATTTTAACTTAAGGAAGTAGACCAGTAGACCAAAAATATACCACTTAACATACACAGTGGCAAGTGGTACTGACCTTGTCAAGTGTAACAGCCAAATTTTGAAGCCTCTGGTTGTAGACACCTTCAGCCTGCTCAGGCCAAAGAAATGAAAACATGAGTATCCAAAGAGTAACTATAAGCATATTCTCTCAAACAGAAACTTCGCAAGAGAATTTCACATGCACATCACAAGCATGCACTCTGCATTTACCTGAACCTCAGCATCACTTCTCTCAACCTCGATACATATATCTGCAAAATATTTCTTTTTCTCTTCCAAATTATGCCTTAGAATTTCCTCAGGAAGCTTTGTTCTTTCCAGATTTATAAATCTAACCAGACGCGCTGAATATGCAACCACCCAATCTGGCAACCCACCAAGTAAACAACTACCCAAACCAGCCCTACCCAAGTCCAGATAATCTTCTTCAGATACAGAATTTAATTCACAAGCTCCGAGCATCAAATAATGTCGATCCAGTAATCCATGACACTCCTTCAACACCTGATGATAAGTACAGTTCAGTTGACATCAAATAAAACACCTCAAAAACTTATGTTAGGAAGTACAGTAATTATTCAACCTTTTGCAATAACAGCTATAAGATATTATAATCATTTTCAAGATAAAAAAAAAATATCAACTAAGAAGAGAATTCAATCCTAGACCATACCTTTTGAAAAGCCCCTTCACCAGTCAAATTTAAGTAGCTGCCCCTGCAAACTTGGCTACCACACAAACAGACAGATGCTTCATATTCTTCTTTACTCTGCAATATAAAAAGTCACCAAGCAATCGATATGAAGAAAATGAAATTTATATTCTACATTGCGAAAAGGCCAAGAGGTAAATGATGTGCACCTCTGTCACAGAATTGTAATCAAAGGTTATCTCCTCGCCATGTTGGATTTTACGCACAGAGTAGATTCCAATCTGGTACTGACCACCTACAGCAGTAACTCTGCATTCACGAGATTATAATTAATAACTGAATTATTAAAAACTTGATAGCATTGAGCAGCATTTTCCTTTTACAATAAGTCTTGCATCTAGTTAAGATGTTTTTTTTTTTTTTTCATAATTTCTTCAAAATCAAGATCAAACTTCAATGGAACAATACTTCATTGAACAGCAAATAAAAAGATGAAGCAGTATCTCAAACTCAACTCAGAAATAATCAAATTCCAGATTCCAGACATTTTGATTCATACAAAAGTCAGTCAAGAAAAAAGAAAAAAAGTATAAGGAAAGACATCCAGCAAGCATGTATATAACCTTCTTTTTTTTTTATAAGTGATACATGTATATAACACCATCCACCAGGAAACTAATTCTAAGATCTGAATATTTGCTTTTCACATATGATCATTCATGGCATGTTTCTGGTTGTAAGCATCTAATTCAATCATCTAACTTCCTAGGATGTAAAATAGAACATTCATATTTAACATCAGGAGGGCAAAAGGAAATACATTAAGATGCATTTTAGCAGTGCCATACAACAGTGAATTAATTCCATTAACTCATTATTAAATACTATTATAAAGACAATCATGACAAATTTCCATAAACAGATAAAAGGATTAAGAGTCGCATAGAGATAATATCACTGCACCACTGATTACTTTATATTCTATAACTGGCAAAGCTTTCCAGACTGCAAGGACAATGCTTTACACCTCTGCACATTAATCAGAAACAGCGAATAAAAGGGAGGAAAAACTCACTTTGCTTCACAATTAGGTTTGCATGAGTGACAGATTCGACTTGCATAGTTTGCCTTGTGCATGGCATCAACAACAACCAAATCATAACCATCAGCATCACCCTGAAAAACAGCAACAAGATATCAGGGAATTTGATGAAACAAGAGGAGAAAATATAAGACAAGCCCATATACAGAAGTTGTTAGTAAAACAACACCTTTGGCCTCTCAAGATAAATGTTGTAAAATTCTGGAGCTGGCTCTTTACTGTCCTTCTGTAATAATCGAATCCCATCTTGCTTCTCAAACCATTTCCACGCAGGATATACCTGTAAACGTTAAGTTCAAGGTGAAGCAAAAGAAAAAGGCTAAAGCTTTCCATCAAGAAACATCAAAGGTTGATTCTAAAGAAAGAGACCAGGCAGCCAATGCAAAAACATTAAGAAAGCAAACTACGGCATGGTTATTACCTTCAAATACATGCACTTTCCTATGTTAGCAATGGAAAATTGGCAGTAATTACATGCTATACCAAGTTAAAAACAATACTAGGAGTTGCATCATAAGACATCCTTATCTTTAACTTGCATCAAACGTATTTAAGATGTTAAACCGAAGAAACCTCTGACAAACATCTAAAGCAGAGATCTCATACAAAACTATGTAGCAGGATCACACAATGCACGTTCCAATACAGAGAAGATGGTCCTGGCAACACAACTGCAGTTTCCTATCATATCAAAAGATATTACACGGTTGAAAGATTCTAAAAGTTTTGTAAAACATTATTTTACAATACAATCAAATAATGACAAATATTCCTTAAAAGCCATTTTCCAACTAATCAGATTCATACCTCTCCCAAAAACTCCACAACAAAGTCATCATCTCGAAAACCAGCTTCTTTGTTGCATACAACACCAAGCCCCTGAGGATTAAAAGAATGGGTGTAAAATAAACATAGTCGCAGTAAAAGTTACAGATTTCTTTTCTTTTTTTTGTGCATGTCTGTGTTTGGAGTGGAGGATTCTATCAAGTTCAGATGCTATACCTTCCGGTAAGCAACATATTTGTCATCAGGTCGACTATCTATGGCTCTCAAGATACCCCGGCAGATTTTCATTGTTCTTGTGTCACAATCCTCCATAGCAGCTTGTTCAAGTTCTTCAACAACAGGCTGTAAAGGATATGTCATTGGAGTGTTCCCGGCGCCAGTATAGTGCCTGACTTGCTTATTCAGAGTACAGAGTAGCACATCTTCAATAAACATGTGTTTTTGTGACAGAGGCCAGTCCACTTCTTCAGGCATGGAATCAAGTAAAAGATTGTGGGTATAGGGATCAATTCCATAAACTTCCTGTTCTATAACTTCATCTCCAAGCTGTTTTCTAGGTTTGTAATCCTTAACTTCAGGAAGTTCCATATCCAGTTCCTCAGTGCCATTTTTCTGTGCATCAAGCTTCTCAGCATAGTCATCTGGCAAAGACACAGACATTTTTCGCTGGACATCCTCCTCATCTGCTACAATAACATATTGGTCTATGACTTCATACTTCCTAGTAACAGGAGGAACCAGACTCGCATTTGTCATGCGAGCACCCCATTCACGTTCATCCTCATCTGTCATAAAGTATTCATCTCCTCTTGAGTCCCCAGGTCGGCCTTCTGATCGGAAATCCAAATCACTTTCTGTATCTGAGGCAGTACTACCACCACCACTCCTGCCATCTTCAGAAGACCGGTCATCAGAAGTTTCGCTTCCTGAATCCATGGATTTTCTATTCAGTTTGGATATCCGCTTCTTAATTTCCTGATCAGATGCATATTCTCCAAAATCAAAACTACCATTAGCAAGTATAGTACCATTGCTCCTATTCATGTACTTCTTTTCAATAGCTTTCTTCTTATGTTTAATTGGAGCAGAGTCCAATGCTGTAGATAAATCATCTTTCCATGACTTCATGAGCTCATCTCTTTCGTAAGAAAACTTAGAACTCTCTTCCAACCGAGAGGCTAGTTGGAGAAACAATGTAATGATGTGATTCATGTCTCCAGCACCCCGATTCTTCACTCTGCAATTGAAGATTTACATAAATAACAAATAAAGATGATTTATGGTAAGAAAGGAATAGAGGTATGCGTTGGGTATAGTGAAGAAAGAAAAAGAGGCATGCAAGGTGGTTTCATTCCTATTATAATGCTGGCGTGCAATATAAGAGATCTGCATTACCAATAGTCCAACACAGAAAGAGCAAAATACAAAGTATATACAACATAGCAGCCGAGCTGAAGGAAATCCTCGCAGATATAAAAACACATAATAAAACCATTAAAGATAAACTTACTTAATTGCATCCCTGCACATTCGACTAATATCCTCCTTGACAGCCCTCAATCCATGCCCAACATAATAGCCACTCTTCATCCTATCCTCAATTTCTGTCAGCTAATAAAAATACAAAAAAATGGAATAAGAACTGAAGCAAATATGCAGCACACCACATACGAGTACAAAAAAAGTGAGTAGCAGTACCTTAGGCACAAAAAAATCAAAGGTATTTTCCTTCATGATGTCCTTTAAACCTGAAGCTAGAAACCCCTCCATCCTTCTATAGCTATTTTCAGATTTCTTGACTGCCCATCGCCTCATACGAGCATCCCTGGGTAGAATGGATGATGACTTTCTAGCATCAAACACTTTTGAGCGTTTGTACAAACTTCGACGAAATAATTGATTAGCTGAGTCTCTCTTGTTCACACTATCAAAATACTCCTTGAGTTCCCCAAAATCATCTCTCTCACTGATTTGTTTAAGACTCCTTAATTTAGAATTTGATTCCACAGAGATCCTGGTGCGGCTCTTGAGCCAGCTAATATTTGGAAATCGAAGGGCCAACTCCATGAACTGAGTGCAACCTCTAATATCTATAGAAGATAAACATGGGAAAGAGCGAAGAATTTCTTCAAGCATGCCAGATGTGATATTCTTACAACCCGCCAGCACCATTGCATTAATTTTTTCTTTGTTATAACCATTCTGCAAAAAAAAAAAAAATCATTTCATCCTCAGGAAGGTAAAGACTTGGCTATAGCCTGTAATACCAAACATATATAAAACTTACCATGATACTCCTCACCATCATGTCGGTACAGTTGGGGGCCCCAGAGGAAAGATCAACTTGAATTGATATGCCCTTGTAAAAACTAACAGCAGATCTCCACTTTTTACAAGTCAAGGAAGCAAAGACTAGGGATTTCATGTCAGATCTCAGGAAATGAAAGACTCGTGCCAGTATATGACCATCCAATAAACCCCAGCTTCCCGCCTCAATCTCAGAACACATGCTCTCTTCCCTGTGGAAATTGGTATCACCACATAGTTGCTCAAAAGTGGTTTCATCCTTATGCAATGTGCCTTCCTCCATTTCATAATCCTCGTCATTCTGGGCAGGCTGCATCCGGGCTCTTTTTCCAGCACGTGCATCTATTTCTGCAACTCACCAGTCCCAGAGAAAGAGCCTCAGATCGAATACCACATATAATTAATTAATTAATTAATTATAGATCGCATGCAAATATATGATCAGAAACTGAAGCTAAAAAGAACAAGGGTCAACGCAATGATCTAAGATACAATTACCAATGATGCAACAGGCAAAATTCATTAAGCACAACCAAATCAATAGCTTTCTTGTAATGATAATCATTTGATTGACCTTTAATATATCGTCAACATACGATCGCATAAAAGGTACAGCAAAGAGAAAAGGTTGAAGAAAAACGTACAAAAAGAAGCAATTAAAAAGAAAGGAAGCAAAAATCGCCAACACATGAAGAAAGAGAGGTGGTATTTGAAAGACAGGACAGTAGAGGACACATGAAAACAAACTTGAAGCATATGTAAAGAGGAACAAGGTAATGGAGGAAAAGTAAGTTCAGGTTTCACACCTATAAAGACGAACAATCAAATATAAGGATTTCTGTGGAAAATATGGATGTTGACCAGCCACAAGAAAACATGGAACAAAAAAGTTATGGTCCAAGGAAAAGTTTCAGATAGTACCATCCATGTAGAGCCTTAAACAGAACACATAAAGACCATCTAAACATTTACAGCAAACATCAATTACTTGTGACAAAGTCACTCGTGCCACAAAGGCATGAAATATCGATTAGATAGTGGACACAATAAGAGAAATTTGAAGGAAGCAGGAGAAAAATTGTTACTGCTTCATCTCTCAGCAAGGCACTTGTGCAAAGCAAGTGCAGTAAGATGATCTTCTAATACCCGATTTGAGACACTTGATCATGAAATTCCTATTATTCAGTAGTAGATACAAAAGGAAACCTGGATGATCAACTCACCCATACCTGATTTGAGATACATATGTTTATCGATCTCTTTTGGAGGCCGTTTTGCAACAATCCAAGGATCCAATGCCTCATTTATGGCAGCTGCAAACTCCCTGTTTTTGTATGATTTCATTACCAATTCATGTAGCTTCCCACGGGTAAAACCAATGAACTGTGGATGAAGGCTGTGAAATGAACTGGAACTTCTGTTACTCTCAATGTTGGAAGCAGTCTGGGATTTTGAAAGGGTTCCTGAAGAACCAATAACTGGCTCAACATTTGACTGTTGAATTTTGACACTGGCCCCAAAAGTCTCGGTGGCTGAGGTAATCGGAACCCACACTCTATCAAATTTCCTGAAAACACTACTATAGTTTTGGATGGTACCTATATCTGCCAAGTTCTGAAGCTCTGAAAATGATGATGGCCCTTGTTCATGCCCAGCACCATCTAAGTAGTACCACTCACCCAAATTCAATTGCAAGTCATCTGCTGTACAGAGACAGTCTTTGGGAGTATTAAGTGGCGCAGTAGACTTCCAACAGCCATGTGAATCTGGGTCATTGACAACTTTGGATTGAGAATCACTCTCTACTGATGATCTCTTCACATCATTAGTTGCAGAATGTGCCCGAGCAGCTCTTGAATGATATCTGTCCTTCCCTCGAACTTTAGTACGGGTTTCAGAAACATGGTCCTGAACCACGCATGCATTTATCCTAACTACTGGTAGCACGGTTCCTTTCACTCCCCTTGTTATTGGAGGTTTATTGAGAGTTGATTTACTGACACCACCAGTATCATTTCTCTCATCTGTACTGGAGAAAGCCCAAGGAGGGAGGTCAAGCTTCCTACTTTGAGAAGGAAAATACAAATCATCTTTTCTTTGCCACCGTGGGTCCTCACACCCAGACTTTGTCATGTGGCATAATGGGAATCCATCATTGAGAACAAGTTTCCTTCTGGTAAATCTATCCTGGACAGATTCATCATTCCTCTTCCAGTCCCCACCCTTGCAAGACCATCGACCAGAAAACCAGTCAGCGGAATCAACAGAAGAGGCAAAGCCATCATCCTTGTCAGCAAGAGAACCTGGCCATGCTTCAACAGCTTCTTTTGTTATCAAATCAGAACGTCCTAGTAATTCATTACTGTTTTGATCCTGTTGTTCAGCAGTGGCAGCTAGATACCAAGTAAAACCTGTAGATTAAAGATGACACACTGGTCAAATTTTCTGGCACATTTGTTATGGCAATTGATTTGTTCTGTAGAATATTGAGAGAGCCGGAGAGACTTTTTAATTATAAGCAACACTGAGATAGAGATGACCCAAGAAAAAGAGAAAATAAATTAATTAATTACCTTCTGCTTTTATCCATCCCTCCCATTGCACATGTTCAAATTTCATTTGCAGAGCTTCTGCTTGATGATAAAGAAGAAAAAAGATTGTTAGAAATCTCCAAACAAGAGGGGGGGGGGGGAATAGCATTAAATAACCAGAACATTATTTAATTCTAGAAAATGAAAAGTAAAAGAAAGGAAATTAAAAAATAAAAATAAAAAACCTCCAACAGTCTCTATCTCACTGCCAGGAACAACAGAAAAACCCTCCAACAGGGCTCCAACTCTTTCGTCAATCTGGAGATCTTCTAAAGGCTCAGATGTAACTGCGCTGTGATTAGGGCAGACCAACGGCTGCAGCAAATTCCCTGGCACTCCCTCGGCACTCTGAGAACAAGATTGCACGATATCTCCAGTATCTGCCAATAGATTACCAGGTGCCTCTGGAGGGCTTACTAGCTGAGTTATAACATCTGGCACAACTGATGGGAAATTCACAGTCACCAACGGTGAAACTGCATTCTCAATAGTTAACCACCTATCACTATCCAAGTGCTTGATGAAGTGATCAGACATAAGAATTCCTTCATCAACAAGCGCCTTAAGCTCACATAACTTCGAAGGGCCACATTCCACACCAAAATGATCTAGGTAAAACCATCTACCAGTCGATGTGTCAGCCACCACAGGGACATGTGGTGGCGTATCACATATATCCATATCTTCCTCCATTGATTGCAGCTCTTCTGGAGGAGGTCCATCAACTTTAGGAGACTCTTTGGCATTTGTAACGGGGCTCTCAGATTTCTCTTCTAAGCGAGTTTCACTGATGGCATTCTTTTCATCCAAACCATCAAGATTATGCACACTGCTTTTATCTTGAGATTCTTTAGCTGAGAGTTCAGTGTCCTTTACTGCAGGATCCTTTTGGCTGATCTTATCATCCTGCTTTTTATTACCATACTGAGAGCTCCGCTTCTCATGTGCCCCCCCCTTTCGACTTGCTTCTCTGTGATTAGTGGGCCTAGCCCGATCATGTGGGGATCGCTCCAAGTAACTTGGTGTCCGATCACTGCGATCATGGTGCCGGGTTCGATCCTGTGGGGACCTTTCGAAATAAGCAGGACTCCTTTTTCTATGCTCATTATAGCTGCTTCGATCATATGGTGATTTCTCAAGTACATACGGAGATCTCTCTCGTCCATATGGGGATTTCTCACGTCCATAGGGGGATCTATCATGTCCATCTGGGGATCTGTCCCGCCAATATGGTGACCTCTCACGTCCATATGGAGACCTTTCTCGCCCATATGGAGATCTCTCGTGTCCAAATGGTGTCTTTTCTCGGCCATAGGGAGATTTCTCATAACGGATTGGACTTCGGTCCCTGTGATCATAGTATCGGGGCCTATCATGTGGGGACCGGTCAGAATGACTATGCCTGTCATAAACAACCTTAGAGGACAAAGTGGGTTCATGATGCCTGGATGAGTACTTGTCTGATGAAGATACTCTCGAATAAGAAGAGCTTTTATAGAACCTCTCTACTGAGTGACGTGAATAGTGCTCTGAGTAAGCATAGCGAGAACCATCCTCAGAAAGTCTCCTGCTTTTAGAAATGGCATAATCCCCGTAATATTTGCGCTCGGTATTATCAGAATCAGTGACATGACGCTTCAATCTGTTACCAGAAGCATGCTCCCTTTCATGGCTCTTGCCATTGCTGTACTCAATCTTATATGAACCTTCTTCGTCAACAATCTTTGAGCTTATCCTCGTACTCCTTTCCTGGCCACTCTCCCACCTCATACCCCCACTTCTACTCAACTCTTTCCTTCTGTAAACATCCTCACTAGAATACTTCCCAGAAGGCGGCGTACGCTCGCTACTCATGTCATACCTGCCACGAGACTTGCTGTAGCCATACTCATCTTTGATATTCCACCTGTCTGGAATGAACTCACCTTTTTCAATTTCATCTCGAACAGCTTCCCCTTTCCGCCATTTATTACCAGAAACAATCTCCCCTTTCTCTATATCCCCTTTCTTCCATTTCCCACTACCAATCTCTCCTCTTTCAATCTCACTTCTCCTTGGCTTCTCTGGTGTAGGAACGAACTCTCCATTCTCAATTTCCCCTTTCGATGGCCACCTCAATGTCCCCAATTCCCCCTCTTCAACTTCCTCTTTAATATTATTACTACCACTCTGTACCTTACTATCCCCAGAACCCAAACCATCACCATTTTCAACTATCTTGCTACCACTACTACTCTTCAATCCTGATTCTTTCTTCTCTGCTGCCACTTCCTTGCTCTTATCTTCCTTCTTCAATCCTGATTCTTTATTCTCTGCTGCCACTTCCTTGCTCTTATCTTCCTTCTTCAATCCTGATTCTTTCTTCTCTGCTGCCACTTCCTTGACCTTCTCTTCCGTCTTCAACCCTGATTCTTTCTTCTCCAGCACCGCTACTTCCTTACTACCACTACCACCAGCACCCTTAACTTCTTTGTCCAATCCCACTCCTTTCTTCTCCCCCAACACTACTCTCCTCACCACTTTTTTCACCTTAATTATCCTCTTCACCCTCTTCAGCTTCCCAGTCACCCCATTGCTGCTACCATTAACTTTCCCATTATCCTTTTTGTCACCACTACTGCCAGTATTATTATTATCATTATCAGCACTATTGATGTTACTATTGCTGTTTACAGTTTTCCCACCTCCGCAAGCTGTCGTAGCCGTCGTCGTCATTGCCGCTGCTGCTGCTGTAGGCTGTTCTTGAACAGGAAATCTTTCTTCCATGATGATATTATTACTACCGTGTTGCAAAGGCATACATGCGACACCTCCACTACCCATGGAATTCAAAACCTGAAATCTTCACCACTCGAAAACCCTAATTCTCCCCTTTCCCGGGGCTATCGATGCTCATACTTCAACCAATTCTCTCCTTCGCTTCAATTCCAAACCCTAATTTTCACAAATCCACAAAAAACATCACCGTTAATTCATCAATGTAGGGTTAAATTAAATCAAATGAACAAAAAATACCTACAACCAATAATCTTTACAAAAACCTAGGGTTTGTAAATAAGCGAGAGAGTGTTACCGGGAAAGAAATGAAGAGCTGAAACGACAGATCGGAGATTGCCGTTTATTTGCAGATCGAAAATGGAGAAGGAAAGAGAGAGAAATGAAAAGAAGGAGCTTCTTCAAGAGAAATAATCTCTCTCTCTCTCTCTCTCTCTGCTTCTTTTTCTTTTTCTTTTTTTCTTTTGGGTTAAGTAAATCTTTTTTTCTTTCTCTCTCTGTCTCGTGTTTTTGGTCTGAACGACGACACCTTCGTGTGATTTTATTTTTTCTCTCTTTTTTTCTTCTTTATATATATATATATATATAAATTATTTTATTAGTGTGGGTATTAATGAGGGGCGACTTTGGATATGAAATTATAGTTTTGTCCTCGAGGTGGCGGACATTTATGCGTACGAAACAAGACCGCCGTAGAGCTGATATCTTTCGAGTCTTGCCACGTTTCACTCGGAACTGTTTAAAAGTTTTAGGCATCGAATAAAAAAACAAGAAAAAAATATTTAAATCATAAAGATTTATTTGGAAACATTATTAAATTTGATTTAATAATCTAATCTTTAAACTTTAAACATGATTTCTTATTTAGTCGAAATTTAAAATTAATATGTGTAAAAGCTTTTTGATGTGATTTAATTCAATTAATGAATCTAAAAATAAATTAAATAATAGATAAAAATATAATTTGATTTTAAAAATAATTAAGATGATATCTAATTTTTTTTAATATTGAGTCAACGATATATTGTATCTACCAAGCTTCACGATTGAAGTCATCAAATCCGTAATTTAAATTATAGGCTCTGCTGGATTTAACCTTAATATTATAATAATAAAAATAGTTACTAGTAAAATTAAGCATTAATCAAATATATTGATGTTTATTCGAGTTTATGATAACTTTATAGAAAATAAATTATGATGACTAATTCAAAATCAACCAAATATTAAATGATAAAATTATAAAATATATATATATATATATATATGAAAGTAATTCGAAAAAAAATGAAAGATGGAATTTAGAAGAAAAGGAAAAGAAAAAAAAAAAGGTCTAACCAAGCAAATCCACCTTAAAACCTCGGATTTAAAATTAACCAGTGTGAAAATTACCCCAACTTAACTTAGTCAACTTGGCGTGTCCAAATACAACTTGAACAACCAGTAGCTTCAAAAAAAATTAAGATGAAATCTTTTTTTTAATACTGAGATGGCGATTTATTGGGTCGACAAGGGCTTCGTGGCTTAATTTGCAAACCAGCAACCCGGATCATGGATTCTACTGGGTTTAGCAACTTTTTATTTTTAAATATTTTTTACTTAATGATATAATAACAAAAATAGATATTCGTAAAATTTATTATCAATCAAATATCAAAGTGTTTGTTTGAGATTATAAGAACCTCGTAGAAAGAAAATAAAAAAAATAAAAAAACCAATTTAAAATTAATGAAATATTAACAAATGAAGCTGAAAAAGAAGCTGAAAAGAAATTAAAGGAAGGAATTTTTTTAAAAAAAATAGCAACTCCTTGAATGTTCATGTGAGCAATAAAAGAGTCGGTTTCTCCTGTTTTTTTTATTTAGTATAGAAGTTAATTGTAATTATAACTTTGAGAACAACCTTGGAAAAAATCTGGATTATTGAGTTAATTTTAATTTATTATTTTTATTAAATTAATATTATTTTCTTTTCTTTTTTAAATAGTGTTCATCTCATCAAAGTTTAAATCAGGTTATCCATGTCAATTAATAATGACTAGGGGTGTTCACGGTTCGGTTCGGTTCGGTTCGGTTTAGACTAAAAAAAATAACCGAACCGAATTTTACTATTTTGGAGAAATATTAACCGAACCGGACGGAAACCGGTTCAAACCGAGCCGGTCCGGTTCGGTTCAATCCGGTTTTTTTTGGAAAAAACCGGGAAACCTAATCCCTTCATGAAATCCGGTTTATAAAAACAAACTTTACTGCTTCAGCAAAAGTGAAAATGCCAAGGTTCAGACAAGACAGAGCTCCAATCAACTG
>Ga0325411_1003735_pt1 | contig 17136 bp, 7 predicted proteins | sample PopdelMetagenome_13_FD_206181 | JGI IMG/M metagenome (GOLD analysis project Ga0325411, IMG submission 206181) | Populus deltoides microbial communities from Bellville, Georgia, United States - Xylem-PdIQD-R4 | ecosystem: Host-associated > Plants > Phyllosphere > Stem > Wood/Secondary xylem...
AAATTATTGCTGATAGCATTCATGACCAATCTCTCTGGGCCAGCAACTCCACTTCTCCGGGACAAGATATATCTCGAGTCTCGTTTTATTTTATGTAACTCATATAATCAGATTTTATATTTATTTTATAGTAATTATCAGTTCAAGTTTTATAACTTTCAAGATTTATATAGTTGTTAACTTCAAAACCCGTAGAATTAGTCGAAATACATACAAGCTGGTCCGAACATTCACATGTGTGTGTGTTTATATATATATATATATATATATATATATATATATATATATATATATATATATGACGAGCCTATTCAAGGAATGAGTGATATTTGAAAACCACAGGTAGACAACAATCATATGACAATTGCCAATCATATAAACAAACGTTGAGGTTGTGAAAAATTAAAAAAAAAATGCATGGCTTTCTGAACTAATGCTTCTGTGTGCTTGTAAACACTGAACAGAAGGGAAGAAATTGCATAGCGAGAATCATTTTTGTGACGAGTAGAGAGGAATGCATTGAGACCCAGATGGAGATAGTGGATGGGAATTGGACTGTGAGACCTGAAATCAGATATCCAGCCAAGGAAAATACAAAATATCCAGTCTGACAGCACAGCGTTTTCTTATATATTTTTTTAATATTTTCTTTCTTTCTTTATTTATCTGAGTAAAAAGGGAGAGAACAGAAATACCCGAGTGTGTGTGTGTGTGTGTGAGGGAGAGAGAGAGAGAGAGAAGAGAGAGAGACCTGCGGCCAACTTAGGTTAAAAACTAGTAAAAAAACTAAGATGGTTTTTTGGACCGTAGACATTGACATTGACACATGTTAACGTAGACACATTATTTTTTATTATTTGTTTTAGTCTTGAACCATGTGGCCTGTTTTAAGCCCCGAGGGAGAGAAAGCTTTTCCCCCCTTTGACTTCTCTCCTCCCTTCCTCTCTTTGCGTGTACGGAAGCAGAGCAAGGGGTATGGGAGAAAGGGAAACACGAGCTTACTGGGGGGGTAGAAGAAGGATGGGATATGGAGATAAAAGAAAGAGAATGGGAAAATAATATAAATTATATTATTTAATAATTTAAATTTTTAAATTTTTAAATTGGAATGATCATTTAATATGATATTATAATTTTGTTTATTAAGTAATTATAATTTTAAATTTTTTTATTTTTATTCTTTTTATTTTATAAAAATTAACTACAATGGAATGTAGAATTAGAATAACTTTTATTTTAAAAAGTAATATCTCAAAACATTACTTAAAATAAGTTTAAATTTATTTCTAGATTGCGATCGTTTTTTACTTAGATTTATGTTTTCGAACAAACCCTCTCTCTTTTTATGCGCATGGAAGCGAAGCAGGGAGCAGAAGCAGAGCAATGAGTATGGAAAAAAGAGGGAACATATTCAAGGAGGGAGCTGTAGGATGTTGGATTTGTGCTCGGAATTTATATGGGATTTAGCTTCTCTTCTGGTTATCTCATGAACTCACTGTCTTCACTAGTTTTTACCAAATTTACTGTTAAATATTATGGATCTGGATGCTCTCAAGTTCTTAAGAACAACCTCCAAGGTCTGGTCCAACAGTTAAGAAGATATTCTTCATCCCTGAACTTTCTGGGTTTAAAGCTTAGAGCAAGCATGCAGGAGAATTTATTATGTCTTTAAGATCGTTCGAAAAAGGAACCATTATGGGACTTTTAATGGAGAAGATGCAAACCATTATGTGGCAAAAGCCTCACAAAAGCTCCGATCAATAATGAAGAACTTAATTTGGGAAGGTCAGAACTCTAACCTACCACCACCCAATAATTACTGTGGAAATGAAAAAATCATGAAACGCCGTCTGCAGTGGAGGCCGTAAAAACGTGCGACATGCCAATGAAAGATGATCAGGATAGCGAGTATGGATTCTCTCACACCCTCCGAACATTAAAAAAATCATGTTTTTCATTTATTTATTTTTACTTCCAATTATTTCGTTGAATGACATGGATTCATTTTTTTTTTTTCCTTATTACTCCATCGAAATTCAAATGTTTTCATCCATCGTGTCCTTGTTTTCCTTAAAAATGTGTTTTCTAAGAAAAAATATATACATTAAAAATGTGTTTTCTAAGAAAAAAATGATTATGAATGTAAAATCTAAGGCATATTTCACAACATAAATTTTTCAATACCGACTTATTATAAATTTTTTTAGATATTAAAATGATAATATATTGGATCGAACTTAAATAACATAGGATAAATAACTAAATTAGTGATTTTGATCAAAAGACCGTGATAATCTCGTAAAAGCATATTAAAACAAATAATGATGTCAAATTCTCAAGTAACCCAATGCTAAAAGATGAAAATAAATATAAAATATTCAATTAAAAAAAAAGATACTCGGGTGAACCCGAGTCAACCTGCTAATCTCGCAATCTAGTTATGCATCCCACATGATTTAATATTTTTTATCTTTTAGATTATTTTTAATTTAATCACACAACAACTTAGCATATAGGACTCATCAAATAAAAAAACAAATAAGACAGATAGATGGGTCTAGAAAAACAAAAAACAGGCCTATTTTATAAAGTTGGATAACAAAATGAGTTTTGTTTAAGTTAAATATCAAAAAGAGACCATTAAATTACAAAAGATGACTTTTTAAAACTTTTAAAAGGCTGAAAATGAATGAAAAAAATAACATTTAGAAAAATTAACAATCAAGCCAGGCACGTCAACCTACGCACGCATTTGACCCATAAAAAGAGGTATGTCTTGTGTGTCATGTTTTTTGTTAATATTAGAGACAGATAACGTGTCATCTGTCCTCTATTTATCTTAGAAAAAAAATGCAAACAATACGTCTTCAACATCAATAGGTCACCTGACGCTTGTGTCTCCAGAATGTAGAGACCAAAGTGTCATTGGAAAATTAGGGCAACGGTATTTTATGCTTAAAATTTTATTTTCAACCCATTTTTACATAAAACAATTAAAAAACCTCAGAGACCTTAACAAATCGGTTTTCGGCCTCAAATAACCCATAAACTTGTCCAAAAACCCAAAATCAACTTGAGTACAAAAACTTTTCTGAGCTCAGAACTACCATCTAAGAAGATGGGAAGGCCGAAAAATATCTTAATGGAACTCTTCTCATCGAATAGAACTCATTGATACTAATATCGATCTTTTTCATTACTATAATTAACATCAACTAACATTTTCTCTCTCTATCACCAGAATTTAGTGACTTTCTCTCTCCTCTCTCAAATCAAGTAAAAAATAACAAAAATAAAGTTTTTAAATCTTACCTTATGGATAATGAAGTAATGATGTAGAATAATTGATTTTTTTTGTAGGTAACTTTAAATGTTAAGTCTTTTGTTATTGTGCCTTATTATGCTATTGATGGAAAGGTTAGCACTCAAGGGTAATTGATGTGAAAGGTTGGTGCCTTTTTAGGATCATGTTGGTGGGAGAGATATTGACAAGAAAGTAGACACCATTTGAGGAGAGAGGTTAAGCGAGATAACGATTATCAAGAAAATACATGTCGCATTAACAGTTCATGTGTAAATATAGAAGAACACGATGTCATACTTTCTTGGAGGTTTGTGACTCTGTATTATAGTGTATGCTAATGCTAGGCACGTTAGGAATTTGGATGGGGTTGGGTCAAGACCTAAATAGTGTTACTTGAGACGAAGCGTAATTCATGTGATAAGCTATCCAGTTTGGTGGTGACTAGTAAGCCAGATTAACTAGTCTCATGCTTGGGTTAGGGCCTAACCATGTGATCGGACAACGTGGTTGTTCGGTTTAGTTGTTGGGCTAAGCCTAACTCATGTGACCAGTTAGCTTAGCTAGCTAGTCTAGTGATTAGATTAAGGCTTAGATCGGATAACAAGGTGTTTAATCTACTATTGTTTTTAATATATATATATATATTAATATTCTTTCAAATATATGTATGAAAGACTTAACTAATAGAAACAGTGTGAGAACATTTGTTGTTCTATGCATGTCATGTTACTTTCTCGTGGCTTTTGTTAACGTGTTATGATTATGAAAACCTAACTCATGTGTCATGTTAACTTGTTTGTTTCTCCTAGGATGGAGAACACTTTCACTTGAAGAGTGGAGAATGTTTATGATCATGAAAGTATTGTCAAAGTATTATGTGTGAAGAAGTGTTGTTGTTGGAGACATGTAAATTTTGGTTGGTGTTTCATTTAGACACATGAATATTTTTGTTGGAGCTATGAAGAATTTGTTTGAAGACATGAGTATATTTGTTGGAGGCATGGCATGGTGATTTTGTTTGGAGACGTGGAGGTTCTGTTTGGAGCATTCGATGTGGGAATTCTTCATGGCTGGAGCGACTCCCTTGAAAGAGAATGAAGAATGTAGAAAGTGTATGTGTGACTGGTGTTTGTGGTTTGTGACCCTTTTTTGTATAATGTTCTTGTATGGAATTGTAAGCATAGGAGGTCGCAACACCATACTTTCTCTGCATTACGGTATATGCTAGCGTTGGGTTTCCAGGGAATTTAAACAGTTTGAGTCAAAGCCTAACCAATGTGACCAAACAGCTTGGCTATCAGATTTGGTGGTGCTCAATCAATCAAGCTAACCAGTTTAGTGGTTGGGTCATCTGATCCAAACAGCTTGGCTATCAGATTTAATGCTCGCAGATCAACCCGGGTTGATTGGTTAGACCAATCCGTCTAGCAATTAGGTTAAGACCAAACAACAAGCCATCCAGTCTTTAAAAGAAAAAAAAAATTGTATAATCATAAACCACCTATCTTAGACTTGTTCGCAATTACCATGATAAATTGAAGTGGTGAAAAGTGCTTCAACATTATCCGAGTACAGAGCCAGACCATGCGTCACCTATCATCCAGCTCTCACAGCTGGTTTCATAAAACAAGTTTCTAGGACCAGACACGATACTGATCAACTTCAAGAAGACAAGTCCTTATCAGAGAAATGTCCTGTCCAGCATACTGGGACCAGCAGCAAGGACAATTATCACAACCTGAAAAATTCATTGACTGCACTGAACACTCTATGCCTCTAAGGGCATCCTCATACATGCTGACACTTTGTAATTTAATGGTCCCGGATATTAAATCAGATAAAGGGAGCTCAGGGAAAGAAAATGAGGGCATCTTCTCTGTAGGCTTTTTCTGAGGCAGGCACACAAGATGTTAAATAGTGAAAGCCAGCCAAAACACGAGCAAGCATTCATAGATTTTTTACAGTCTGATAAAATTTAAGTCATCACCAACCCACAATCAAGGTATAAACAAATTCCAGTTCTCATCTTGATTTAAATTGAAGTTCTTAATATATTTTTTTTAAACATGAAATCCCTAATCAGCTATCTAGACTCAAAAGACTTCCACCTTACTCCTCTGCTGCCTAACAAGTGCAAGCTCCCGAAAAAACTGAGCAAACTTAAGCACCACGTTTCCTCCATTTTTACCCAAACTATAAAAAACAAAACTGTATAAAGCAAAATGATTTCTGAATTTCATGCATCGTACCTATGGTCCGAGTCCATGCTTACAACAGTCTCTTCACCCTCAAAAGAAGATGCTGGAAGCTTGCATCTTGTGCCCGTCTTCTTCACTTCGTCACTTGAATAGATGAATATCTTCTTCACCATCTTACAGAACTCTCTGCAGTTAATAAAATAGATTTCAATAATCCAGTTATAATTTAATGGAAAAGAGACAATCAAGTGATATACAAGTTTCTAAATTACTTACGGCCATGGATCATCACCCACAAGCATCATATCGCCCTCATCATCTGTAAACACAACAGCCCATTTTTTGGGTGTGGAGAGTTCTCCTTCGATTTCAAACATCTTCTCCAGCTCATATATAAGATCCCTGTATCCTTTCAACACAGTTAAATCAAGAGCACGGCCAACAGCAATCCCTTGCATTTGCACCTTTCCAGAATCAAAGAAAATCTTGCTCATCAGAAGGCTCAGACAGAAAGGAAAAAACTACGGAAGGCAGAACTTCAAATTTTACCTTAGTACGAGTTCTCATGGAGGTTGTGGAGCCTTGCTTGCTTTGTGACTCCTTTACCATCGCCTCTGATAAAACTTGCTTCTGTTCTTTCGAGTACATTGATACGTCCATTGTTTGGGCCCTCTCAGCCTCGCTTGCAGCTGGAACAAGTCCTTTGGTGCCATTAGAATCAACAATTGGATATCCAGGCTCCTTCTCTGGAGGAGCAGAACTACCGGAGTTACTTGTCAGATCAATTCCAAACAACCAGCAACCTACAGAGTTCTCATACTTTCTCCCCTTCTCCACCTGCTCATTTATCAGGCAATTGCTTTGCCTTGATGATATAGGAGAGGGAAAACCGGAGATAATAGACCGTGTTGTAGCAAAATTATTGTCCCCCACTGAATCTGGAAAAAAGTTGAGGGAGACATTCATGTTAGGTGAAGAAGGCCAGATTCCTTCTGGTCGAGCCCTTGTGTTGCAGCTACTGCTATTATTGAGGAGATTGCTATCAATTTCCTTTTGCCTCATAGACCAGACATGGCTTTCAGAGCTTTGGACTTCAATACTACTCCCCAGTTGGGCTAACTCATGGGATTGGGTTGATCCATGATACCAGAAAGATGAAGCAGCTGGATTTGGAGTAATCACTACACTCCAATTAGTGCATAAAGTTCAAGAAAGTATAGAATAAATAATTCACATAGAGAAACCAAGACAATCATTCCACATACCAGATGTAGGAATATCTGTAGGTCTAGGCCTTTTGGCCTTCATCACCTGTTGAGTAAGATTTGGGGAAGCAGGGGCTGCAAAAGGCTCTATGTCCCATGGAGAAACTCTCTCTGGCCTTTGAATAGTTGCTGGTTCATCCCATTGAATCTGTGGGGAAAAATAATACGGAAACTAGCATAAAAAACAAGACGGTGAATAAGTTAGCATTCACATAAGAATTCCACAACTGTGATCAACCTTCAATGACCGCCATATAGAGCCAGACCACTCTGGAGAAATATCTCCAACTCCAACTATTGTTCCTGTGAACCTGATCAAGCAGTTGCCACAAGAATTAAGGAACATCTTAAAACAACCATGAAACCCAGCAACCAAAAATATATGGCGGACATACCTTCTCTCAGGAGAATCCTCTCCCTCAAATCTCATCTTGAAGCGCATACCTACAGAAAATCCATTCTTAACAGCCTCCAGATATTTGTTCAGCCCAATGATATACTGGTTTGTCCTGCAGAAGGGTACAGAAAGTAAACTTTAGATTTGCGGGATAGGATGACCAATTAACAAGCACGACCAATTAACAAGCACGGCACAGGTTTACAGTGATTAAGGAAATGATCAAACCTTGGCTTGTAGTACACAACAAAGAGGGTCTGTGTCAAAACAGCATGAGAGGCAGTAGCAAGCACTCCTAAGTGCATGCTTTGGCTGGATATCACCGATGATGGAATGGAGCTTTGCTGCCGAGCAAGACGCCGAACTCCAACTCGCAGTTCCCTATTATGACCTCTACACAGCATATACAATACAATTGTAAGCAGAAACAGAGACCTGAATTGAATAATAAATCAGATCATCTACGTTCAACTACCTAAGAAACACAAAAGCATCTCCTGCAACCAGCCTTTTGGAAGTGACAAACGTGCTCCATCCTGTTGTAAGTAAATGCCTTCGCGGTTGACCTAGTTAAATAAGTTAAAAGAAAACATGTAAATTAGAAGATAGAGTAATACAACAGGTTGTGCTCCTATTTATCAAAAAGTCTAAACTCCAGCTTCTTAAGCGTTTTTCCGTTTCAGTAAATCGGAAAACTGCAACATTGCACAAAGTAAAATCGATATGGAACATTTACCTCTAAATATATGCTTGAACCGCCACTCAAAGCCATGAAGATCTCTGGCAGCCAGTTCCTGAGTTGGTGTTGCTTGGCTCATGTCCTAATGAATATGAAATAGTGGTAATTAAAAACGGAAGTTTCAATGAACAACCACTACTACATCTAAACACCATTTAAGAGCAATTACCAAAGGAGGCAAGCATTCAGTGGCATGCTTTCTGAGAACAGAGAAGCCTCCATGGGTGCTAGTATCAGAAGCTGTTAAAATTTTGCAAAAGGAATGAATTGTTGGCTTTGCCGGCTCAGGTGGACAAGGGTCAGGACTTGTAGGTTCGGTTTGCTGTAATTGAATTGTAGAACAAGAACATTCATTCAGCAACCAAATGAAACAATAAACCCAAAAACAAAACAAACGAAAACCCAAAAAGGAAAAACATTTACTCACATCTACTTCTGGGTGCAGAGTAATCTGAGCATAAACTTCATCCGTGTCTTGTTCAGCCTAAAAATTTAAAGAAAACAAAAGTGAATAAAAGAAAATAATAAAAAACACTTCAAAGAAAACAGAAATAGGAAACAAGAGCAACGGTATTAGAATTACCAGCAGTTGAATGTTTACAACACGACAGAGGATCTTAGGTGGAAGATTAAACCGTGGGATTTGCTGATTCAGTTCTTGATTTGTTGATGCTTCTAACTGCATAAAGAATCCATAAGCCAAAAAACAATAAAGGTAGAGACTAAGATTTCGATCTAAGTGCTTTAAAACAATGAAAGTAGAGCAATGAAGAAAAAAAAAAAAAAAGCTACACACTTGTTCCATGTGACCTTGAGGAAAGTAAAAAACTCTCTCTCCATCCTTTGGGACATCCACCAATGGCCCTGCGCATGCCTTCCATAGCTCTGTATACAGATCATCACATCCTACACCCATCAAAAACCAAATTAAAACACACAAAATAACGAAAGTTCTTAAAAAATGTTTAAGTGGGTCTAAAACTCTGTTTGGTTGCTGAGAAAACCCAAGAAAAGAAAAGAGAACAGCAGATTAAGAAACATAAGTTTGGCATAATTTTAGTCCCTTCAAAGCAAAAACCTCCACTCCATCAAAATTTATAATCTTTTGCACACCAAGATTAATTAATAGTACAGCTCAAAGCCCCATTTATATTGCCTTTCTTCTCCATTCTCAGCAACCAAACAAAGCAGCAAAAGCCCATTCATTTTCTTGTTCACCAAATCAACACTCACCTCTTTCAGCATGAGCCATCAAAAGAACCGGTCGAGCAAGGTGGTATCAGAGAAGTAGAGATAAAACGAAGGAGTAAAGAAAGGGAGAATCCGCTAAAAAGATGGAAGCTGGAGGAGGGAAGGAAAGAGAAGGTCTTTCAGGCAGTAAAGGACTACCCCATTAAATGAGCCAGAAACCATGTAAAACGCTGAGCAGACAGGACGTTTATGTAAGGAGTCATTTTACTTTCATAATTAAAGAGTAAGTGGCTCAGGCTCTCTCTCTCTCTCTCTCTCTCTCTCTCTCTCTTATGTTTCAGTGACAAATCCGCTCCTGCTGCTTTATAGTCTTCTCATTCACACAAAAACCGCTGTTTTTTTCACAACACACAAGAGGGGGGAGTGTTTTGTTGTAGCTGCTGCTGACTTCTTGTTGTGATCTCTTTCTCTGTCTAAAAGGACTTAAAATCAACGTTATCGATATTTTTACCTAAACCCCGAAAACTAGAAGAGCTCTCTCCGGCTGCCCAAGATGTAATCTTTGAGTATTGTAATCTTTGAGCCTCATTCTGGTCTCTCTCTCTCTCTCTCTCTAGTTTTTAGTCACTCTCTACTCTCTTTCCAGTCTCTAGTCGTTTTAGCTTACCTTACATCTTCGTTTGTGATTTTTCTTTTCCTTTTCCTTTCTCGCCAATCGCTAGTTACTGCTACATTTAAATAGCTAGGCACCAATCTATAGAATTAGAGTATATTAGACCGTACTACTACAGCAGGAAAAAAATAAAATAAAGACAAGGCATCGGTGAGGCATCCATCCACGCTAACCTCTTATTAACCATCGGTAAAAAGTGTGCTTGTTTTTTCGTTTGAAAAAACGTTTTTAAAAAATTTATAATTTTTTTTATTTTAAGTTGGTTTTTTTTTATAATTTTAGATTTTTTTTATGTGTTAATATTAAAAATAAATTTTTAAAAATTATTATTTTAATATAATTTCAAAAATAACACCAGTACTCCACAGAGGTTGTGTTTAAAAATTAAAATTGAACAAATGCGGTACACAAACTATATGATTGTCGACATCACATGAAACTCCTTCATGGGGTCCACCATCAGACGGCTGCCTTAATACGTGCATTTTGCCTTTACGCGCATTACTTGGTGACGAAAACACTTTTCCTTGCTTTAAATGGTGGGTATTATTAACTAGTGGTTTAATTTCTATTAATAATGGATTTTAATTATGCTGCTCCCAGCCCCAGGGGGTTGCTTATAACACAGTTATTAAACACCGGCTGGCCTGAAAGTAAATTCAGGACATGATGGAACTAGCTGAGGTTGGGTTTAAAGTAAAATTGATTTAAAATTGATTTAATTGATTTATTTAAAATTTAATTTGATTTTTTTTTATAAAAATCTCTTCAAAAAAATATTGTTTAAAATATAAAAAAAAATAAAAATAAAAGGATATAGTTTTCGATTGATCTAGATTATCCATGATCCAACCCATGCTAGAATGGGTTAAAAACTTAATCTAAAGTTTGATCTCGTTCTAGGCTGCTCAATTCAATTTATAAATTAGTTAATCAATCAAATTTAATTATAAAATAATATTATTTTAGATAAAAACTAAAAAAAATCTCTTAAGGTGATTCATTTAAATTTTACTGAATTAAATTTTTTAAAAAATCATAAATTAATAAGTCAGTCACCAACTATGATAATTATGGTACTTGGCAAGCATGGCTTTTATTTAAGGGTTAATGGTGTACTTCACTTTTCCACTTTCTTTTAAAATTGTGCTCCTCTACAAATTTAATGCTTCCATCATTAAAGAACTTTTTTTTAATTAAGATTTATGTTCTTCTCTTAAGCTTTACTAATTAAAATACCATGTGGATACCTAAAACATATAAAAGAAAAATACATGAAGAAAAAAGAAAATAACATCTGATTCTAAAAAAAAAAACAAAAAAAATTATTTTACCTATTCAAATATTATATTTTTAATTCTTTCTCTTATATTTTCCTTTTTTTGTGTGTTTATCTCTGTTTTATGCTGTAAGTAATTTATAGTTATTGCTTGTTAAAAAAAAAATCTTAATCCAGTAACTTAAACTGTTAGATGAGATCCCACATTATCTTGTGCTTAATTTTTATCAAATAAATAAGGGATAGAGAGATTTAAACTCGTGACCGCTTGGTCATCAAGACTCTGATACCATGTCAAAGAATCATCTCAACTCAATAATTTAAACTGTTAGATGAGGTTTCAGGATATGATTTATATTATTTTTTAACACCGCTTAACCACAATAAAATTTCTCGTTTATCATCTATATATTGAATCAATAAAAAATAACACATGTAAAATAAAAAGAAAATTAAGAATTTAGCTATAAGTATTATTATTTGTCAAATATTTAATATTAGTTTAATAAGTGTCATTATAGAAAAAATAACATCCAATGAAAATGTTGTTGTCGATCAAATTATGAGAAATTTAGGTTTTTTATGATTAGTTGTGTATTTGAGGTAATTTGACCTTATTGAAAAATAAAAGCAAATGGGTTTTTTAATTTCGTTATTTTCTCTTCTTCGTTTTTTCATTACATTCTGCCTTTCAAATTTTTTTATTTTTTATCTCTTTTTTTCATGTATAATATTTTTAAGAATATTTGCAACTAAATTCTCTTCTGCTTTAGTTTTATAATAAATCTCTATTAATTTAATAGAAAAAAATTGTAAATGGGCAGGATCTATATATATAAAAACAAAAATACAAGGACAAAACGTGCCACCAACCCAACCATTTATTATATATGTGGATTTGAAAACTACAATATTCCCAATTAAATATATAAATATCAACATATTTATACATTCATTAAAAAATAAAAAATAAACACAAGAAATGGATGGGTTTAATTTTGCTCTTTTATCCTAGAATGGTAACGCAAATAAGCCACTTGCTTTGCTAAAAGCTAGCTCAAACTCATTTGTTAATGCACACAGTGCTAATTTTAGTTATTTTAAAATTTTCTTTTATAGACGAGTTAAACTTGGGTTTAGCTATACTTGAGCCATTTGAACAATGTAAAATAAAATTGTTTTTTTTATTAATTTTAATTTTGTTTCTTATTTTTTTATTTTTTCTAATAATAACCTAAAATTCTATTTTATATAATTGATATTTAATCTAGTGTTAAAATATTCTAAATAATATAAACGAAATCGATGACAACAAATAAAACTATGATGACTTAATTTAAAATGATAAAATTAAAAAGAATTAAGTTTAATGACCAAAGTAAAAATAAAAATTTCAGATATTTGTTTTTAAAAAATTGGTTATAAATAATAATATAATCAGTGAAATATACTATATCCTCAAATCTTTTAGTTTCCTTTTTAATTTATAATTACAATCATAACTCTCTCTCTCTCTCTCTCTCTCTCCTTCTGTTTTTTTTCCTAACCTTGTAAGGGATCGTGGCATCCTTTCCCAACCTATAATCACGTACCATTGAAAATCAATATATGCATGATAATCACGTGAAAAATGATTTTATCAAGCAAAGAAAAATCTTCCCACCATTAAAAGTTGCTGAGAGAAATAATTTAATATGTATGTTCTGTATTGTGGTGTATAATATTTTTTAAAATTATTGTTATTATTATTATTATTAACATTATAAAATATATCAAAACCCTAAAAAAATAAAAAATATATATATCAAATTGATATTCTTTCATCCTAAACACGCTTTTAAATAATGTTTCACACGCAAAAACAAACCTCCATAACTATGGATGATATCAAAAACTTCCACGCTGGCTAGTTTAGGTATTGGAATTTCTTGCCGTGTTATTACATGATGTGTGATCCCAGGAGAAGAGTTGAAATAATTATGACAATTAATGTTGTAAACATCTCTGTAAGACATATATACGCAAGAAGACATACAAAAATCGAGATTATATTTTATAATACTTAAAACGATCAATCTTGAGTTTCAATCCTCATTTGTATTTGATATTAAGATGTAGAGTATTTTTTAAAATATTTATTATTTAAAAATATATTAAAATATTTTTTTATTTTTATCATCAACACATTAAAACTAATAAAAAATACTAAAAAAATATTAATTTGATATTTTCTTAAGTTAATATACTTTTAAAATAGAGTCCCGAACACAAAAATAAATGGTGATTTCAAGCATACGGTGAACACAAGCTTAATATCTCATGAGATCTTGAGGGGCCGAGTTATATATCTCTTTGAAACTTATTTTATCTGCAATCATACATGTATCTGATACCTTTGAAAGGCAAAAAAATAAATGACCGATAAAATTTGAGGAGTGTTTTTGGATATTAATTAGCACAATAAAAAAATATATATATATATATATATAATAAAATATTATATTCACGAGTTTTTTTTTCTGCGACTCGTGAATGACATGCTACATCTGCAGCTCATAAGTCGCATGCATGTCTTGTAATTCTCTAGGAAAAGTGGTCATGGCAATTTTTTTCAAGTTTATGACTCCATATCACAAAAACTCAACCCCATAATGATCACAATTTACAAATACAATTCACCTTCAACAAACTTCACAACATACTACACAATTTAAAAAATCAACACACTTCATAATTCAAATTTAAACACAATGAAAATTTTCACAATATTATATTAAATTTAAACTAAATTTATAATTCTTAAAACATAAAGCATATAATATAACTACATCTAAAAATCACCCCAACTCGTGGATGAGTCTACGCCATCTCCCCAACTTGACCATCTCAAGAACAAATTAGCATAGATTTGATACTAAATTGATATAAAGAAAGTATGTATTATTTTTTTAAGTGTTGAGTGTGGGTGGTGAACATAGCAACTGAAACTTGGTGCGAGAGCTGTTGGTGGAGAGAGAGCCTCATCATGATAGAAAAGGAGGGAGGGAGGTTGTCTCACAATGACCAAGAGGGTGTTTCACGGTAGGGAAAGAAGGTGATGGTTGTGGGCAGTAGCGGGAAGTGGAGGCGAGTGGTGTTTGTGGAGAGAGAAGTGAAATAAAAAGAGAAATGAGAAGAAACTAGGTATGTGAGTTATAATTTGTTTGGAGTCGCGAGTCGTATATATGACATATGACTCGTGAAGGTATTTATTTTTCCTAAATGTTTTTTGAAATGTGGTATTTTGAAGAAAAAAATGCCTTTAAATTTGAATGTAATAGAAAAAAACACATTGTAAATTTAAATGAAAAAAATAATCATGTTTATATAGTGATATTTTTTCCAATTTGTTTAAACATCTCCTTCATGACATGCCTCACGGCTACTTTTCTACTCCTAGAAGTAAGAATATATGATTAGAGCAAATGATCATATCAATAACTATGGTAAATGAAGGTTTAAAAAATGTTTAATATTTTGATAGTGGTTGTTTTTTAAAATATTTTTATTTTAGAAATATATTAAAATAATTTTTTTATTTTTTTAAATTAATATATTAAAACAATTAAAAAAAATTAATAAAAAAATTAATAAAAAAATTTAAATTTTTAATAAACGATGCAATGTCATGCAAGCGTTTACCGCAGTGAATAGAGAGATCACTGCTGGAAAGGAAACCCGCCTTGGTAAAGGCGGCGGGACTCAAATAAGGAAATACATGTCACATCATCATACGGCACCACGAGAAGGGTGACCGCTCTCCGTTCCATTCCGTTATCTCGGCCGCCGTTACAGTTTATTTGCCGTCTATTTCTTTGTCTACATCGTGGCAGGCAGAGGTGTTGGCTCGTGTATACCCGGCAGACCCAATTTTTGTTCTTGCTTTTCTAATTTTAATCTCTGAGGAATTTTATGATATTTTGTTTTTTCGACATTGGAGAAAACAAATGGTCATTGACACGTTTTACTGACTCAGCAGGAGAGCATGGTAAGGGCGTTGGCTTTTGACGTGTCAGTTTCGTTTCATTTAAAACCCACTCTCCTTTCATTTCATGTAATTACACGCGCATAATTTCACAGCAGACGGGAGACGGGGATTGGGTTTTTGTTTTCCACCTCTTAAGAGCCTTTTTATTTTTTCATTACAAATATTTTCAGATAATTTTAAATGAAAATTAAATTTTAAAATACAAAAAATATATTAAAAAAACACTTTAAAAACAAATATTAAAACAATATCAAGCGGATCAATAATGTAATAAAGTGTGGGTTTGTGTGTTAACAGTAAAGTTGCAAAGGTGATCTGTTAGATGGTCCCTAGGTCTCGTCATAATGAGAACCTAATTAGTCTAGGCCACGTGGTTTTTTACCCACGTGTCATTATCCGACTTGTCTTCTATGTTCAATGCAGGACATTCTGTCTCCGTTTTCTTAAACACGGTGAAACTTCTCAAATTTTCAGGGTACAGAAAATTAATTAAACAAACGTCGTATCTTGTCCTCATCCTCCACGTGTTTTCACTTAAAGTCAGTTCCCCTGGTAATTGTGTCGGTCCCCAATAGGCTGATTCATGTACAAAAGAGTGTGTTTGGTATTGTAAGAAGCTTTTGTAGTTATGATTTAAATAAAATTATATAATAGTTTTATTAACTAAATAAAATTAAATTTGTGATTGAGACAAAATGTAACCTTAATGATATAAATAAATACTTCAAAACTCAATCAGCTTTGTGGGTTGATTTGATAAATTATGATTTGAAAAGTTTCAAATTAAAAAATAAATAAAAATATAATATAATTAAGTTTTTAATAACTTAATTAATCCAATCAAATTTAATAAAATAAATACTTTTTTTTCGATAAAGATAGGATAGGGAATTAGTTATTGCATGGAGTATCTCCTTGTTCGGCTAATGATAGAACAAAAGTAAAATATATTTAAATTATAAAGAATTGATTGAAAATTACAAATAAAAAAAATAAAAAAATTACTTTAATATTTCCTTGAGTCTTCGTCTTTATTATATATATATATATATATATATATATATATATATATATATATATATATATATATATATATATATATAAAAAAAAAGAGCAAACGCCTGATTCTTTATTTTTCATCCTTCTCCTTAATCCATTATTTTCACAATCCATTTTGACAAAGAAACGCATCCTACGATTGTGTTTCTGCCACGTACTCCTTAGTTGGTAGGTGACAAATTGTCATTCCATTAAAATCCAATTTTAATACAGATATAACAAGAACTTTATTATATGTACGGATAAAAAACATAGTATTTACTTGTAAGGGTGCCCATACTCCTCCACTACCGACTGAATCATAAGTTTTTTTTTTTTAATGCGAAAGCAAAATACACAGATATTATAAATATGTTATTTATAATAAAAAAATTTAATTGTAAATAAAAAGGATGAGGCATATATTTAACAAAATAAATTAAGAATTATATGTAACAATAATTATTATTATTTTTTAACTCTAATCAAAGATTAAGTTGAAAATATAAAAGAAAATAAATATTAAAATATATGGTATCGGGCTGCAAGAAGTTCTTCAATTTTATTTTACTTTATTATACGGTAATAAAAAGATTTGTAAGAAGAATAATAATTTAAATTCAAGTGAAATAAAATAAATTTCTATTAGATTTCCTCCTTTTAATATATTTTCCGTAACTATATTTTACATGTGTAGTTGATGTTAAAAATAAAAAAATATTTTTTTAATACATTTTAAAATAAAAAGCATTTTAAAAAACAATTGTTATCACATTATTAAACACTTATTCAGAAAAGGAGCACGAGCAATTTATATATATATATATATATATATATATATATCATTCTTGTTTTTTTATCTCTTGCTTTTTAGAATTTTTTCAATATTAATTATATATTTTTTTATGCATTGACGTGTGCTAAGTAAGCGTTGGTAACTATTTTTTTTGTACAAAAACTAAAATGCCCTTCCAGCTAAATAATAATAACAAAAAAATAATTATGAAATTACTACAAAGCCCATG
>Ga0325411_1003738_pt1 | contig 17131 bp, 8 predicted proteins | sample PopdelMetagenome_13_FD_206181 | JGI IMG/M metagenome (GOLD analysis project Ga0325411, IMG submission 206181) | Populus deltoides microbial communities from Bellville, Georgia, United States - Xylem-PdIQD-R4 | ecosystem: Host-associated > Plants > Phyllosphere > Stem > Wood/Secondary xylem...
CAGCTACGCAATCCATCCTGGTTTTGGGTTCAATCCAATGAGCACCAGCATCGATGAGCACAGGTCCCAGAGCATGGAGTGCAGTGCACTTCCGACCTTTTACTGAGCCAGCAGCTGCCAAGATCAAATGTCCATGACAAATAGAGCCAATCGGCTTTCCTGAATCGGAAAACTTCCTCACACAATCTAACACGGATTCATTTATGGCAAGATATTCTGGAGCCCTTCCTCCTGGTAGAAGCAGCCCATCATATTTACTAAAATCAACTTCATCGAAGTTCGCATTGAGACTAAAGTTGTGTCCAAGCTTCTCTGTAAAAGTCTACAGTAAGTGAAGTTCCAAAAACACATATCAGAGCTAGGGAAATGAGTGGCTGTACTATATTTGCCAACAGAACACATTAAAAAGGGAGCTCAGTTTACACATTATGGACGTAAAATGATCATCATAATAACTACTATATCTTTAACACTGGGCACAAAATCATTATCATTCCCACCACAACCACTATCGCCATCAATTCAAGATCATCACTACTACATCTTCTACCATTACTCCAGCATCCATATCAGAAGACAAACAATTAAACAGAACCAAGTCGGAGTTGCAAGTAACTAAATTTGGATACCTTTTATATCCAAACAAATAATATTTTCATTAAATAATGGATATTGTAAGAGATTAACATAAAATGAGAGAGAGGAGACCTGATAGCCATGATAGGCACCAGAGTCTTGAATTACAGTGCGGCAACAATCACCAGCTTTCTTGCCAGGACAGACAGCATCAACTGCTATTCCATAAGCCTGCAAGGCTTGAAATGGAACCATAGCCTGCAAAACAAAAAAAACCCAATCATTTAAAGACTTCAAGGGGGAAAACAACTCCAAAATGAGAAAGATAAAAATGAAAGCAACCCACCTCATAATCTTCCATGAAATCCCCACATAACAATAAAACTTTCTTCTGTGGCTTGCAATTAGCCATTGCTGATGCTAAAAATAAGACTTAAGCTTTAGCTTTGTTTATTGCTATCATCTCTCAAGTGGAGTTTCGTGCTTTTATAAAGACTGCAAGCGCAAGAGAAACGGAATTGTTCCTTAACTCTCTTTGTTATCGTTGACTAAAACTGTACTGTAACTCTCTTCGTTAATGTTGGATCAATGCACATGGCAACCAATAAAATATTAAATGGGAGCTTTGTTATTGTTGGACTAGGTCGCATTGAGACTGTTATCGCGATCAGCATGACCTTTGAAGTGATTTCATCAACTTTTTTCCACATCATGCATGAAATGACCCGATCTTTGTGTCCAAGATCATTCATATTATAAGCAAAATCCTCTGCCAATAAAATAACCAACATTTCTTCACCATTCCGTGTATCAAGATCAAATTCAAAACAATGAGTTAGAATTGCAAGTGCAAGCAAAATTCCACATCCTTTATAATCAAGCCACATGATGCATTCACAGCACCCTATGGATAGGTCATCACTCATTTCCCACAACCAACAATCCAGAAACTCACTTATTTGCATGGTATAGAAGTCTATTTTCGGCACAGGCAAACCACATACAAGTGACAAGGATCAATGTGATACAAGATGGATTCCTAGACCCAAACATGGAAACCGCATACATCCCCATGTTATTTGATATAAGATACAAGCATACTAGTTACATGAAAATAGCTAAAATGACACTCGGATGCCAAGTAAGGCCATCAACTGAGAGACGAACTGAGGGTGCCCTGGCCAAGCAGCACCAGTAACCAAGTTTTCATCAGTGTAGCAGCGATCTATTGGATCAGGTTCTAGCCATGTTGCCCCTCCCAAGACAACATTCAGCTTCACTGCAGGATACGCGGTACATTTTCTTCCCTGCAAAGATGATTCGTATTAGCAATTATACAGCCTGACACATGAAATAGCATAATATTTGTAATTCTATGATCAAGAGAATTACGTTCCAAATATAGAAGATAAAAGGGCCCTTGAAAACAATTCTCATGGAACTTTAAATATGATGATCAAAGAGTTTGAATTTCAAATGTGAAGATATAAGCCATGAGAAGTTGCATACGAAATTCTACAGAGCTAAATCTAATAAAAATAGGTACCCAGTCCGGAGTTAAAGTTTGTACAGGGAAAGACTTCTCATGGCTTATAATTTTAAAAGGAGTATAATTTTAAATGTTAAAAGATGCCAGTTTTTCTAACAAACAAAAACATGTGCACACAACAATAAATTAGTTGCATTTGCACATATTCTAGGTGCGTTATGTGAAGAAAATACGCCACATTCCTCGCAAGGCAACACAAAACTACCTTAAGAACTCCGGCAGCAGCTAAGATCTGCTGCCCATGGCAGATAGATGCAACAGGCTTCTTAGAGTGCATGAATTCTTTCACCAAAGCAATCACTGTCTCATCCAGTGCCAAGTATTCTGGAGCCCGGCCTCCAGGAATGACAAGAGCATCATAATTTGAGGCATCCAAACCTTCAAAGCTAGCTGTTAGAGTGAAACTATGACCAGGCTTCTCACTGTAAGTTTGGTCACCTTCAAAATCATGGACTGCAGTTGGGCAGGTGTCCCCAGCCTTCTTCTTGGGGCAAACTGCATCAACATGGCACCCAAGAGCTTCAAGAGACTGAAAAGGAACAGTTACCTCGTAATCTTCCATGAAATCCTGCAAGCAAGAACAAAAGAAGCAAGGATTCTTAGCAACTATGAGACAACACATGTTTCATAAGCATGACCTCGGTCAATGGCAAAAAAAAATTAAGAACTAAAAACAAATAATTAGAACTTACCCCACAGAGAAACAAAATTTTCTTATCTGAACCAGTTATCTTGCCCCCCAGTGCCCTCACAAATAGTTGGATGAACTCAGGATGCCCCTCATATGTAGCTCCAGTGATGATATTGCCATCAGCAACACAAGCTTTCATGGTTTCAGGTTCAACCCAATGAGCGCCAGCATCAATGAGCACAGGTTTCACAGCAGGATATGCAGTGCATTTCCGACCTTTTACTGAATTTGCAGCTGCCAAGATCAATTGTCCATGGCAAACAGAGGCAATTGGCCTTCCTGAGTCAGAAAATTTCCTGACACAATCTAACACAGATTCGTTCATGGCAAGATATTCTGGAGCCCGTCCTCCAGGTATCACCAGCCCATCATATTTGCCAAAATCAACTTCATCGAATGTTGCATTGAGAGTAAAATTATGACCACGACTCTCAGTATAAGTCTAAAATCAATAAAGTTCCAAAAAACACCCATCAGAACTAAGTTAATGAAATTGATATACTATGCTTGTACTTTAATCAATCAGTAGAGCTACAACCACCAACAGGTTATTAGAAAAACAACACATAAATTATCAGAAAAAGGGATCTTGATGAACACATAATGCATGTAAAATGATCATCACCACAACCATGCAATTATCAAAATTAGCACTCAGCACAACCCATCAAGAAATTATCATATTAATATTATCACTACTACACTGCCACCATTACCGCAACCACCATCATCACTAAGATCACCACGGCCGCTACAGGCATTCATTTCAGTTATCACAAAATTATTATTACATTAAGAAAATGTCTTTTATTACCTTATTAATTAATCAAAAATTAAAATTTTAATACCAAATATATGTGAAGATTAGTCTCAAAGTATTAGATTTTATCCACTAAACTACTCAAAGAAGACATACAACAATGATAAAACCCAATAATCTGCAGATTAATAGAAGTAAAGTGTGAGGTAAGCAATATATATAGGGAAAAACAAATACATATTTTGAATAAGTTAAAATTAACTACAAATCCATAAAAAGGAAAAAAAAAATTCCTTATATTCACCAATTATTGAAAAAACAATGCTAAAACTAAAGCTTCGATGACTGAACTAAGTAAGATCAGCAAATTAATAAGCTTTTTCAAAAACAGCCCAAGAAAAAAAAAGGAATCCAATATGATGATTAAATTTGTATAATGAGGGAGAGAGCACCTGATAACCAGCAGAATCATGAATTGCAGTGCGGCAAATATCCCCAGCTTTCTTGCCAGGGCAAGCAGCATCAACAGCAATCCCAAAAGCCTGCAAAGCTTGAAATGGAACCATAGCCTACAAAAAACAAGAAGAACCCACAATTCTTCATCAATCCAAGATTCAAGAAACAATTCAAGATAGATAAAACAAAGCAGCCCACCTCATGATCTTCCATGTAATCACCACATAACAGTAAAACACTCTTGCCCATTTTTTATACTGAAAATTAAGCTTGAGCTTGAGTTCTTTCGCAGTTCTATGCTTCTTCTTCTTCTTCTTCTTTTTTTTTTTTGTGGAGTTCGTGAGTTTTATAGAAGTGATGATAATTTCGGAGAGAAATGATGTTTTTGTTGTTGTTTTTTTTTACAAGCATGGCTAGTTCATGTGCTGTTTTGTCGTGATAAACGCAAGGACAGGTCCAAAATGGATTTTCTTTGATAGAAGAATCTCGATTGTAAAGATTTTGTGACTAAAAATTAAATAATAACGGAATGAGTTAAATGAAAATAAGTAATAACATAAATAATTAATATTTTTTATTTAATGTTAAAGAGTATCTCAGAGATAGATTATGCTTCAATTGAGATTAAAAAATATTCTTAATATCACTTAAAAATGACTTAATTTATTTAGTTTCAATTTTTTTAAAATTTATTTAAATGCATTAAATATATGTGAGATACCACACAAAAAATGCATTAAATAAACACTAGGAAAGTATCTTTAATTTACTTTTTGATAAAAAAAAAACAACATAAGTTTTAGACGGAGAAAAATGTTTTATGGTATAAAAATTGAAAATCACTTTTCATGAAGATCTAAGAACTAAAGTGATATAATATTTCATTGTATATATAACACTTTAAAATATAATATTATTAAAAAATAATAAATCACTATTATATTTATATAGGAAATAATATATTAGAATATATTAATATATAATATAAAGGTATATTAATTTAATATATCAGTACATATAATATTTCAATTTAAATAATATTAATTAAAAAAACATATTTGAATACAAAACATGTTATATTACTCATTATCATACATTTAAATCATATAAATTGTATTATAAAATTAGGATATTATAGAAAGAAAATTTATTTTCAATGTTATCTAAACACCAAAAAATATTTGATAGAAATAAAACTTTTACTATTTAAAAAATTTAATAACTTAAAATATATTAGTTTTCAACTTATTTTATTTGATATGTCAAAAAACTAAAAAATAATTTTCAACTTATTTTTCATTATACAACTAAACATATTAATAGATTTTACTTAAAAAAATATTTGACAAGGTTTTAAAATGAAAAAAATACTAATATATTTTACTCAAAAATATTTAACAAGGCTATATGTCTATAATATCATATTTAAAATATTTATATTATATATATATATATAGTTATATTTTATAAAATAAACAATATATAAGTATGTGATTTTTTGTTTTCTTCACCATTACACTTTCTATATATGTTAGATAAACTTGAAAAAAAAAATATTAATAAGTAATTATTTAATTTAATTTTTATGATATAATCAAATATCTAAAATTATTTTTTAATTATTTTTTTATGTTACCATCAAACATAAAAAGATAATCTAACCACTTAAAAAAAATACGTTTTAGCAAAAACCTTAAATTCATATCAATGGATACATAATCTATCTCAAAAGATACTTAACATTGAATAAAAAAAAGATACAAAAAAGAAAATCTCAATTATTGTATACAAAAAAGAAAATACTTTTATTATTTTTAATGATATTAAGGTATAATGATATTAAGGACCCATCTTTCATATCTGTTTTTGTCATTCAAAGAATATTGGACTTGGAGGAATGTTTTTGATGATTTTTTAGGACGAGGGAATTTAAGAGAGGTTAGCATTTAAAAATGGTTTTAAGTGTTAACTCGAGGAGGATGGGGTAGGGAATTTCAAGGATGGGAATTTTTTGTTTTCGTGACATTCCCTTTTTTTTTTTAATTCAAAATTATTTCACTCTTGTTTATTCTTCCATTTCAATGTTAAATCACAAATGTTTAAATTCTTTATAATCTTATTTAATTTAAAATTAAGTGTAGTTCAAAATTCTTTTTGATTGATTAGGTTGTAATTTGATCATACATATATACATAACTGAAATTAATTAACAATACATCATCACCATATCATCTTCAAAACGTCATGATCATCTCAGATTCTGAGAGAGAGATCACTTGCTTTTCTACAAAGGTTGTTTATGCTATTGTGCTTACTGCTTAGGAAGTTCCAAGTAAGGGATAGATTCTAATTAGGAAGATTGTTTCCAAAGTAAGAGATAAATGAAAGAATAAGGGAATGTCAGGAACAAAAATTACAGGCGTTTGTGTTGCCTTTACATGCATGCTCGTAGCTGGAAATCAAGAGGTTTGCCACTCTGAAAACATAACTTCACTCTCGTATCAATCATTTTTCCTATCAACCAATTCTCCTATCTCCACTCAAGAAGAAAATGTCAGGAGCTTTTGCAACTACCATTGCACAATCCCTTCTAGGGAAGTTAGGCTCTTTTGCTGGTCAAGAATTTTGTTTGGCATGGGGACTTGAAGCTGACATTGCTCGTCTTGAAAAGAGAATGAAAGCCATCAACGCAGTGCTGTCCGATGCTGAGCAGAAACAATCAAAGAATGAGAGGATTCGGTTATGGCTCAACGATCTCACAGAAGTCTTGTATGATGCCGAGGACGTGCTGGACGAAATCGCGTGTGAAACTTTGCGAAGGCAGGTGGTGAAAACAACAGGGAGCACCAGCAGAAAGGTACGGCGCTTCTTTTCAAGCTCTAATAAGATTGCATTCCGTTTAAGAATGGGTCATAAGATAAAGAGCATCATAGAAAGACTAGCTGAGATCTCATCTCTTAAGTCTGAGTTCAACCTCAGCGAGCAGGCTATTGATTGTAGTCATGTCTTGCATGAGGAAACAGCGATGAACCGATCCTTTGAGAGCTTTTCCGGTCTTATCGGAAGAGACAAAGACAAAGAACGCATCATCAACCTTTTAGCAGCACCTTCTAAGGTTGATGATGCACATCCCTTTGTCCTTCCGATAGTAGGAATGGGAGGCTTGGGGAAGACATCTCTTGCCAAATCGGTGTGTGATGCTGAAAATGTAAAAAGTCATTTTGAACTGAAGATGGAGGTATGTGTTTCAGATGATTTTTCCTTGAAACAAGTGATAAAAAAGATTATTAAATCTGCAACTGGGGAAAGATGTGCGGATTTGGATGAGGGTGAACTTAAGAAAAAACTTGAAGCAATTTTGAATGGTAGGAAATACTTGCTTCTTATGGATGATGTTTGGAATGAAGATGCTCAAAAATGGTTGTTGTTGAAGCTTTTGTTATCGAAAGGTGCTGATGGAAGTAAGCTTATAGTAACTACCCGTAGTCAACGTGTTGCTGAGATTATGGGTACTGTTACTGCCTACAACCCAAGTGTTCTTGGTCAAGAGGACTGTCTGTCGTTGTTTTACAAGTGTGCATTCAAGGAAGGGCAAATGGAGTTGCATCCAAATTTGGTTGGAATTGGGAAAGAAATATTGGCAAAATGCAAGCAAGTTCCTCTGGCAGTGATTAACTTGGGGACTCAACTGTATGGTAAGACTGATGAAAAAGAGTGGAAATCGGTGAGAGACAGTGAGAAGTGGGAAGAAGAGGGAGATGGCATTTTACCTGCCTTGAAAATAAGCTACCAAAGACTGCCGACTCACTTGAAAAGATGCTTTCTTTATTGTTCCGTTTTTTCAAAAGATTACCTATTCGAAGATCTCGGATTGGTGCAATTTTGGATGGCACATGGGCTCATTCATCAATCATCAAATCCAAATGAGAAGTTGGAAGATGTCGGCTTGCGTTATGTGCGCGAGTTGATCTCAAGATGTTTCTTTCAAGATTATGAGGATAGGATAGTTATAGCTTACTTTAAAATGCATGATTTAATGCATGATCTTGCATCATCATTGGCTCAAAATGAGTTTTCAATCATAAGCTCTCAAAACCATCAAATTTCCAAAACGACCTGTCATTTGTCAGTCCTTGACTCTGATTCATTTTTTCATCAAACTCTCCCCAAGTTCCCAAATAACTTCCATCAAGTGCGGTCAATAGTCTTTGCAGATAGTATAGTGGGGCCTACATGCAAAACAGAATTTGAGAAATGTTTGTCAGAATTTAAGCATTTGCGGTCTTTGGAATTATTAGATGATTCTGGATTTGAGGCTTTTCCGGAGAGGATTGTCGCCTTGAAACATTTGAGATATCTCAATTTTTATGGGAACACAGAAATGAAAAGACTCCCAAAATCTCTTTTTAAATTGCAAAATTTGCAAGCTCTGGTTTTAGGTTTGGGATTAGAAGAGCTGCCCAAAGATGTGAGGTACATGATCAGCCTTAGATTTTTATTTCTAGTTACTCAGCAGAAGCGGTTGCCAGAAGGAGGGATTGGGTGTTTGGAGTCTCTTCAAACTTTATTCATTGTTCGTTGTGAAAATCTACAAAATTTGTGCGAAGATATGAAAGGTCTTAAAAGTCTTCGAAAATTGGCTATTGGTAGATGTGATAGCTTGATTTCTCTGCCACGGAGCATAAAATGCTTAGCTACTCTGCAAGAATTATATATTAAAGAATGTGAAAAGCTTGATTTGATGACCCTAGAAGAAGAGAAAAAAGAGAAAATTCAACCACTTTTCCTTTCTCTTCATATTATAATATTTGAAAAGTTACCAGCAACTCTTGCTTTACCAGAACAGCTTCTACAAGGATCTGCAGAATCCTTACAGATATTTATTATCAGATACTGTCCAAATATTGAAGAAATGCCAGATTGCATCGGCAATTTAAATAAACTTCAAAATCTTGAGATTAGTGATTGTCCAAGTTTGAGCAAAAGGTGCCAAAAAGGAACCGGAGAAGATTGGCCCAAGGTCGCACATATCCCTAAAATCAAGGTTGACGGTGATGACAGCGGTGAAGAGACATCTCATTCAGGTAGCAGCAGCAAACCATATTTAAATCTATCATATTTAGTTGTACATTTTTATCCATTCTTCAATTCCTTTTTTCGTTTAAATTATTTTCCCTGAAAACAATATTAGCTTTGAAAAAAAAAAAAAACTGACAAAACCTCTTGTGTTTTGGAGAGGCAGGTTCAAGTGGAACTCCATAAGCAAGAGAAGAAGACAGGGTATGTCATGATAAAATGCAAAGTTGACTAATTCATTCAGCAATATAAATTTCTTTGAACTGAAGACATCATTATTAAATTCTATGTTTGTCTAATTTTCTTCAGCTGTCGTTGGGGTTATAATTCGGGGACTTCAATTTGTTCGGTGTTGTTGCTGACAATCTGGTTTGTTCAAATAAAGATGAAGAGTGTTTGCTGGAGATTGATATTCGTTCTCTGTGTGCTTCGCTCGTAGTTCCTGCTGGTGATGTACTTGGCTTTTCATTTGTTCATAATGGTTGCCAATCAGTTCATTTGCTGGTCATGGAATTTGCTCCCTCGTTGTTGAACTTAATACATCGTTGCTGGTGATGTGAGGGTCCTGTCGGCCAAGATCTTCTACGACAATTAGTCTCTTGCAAAGATCAGCTGAGGGCTTAGAGTGTCTGCTTTGTGTAATTTCCTTGGCTAGCTATATGTGATAATTTGTCATTAATAAATTGATAAATATTTGATTGTTCTGAATTATTTAAATAATTATGCTAATTGTCAAACTTACTGCAATGTCTCATTCATGAGTTTCAAAGATCTTAACGAAGAGACATCCAATAACATATTAAAAGTTTATAAATTTTTACACTCTGTTTTTCATTAAATTTTGAAATTTCTTTGCTTAAATTAATTATTTTTTTATTTTTTTAATATGTAACTGTTAAAAATAATTTTTAAAAAATAAAAAAATATTTTAATATATTTTTAAATAAAAAGACCTAACACCCTCTAAAACCACCCCTTAATCCTAACTAATTTTTGAAAAACAAACCTTCTAGCTTCCTTTAACCAGTAAAACTGAACTTTTAACTCTGGAGTGGATTGTGTATTCATTGATAGTGTATATGGATTTCTTTTATATATATAAATCAAGTATTTAACACATTCATCCTAATATAATAATAAAATCAATGAATGTACACTTTTTGAAGACATATTCCCTTATAAAAGATATAAGAAATTCGTTCAAATAAGAAATCAAAGAAAAATAGCTTAGGTGGTCTCATCAAACTATAGATGAAACATCTATACTCACCATCTAAAAATTCATTCACTACTACTAGGTTATAAATAGATCTTCAAGAGAAAAATAAAAGCTAATAGAACCATCCAAAAATACAAAGCAAGATTTATTATAAAGGTTTCAAACAACAAAAAGAAAAAAAAATTATTTTACTACATACTTATCTATGTTAATAATAACTTTTATATGTATATTAATAGTTATTACAATTATTAACAAGTTAGAAATACATCAAATTTATGAAAAAATAAATTTTTTAAATGAAGATTTTGATGGAGAGGTATTTATGAAACAAACTAAGAGGTTTATTGTTAAAGAAAAAAAAGATTCAAAACTTATTAAGTTATCTAGTTTGAAACAAACTTTTAAATAATAGCATGAAAAGTTTCACCATGTTATATTTCAAAAATATATATTTTAAGAATTTCAAAAAAATATTTTTTAAATATTTCAAAAAAAACAAAGAAAAATTACAATCAGTGGAGGTTGAAATTCATTAAATAATTAAAAATTGAAAAGCTAAGGATCAAATCAAAAAAATATATCAATATTCAAGGACTATATGTAATGCAATCATGGATGAAATTAAGAAAAAATAAAAAAAATAGTTGAAATTTGCCAAAAATGAAACAATTAAAGATCTAAGAACCAAACTTGAAAACACATGAAACTCGGGGGAACTTTAAAAAAATGAAATTTTCCCTCACATCAAAATGTTGTCATTTTAAATAATAATAATAAAATTAAATGCAACGGAGTCATTCTGATGCCTCACTTCACTACTATTTGATCGCTTTCCCTTGATCCAAATCCTTTAAGCAAATCATGACTGGGAAGGCACCGAAATCCTTTGACAGTGTCGTTAACGGTATTGCTACTCCTAAATCTGGGTAATGTAAGTGACGTGTCGCTTGTTATTTTTTTTAAAAGCATTAAGAGTCATTCGCTCTTAATGATCTCTTAGGATCTCCTGATGGCATCAAATTATGGTGTAATAAGAAATCTTAGGTAGTCTTCTTGTTGTTTGCTGTAGTAGATCAGTTTTTTTTTTTTTTAATCTCTTATATTTCTCTTTGGCTATTCGCTTTATGGTCTTTTCAATATACTCTCGATGATTATCAAAAAAAAAAAAAAAGTCATTCGCCCTTTAAGAAGTTCTTTTTTTAAATAAGTCCCAGACATTAGAGGCCTGGAAGCTCTTGAGCCTTTCTAGTTCGAGAGATTGAGCTTCTTTTTTAAAAATTTTTTTAATTATAATTGTATTTTTTTGTTGCTTATTTGTTTTTTAAATTTCATTACTTAATATTTAATTGATTATTAATTAGACAATGTAATTTATTTTGGTTTGATTTTTTTTTTCAATCACTTTGATATTTTATTAATTCTTAATTTTATAGGTGAAACATTTGAGATATATTTTTTTCATGGCGAACACAAAAATAAAAATACTCCCAAAATCTATTTTTAAATTACAAAATTTACAAGTTCTAGTTGTGGGTGAAGAAGGATCAGAAGAGCTGCCCAAAAATGAGAGGTACGTGATCAACCTTAGATATTCTATGTTTGTCTAATTTTCTTCAGCTGTCGTTGGGGTTATAATTCGGGGACTTCAATTTGTTCGGTGTTGTTGCTGACAATCTAGTTTGTTCAAATAAAGATGAAGAGTGTTTGCTGGAGATTAATATTCGTTCTCTGTGTGCTTTGCTCGTAGTTCCTGCTGGTGATCTACTTGTCTTTTCATTTGTTCATAATGTGGTTGCCAATCAGTTCATTTGGTGGTCATGGAATTTGCTCCCTCGATGATACCATAGTGGTAGAGATTGTCATATAGAATTTGGAGCTGAATATGGTGATCTTCCATTTGTAACATATTTACTCAGACCTGGTTTTCGTCATACTGGATTTTATAGCTAAAATATTAAACGAAACCAGGTTGCAGCTTGCAGAGGAGGTAGGGGTGGTGCTGTGAGCTCTGTTTTGAAAATTTTCATTTGTCCCGTTCTCCTTTTTTTAAACTATGTGCCACCAGCAACAAGCAGCTTAAATTTATCTAATCATCGTTATCAAGCTTTAATTTAGCATTAGTGACTTGAATTTGAATCATCACTATCCAGATATTCCTTGTGCAAAAGATAAGGAGTGCTCCTTTTTGTTTCGTTCATGTCATTTTCCTTGCTTCTAGGCCATGGGATGTTTCTAGGCCAAGATTTAAAGCTATTCCCCTACACATATTTGCCTTATCTCAACTATCATTCATTCCAAGAAATGGACATTCTCTGCCATCTTCACCTTCACTGTTATCCCCTCAACCTTCTTGTTTTTAGCACTCAAAATCTTTGCTGGAAAATCCATCAACAATCCCAACTATCCACCAGTTAAAGGCACAAACTTTAACCAGCTTCTCTATGACTGCCAAACTGAGCTTATCGTTTCTAACTCTGGAGTGGATTGTGTTTTCATTGATAGTGTATATGGATTTCTTTTATATATATAAATCAAGTATTGAACATATTCATCCTAATATAATAATAAAATCAATGAATGTACAGTCAAAGACATAAAAAATTCGTTCACATAAAAAATCAAAGAAGAATAGCTTAGGTGGTCTCATCAAACTATAGATGAAACATCTATACTCACCATCTAAAAATTCATTCAAGGCTATAAATAGATCTTCAAGATAAAACTAAAAGCTAATAGAACCATCCAAAAATACAAAGCAAGATTTATTTTCAAAGGTTTCAAACAATAAAAAGAAAAAAAAAATATTATTTTACTACATACTTATACTTACCTATGTTAATAATAACTTTTATATGTACATTAGTAGTTATTATAATTATTAACAAGTTAGGAATACATCAATTTTATGGAAAAATAGTTTTTTAAATGGCGATTTTGATGGAGAGTTATTTATAAAACAACCTAAGAGGTTTGTTGTTAAAAAAATAAAAAATAAAAAGATTTTAAACTTGTGAAGTTATTATATAGTTTGAAATAAGCTTCTAAATAATTGCATGAAAAATTTGATAATGTTTTATTGTTAAATAAGTTTAAAATCAATAAGGTTAATAAAAGTATTTATATAAAAATTATAAATAAAAATTGTGTTATTACATTATTTATATTGATGGATGTTAATTTTGGGTAACAGCAAAGCAAATATGAGATCAAGTTTTTCAAAATAATAATATTAACGAACATAGGGGCATCTTGCAATGTTGAAAGATCGTCAAGCAGTAGCAGCCAAGGTTGGTTGGTGCGGTGTCACTTATTATTGTTGTCTGGGTTTTATTATAGCAACAAGATGATTTTTGTGAATTAAATTAGGAAGTTTAAGAGTGTTTTGAACTGTTAAAATTTTGTGTATTTATGAAAGATTTGTTGTTGAATTTAGGCTATCGATCCTTTCATAACTTGTTTCAAATTTTGTGTATTTATGAAAGATTTGTTGTTGTATTTATATATTTTAAGAATTTCAAGAAAATATTTTTTAAAAATTTCAAAAAAAAAAAACAAAGAAAAATTACAATAAATGGAGGTTGAAATTCATTAAATAATTAAAAATTGAAAAGCTAAGGACCAAATCAAAAAAAGGTATCAATATTCAAGGACTATATGCAATTCAATTAGGGATGAGATTGAGAAAAAAATTAAAAAAAAATAATTGAAATTTGCCAAAAATGAAACAATTAAAGATCCAAGAACCAAACTTGGGGACCTTTTAAAAAATGAAATTTTCCCTCACATCAAAATGTTGTCTTTTTAAATTAAAAAATAAATAAATGCAACGGAGTCGTTCTGTCAATGAAAAAATATTTTTTTTTTTAAAAAAAGCATCAGAAGAAATTGATTTCCAAAAAAGTCCTAAATGTTCTCTTATTGTAAGATTGAGTTTTACTTGGCAAAAGCATATCTGGGCTGAATTAAACAGACGGATTCAAAGATACGAGACTAAGATGAAAAACATGGCAAAAAGAGATTGGTTTTTTAAACTTGAAACTAAACATACACTTCAATCCTCTAACTTTTTAAATTATAAACTTTCAGTCCCTAACAATTTATATTATTTGTTAATTATAATTTTTATTATAATGATCAGCCTTGGATATTTATTTCTAGATACTAAGCAGATGCGGTTGCCAAAAGGTGGGATTGGTTGTTTGAAATTTCTTCAAACTTTACTCATCTATGAGTGTTAAAATCTAGAAAATTTGTGCGACGATATGGAAGGTCTTGAAAAGATGCCTTCTTTGTTGTTTCATTTTTTCAAAAGATTACTACTTCTAGGATATTGGTTGAATTGCGTTTCAAAAAATGTTTTATTAAAATTAATTTTTTTGCTTAACATTATTTTTTTGTTTTATTATTTTATTTAATGAGTTGATGTCAAAACTATTTTTTTAAAATAAAAAATTTTTTTAATATATTTTTAAATAAAAAAATATTTTAAAAAACATCCTAGTATAATTTTGAATGGCACATAAACTCATTCAATGAAAATCCAAATTACAGCTTGGAACATGCTGGCTTGCGTTATATGCGCGAGCTGATCTCACAATGTTTCTTCCAAGTTTATGAGGAAGCAATTTCCAAGATCCCCAAATGAGTTTTAACAAATACATAAGCTCATTTTGAGCTAATTTTTAAATTAATTTTTTTTTAATTTTATTTCAAGTTAATTAAAAATTATACTTCAATATTTATTTTAATTTATTTTATATGAGATTATTCTAATCTCATTACTGAATTGTGAATTTAATAGGATAACCTAAATTAATTATTTTATTTTTTTTGTAATTTATTTTTTATAAAATTATTTTAATTTAAATCATGAGTTTGCTTGGTGTATTTATTGACGAGCACTTCATTAAAGAAACAACCTAATCTAAACAGAAGATTTGCTTACTATCATGCAATGTTTTGAAGTAGGTTTCAACATTTAATTAAAAACTCTTGAACTAAAACACTTGGTCTCGATTTGAGTAAGCATGAAATAGATGGGAGAATCCTCGACTAAATCAAAGCACATGGACTCCAAGTTATTTTATGAATCAAAGATCGAAAGAGTTCCTTTGTGCCTTGGTGAAATCTCAGATAGGATATAACTATTTCGAAAGATCGAAATAGTTATTTATTTTTATAAAAATCAAACTAAACCAAAAATAATTGATCTGAATGTGAAAATTGTTGGCAGTCATGGGATTAACATATTCGTGTTTTAGCTGCAAATTTCTGAATGCAAAGTTAAAATTACATTACGGAATAAAGTAAAGAGTGTGGCGTTTTTCCTCTTCATATCAATACTCGGAATTTACTATGCTCCTTAACTGTAATGCACTCATACTAAGGGAATGTTTGATTTATTTTTATTTTAAAATGAAATTTTTTATATTTTTAGATTATTTATCAAAAATAATTTTTAAAAAATAAAAAATATATTTCAATACATTACTACACAACTATCCGAATCTCAAAAAAAAAAAAAAACACCCTAAGAAATTAATTTGCAGGCAATAATTAACTCACTACAAGACGAAAAAACAACTATTTGCTCTATTTGGTCTTTGCAAAAGTTAGGGGTTCACCCAAATTCTACGGACCCATCCACAAACCATTTAGAGTAAAAAAGAAAAAAAAAAAAAAAAAGCAAACAATGGTCAAAGATGCTCCGCAGCTGTAATGCACTCATAATAAAAAATTAATTATTTCTAAAATTATATCAATCTTCTGATTTAAATCACGAATTTAATAAATTAATTCAAGCTCCTTTAGAGTAAAAATAAAATAAGGGCAAACAATGGTCAAAGATGTTGGTCCAAGCCGAAGAAGTGCACCGGCTAAGCTCCTTTAATGAAATGGGTGCATTTAGTAAAAGCACATAAATTCCACCAAAAATAAATTTCAATGGTCAAAGATAAGGGTCCATGCCAAAGACGATAATTCAAACACATATCAGAAAATAAGGCAGCTTTTTTTTCCCCTGATATAGGGTATTTTTTAAAGTTTTGTTTTAAAAAAATATATTAAAATAATATTTTTAGATATTGTTTTTCTTTATATTTGCCCATTAAAATATTTATAAAATACTAAAAATATTATTTTGAATCTTTTTCAAAATATACTCAAAAGTTTGGAAAAGCCGGTCGAATTACTCTCCTCAGTAGGGCTAAAAAAATGATGTTAGGGTTCCCATTTACTATCAATACTCAGAATTTACTATGCTCCGCAGCTGTAATGCACTCATAATAATAAATTGATTTGTAGGCAATAATTAACTCACTACAACACCAAAAAAAACAACTGTTTGCTCTGTTTGGTCTTCGCAAAAGTTAGGAAGTGCATCCATTTTCTACGAACCCATCCACAAACCATTTTGAGTAAAAAAATAAAAATAAAAAATAAAAAAAAGGGCAAACAATGGTCAAATATAATGTATCAAATAAGTTAATAATGTATTTAATTTATTATATATTATTTTCCCTCCTCAACTTCACAATTGGGTACATAAATTAAGATTAAGTAGATAACACGTAAGTAGGGTGGGATTATAGCTTCTTGGTCAACTTCTCAAAAACAATTAAGGATTAAATCGATCGCTAATATAATGAAGAAAAGAAAAGAAAGAGAACAACCTCTTAAACAAGCGATCCATGGAGCCATTGTACATTTTAATTAAGAAGACTCAACGACTTCTCCTCTCCACTCAGAAAGCGGAACTCCACTTTATAAAGTTGCGATTATAGTTTTGAAAGAAAAAAAAGT
>Ga0325411_1003739_pt1 | contig 17129 bp, 11 predicted proteins | sample PopdelMetagenome_13_FD_206181 | JGI IMG/M metagenome (GOLD analysis project Ga0325411, IMG submission 206181) | Populus deltoides microbial communities from Bellville, Georgia, United States - Xylem-PdIQD-R4 | ecosystem: Host-associated > Plants > Phyllosphere > Stem > Wood/Secondary xylem...
TATTTTGGATATTTACCACTCCGGGTTTCTTTATCCAAATATTAACAGTGAATAATAACAAATTATTCCCAATAATATTTTGGATATTTGTCCTTTAAGGATTTCTTTATCCAAACATTAGCGGTGAGTAATAGATGAATTCCCCCCAAAATAAGATTTTTATATTTTTTGGAATATTGGCCAATATCCTTTGGAGTTTTACAAACGTGTTGTAAAATCTAGAAATGTAAGAAAACAATTTTTTTTATGAAATCCATGCGAAAACACATTTTTCAAAACTTCCAATATTTTCTGTATAAAAAAAAGCATTCAAAACATGTTAGGGTATTGACCATATGCAACACACAAGAAAACATTTTTTGATATATACGTAAATTTGTCACATTTGCGTCAAAAACCGGGTATTTTAAACACGAGATTTATATTTCTTACAACATAAAAAATTCAGACCTTAAAATAAATATGCTCAAAAAAATCATAAATCTCTTTCTCTTTCTTTTCTTTTTTTGAAAGAAAGAAAAAAAAAAGGGAGGTCTGGCCGGGTCACTTGCCCAAGCAAGTGACCCAGCTGGACACAAAAGGGCGCAGCCCTCTTTTGTGAATGGAGAGCTACTGTTCAAGTGAATTGATTCACTTGAACAGTATAGACACATATAACCAAATGGAAAGAGACCACGCTAACAGTGCAAACACAAAGAAAAAGAAAGCATGCAACAGGTAAATAGAAAACAAACCTGGAGATGAAGAAACTGCAGTGGCGTTGAAAGAGTGATGGTCGCACGGTCTGTGTCCGTCCTTCTTCTTTTATTCTGTGTTTGGGTCTGCTTATTGCCTCCTTCTTTACTCTGCTTCTCCGTCACTCTCTCTACTGATTCCTGCACTTGGTTTTCCCGTTTCTGTAGTTTTTACTTGCAGAAAAAAGATGGAGCAAGAAGAAAGATCGGCGTGTTTCTTGTCTATCTTTTGTTGTTCCTCTCTCGTTCTCTCCTTTTTTCTTTCTTTAGGTCAGCAGCCGAGGCTTCTAAATAGCCTATACATGGCTTTACTTAGGAAACAAATATTACATTAACTCTAGGGTGTAATATCAGGTGAGCAGAAATAGGAAACCAGAATATTTGATTCTACTTTTGTCATCAGCAGTGATTTCTTTCCTAGTTAGAGGATGGTGCAACTCTTTTCTTTCCTTCCATAGAGCCAGCTGCTCCCTTTAAAATGAGGCAATAAAAACATGGTTTGCAGATAAAAGGAAAGAAGATAACCAGGGTAGCTGTGCAGAGAAAAAGGAAAGAAAGAATTGCAAACGAGGAGGCATTGTTTTCCTTTTCTGATCTAATTCATGTTCTTCAGTTTCGTCACCCGGCAAAATTTCTTCTAATTTTATCTTCAATCAACTCCCTTATTTTAAACCTTTTCCATTTGGTCCTTGGTCCATAAAAGAGCTTTGACACGACCAAAAGATTGATGTCTTCTCCTAAGTGCAGGAATGTCGAAGTAATAAATAACCCGGCAAGACCGGGGTCGAACCACAGGGAGGTTAATTGTATAAATTATAAATAACAACAACAACAATAACAACAACAACAACAACAACAACAACAATAATAAGTTAAAGAGAGCTTTGAGATGTGATATTGATGTAAGGATAAAATAATTGTTAAGGTTAGAGGATCCACTAATGGTATTTCAAACAAGTATAGTATTAACGCTTTTTATTACTCAACTGGAAACCACACATAAAGAAGGTTCCAATCGGATTATAAATTGTTAACATGATTACATTAGTTATCTTATTCGAATAATGCTAATACTTGTAAATGTTGTCAGGCATGCATGATTATAACTTTTGTTAACAACAAATCAAGTTCCTTTCATAGCACATGTGTCGGTTATACCATACGGTTGGGCTATGAAAGTGCCAAGTATTTGTTGTACCAAGGATTATACAACATAAATCTAGATTAACCATTTAACAAGCAAAGTATTAAAAGTGAACAAGATAACAAATATAAAACATGTTAGTATCAAACATTAAGGTCCATGTTGAGTTTATATTATACTTATTCTTACACCATTAGTGTAACCTTTTCACCTTGACATGATAAACTTAGCTAAACATAAATAAACAAGGAAAGGAAATGAAAAGCATAAGCAAAAGATTAATATAAGCAAAACTTAAGCATTAAAAAATATAAAGAGAGAGCAAGAGCATGATCTTGATCTAAAAACCAAGATGCCTAAATACATGACAAATGCCTCCTTTTATAGGCCAAAATTCAAAACTATTGATTTGTTGACTAATTGTTGAGTGGGTGGCCACATCTTGACTTGGTGACAATTCTTTTCTTATCTGCCAAAACCATCATTGATAATGTCATAATTTGAACAAACTTAAATCATGAAAATTCTAGGAAATTGTCTCAGCTTTCCAGGATAAAAATTTGAGGTCATTTGGACTTCTAAAACATGAGATATGGGCTAAACATTGAACAGTGTCTAGGCTGCAGGACAGATTCAGACTTCTCCATTGTTGCTACAATTTAGACTTGAAAACAGCCTTTTTAAATCTTAGACTCTATGAAAGTTTTAGGCCTATGTCTTAGCTTTCCATCCATATAAGGCAAACCTAGATCCAAGATCTACAGCTCCAGATATGACCCAATTACCGAATAGTGTTCCAGATTGGACTGAACCAGCATCTCTTTTCTAAGTTTAGCCCTCTCTTTGTCCTTTCAATTTTCGTTCTTAAACTCATCAATCAATCCTTTTATTTATATGATAGGCCTACATTTAAGATGAACATTACCATAAATTAAAGGTATCTTATGGTATCAGACTTGTTATTATAAAACATGCTTTAGTTAAGGAATTATTGATACTTCAAGTACAAAATGATGATATAAAACCTTGATAAAAATGCACTTTTAAGTACTAATCAGGCTTCAAATTGGCTTGCAATTGGTCTTCATTCTTTAAGCATCTTGCAATTGTGTCCCTGCAAACTTGGGCAAAAATCCTTCTCGCGGCAGGAATCCCTGCTTTCACCCTAGATATTCAAACAAGAATATCTTGAGCTTTCGATATTGAAATCAAGTGATTCAAAAGCCCAAATTCATCTACGCATCCAGGACTACAACTTTGATGAAGGAGTCGAAGGGAGATAAAATTGTTTTAAAGAATAGAATCTGGCAGTAATTTGGTTGATCAAAAAAGGTCTCCTAATTTAATTTAGAAACTGACAATGTCGAGAATCCCAATATGACTGAGAGTATGACCTAAGAACAAATCATCAAAATTCATGATGGAAATAGAGTTTTTAGTGCAAAACTCGGGTCAGGATCCTTCTCGCGGCAGGAATCCCTGTTTTCACATTAGATATTCAAAGGGGAATATCTTGAGCTTCTGATATCGAAATCAAGCAATTCAAAAGCCCAATTTTATCTACATGTCCAGGAATACAACTTTGATGAAGGAGTCAAATCATTTTAAAGAACAGAATCCTTCTCGCGGCAGGAATCCCTACTTTCACACTAGATATTCAAACAGGAATATCTTGATCTTCTGATATCAAAATCAAGTGATTCAAAAGCCCAAATTTATTTGCGAGTCCAGGACTACAACTTTGATGAAGGAGTCAAATCGTTTTAAAGAACAGAATCCTTCTTGCGGCAGGAATCCTTGCTTTCACACTAGATATTCATACGGGAATATCTTGAGCTTCTGATATCGAAATCAAGCGATTTAAAAGCCCAAATTTATGCACGCGTCTAGGACTACAACTTTGATGAGGGAGTTGAATTAGATAAAATCATTTTAAAGAACAGAATCTGGCAGTAATCTAGTTGGTCAAAAAGGTTCTTGATCTGACAATACCGAGCATCCGAATCTGACTGAGAGTTTGTCCCAAGATCAGTGATCCCTAGGACCCAATAAAGGTGTAGGTCAATTTTTCAACATGTCATGAGTGACAGAATATAGCTAGGATGGTCAGATATCGTACGAAACCAAATCAGAATCAGAGCCTAATTTGGAACAAAAAATTGCGACAACAGCAGAATCAGTTTTTTTAGTGCAAATTTTGAGGGATTTATCCAACCTTAAAAACAAGATAACAATGGAACAAATTTAGCATTATGGAGACCCCTAGTCAGTCTAAAAACCTGATGATTTTGGTAGCAAAGGGAAAGGATAAAGAGAGTAGAAAACAGCTCAAATAAGGTTTAAAAAATAATAAGAAAAAAAAAATTTCTCTGCTTTTGTCAATTTTCCAGCAAACATGAGCTACACTCCTGCACTTGGTTCGAAAGAGGTATACAGTGTCTCTAGCATGCACGTGGGGTCCAAAAATGAGTAACAACAGAAGTCATGGAAAAAAGATGAGAAAGTTTTTAGAAGCAAATGTCTTATATAGAATTTGGTCTTTGGACAAAAAAATTCAAGGGTAACATCTTTTGTGTTATTGTGTCAAAGAACATCGACATGGAAAGCATTGTTAAGAACTACTCAATCATAAAGGTCAAAAGTATATTAGTGATTTTTTAAGTGATTATGATATAGGCTACCGATGGGAGCAATTTTTGAAAAGCATAGAACCAAATCCAACATTGTTGATGTTCAGCCTGAGTTAAAGTCCTTTATTGAAAAGTTTAAGTTCCAAATAATAGATTACAAGATTTTGGTAAAATCAAGATCTATATTTCCAATATGTGGTTTAACACACAAGTTAAACCATTTAATTACGAAGATTCCTTGACTCTTTTTTGCAACTCTACATTCCTTACCTAATTAGAGTCAATACGTTCTAGATAAAAAAAAGTTATCAACAAGTTCCTAATTTTTACCTTTCAAAAACAACATATGTGTGACACATAACCAAGTTGTTAAAGACTTCAAAGCTATTGTTAAATCCCTAATCAACACCAAAGAGTGACATATTTCATTGTTTACATATAGTGAAAAGTTATAAAAGGTCTACACTCGCTATTAAAGTTATTGACAGGTCACTCTATGGAGAGTCTAGAAAAATTTAGAAAATAAGAACAATGGAGTCTTCTACAATTCCTTCTTTCTAATACAGTGACCTCCTCAATTCTCTCCAGAGAAGTATGGATACCTTGGATAACAAGGTTATAATGAAGAATTGTTTTATGGACCCATGTTCATTTCCTCAAGATTAAAAGGCTCTTGTTAATGCCCTTTGATTAATAGATGGAATTGTACAATCTTTATGAAGAAGCATAATATGTATTGGGGATTTTTCTTGCTTGGTTTTTGAGAACCTATCTTCTACAAAGGATTATATAAGCCAAAATAAAGTTTATTGAGGAACCTTGACCTTCAAATGAAATTAGGTATTCACATAAAATTGTTCTAAAGTTCTTATTCCATTGCTGCCTCAATTTATATAACACCAAAAGTGGATCGAGAAGATTAGCTCTTCCCTTTAGATTAGAAATCTAATAACTACTTAAACTCTAAATATCATTATCAACTAGGAAACAAATTATTGAAAAAAAATATAAACTACGATAAAAGATCTCTGATAAGGTCTCACGGGCTCATAACAACTCCCTCTTTAAAGAGATGTATTGTCCTTAAGGTAGTAACCAGAGGCTTGTTTTTCATGATTGCCAAATCTTCAGAAATAGCTTCCGCTAGTGATAATCCCTGCAAATGGATGAGGACTTTCTTTTTTTTTTCTTATGCTTATGATGATCCAGAACTACTTGAGTTTTAGGATAGAAAACTTCATCCTTGGTGCTTACCATAAGAAGCGCACTCTAAACTTGGATCTTTTCTCTAGTTTTTTTCTTCAATAATGAGACATAAAATTCAAGATGGATTTGAGCTTCCCTTGGCAATTCTAGCTTGTAAAAGACTATATATACCAATACATTTCAAAACCTGAAATGGTTCATAATATCTAGCTGAAAAGTTTAAAATTGCTTTTTATAAAGACTTAACAATTTTCTATAAGGTTGTAACCTTAAATATACCCAATCACCAAAAAAAAAATCTTTTTCATTATTCTTTGATTCATAACATGCTTTATTTGTGCTTGAGCTTTTTGAATATATTTTTTTTAACTTTATCAAATTTTTGTCTCTTGTAGAACGTGTGCGGCGTCGCGGTGAAAACATCCACCCTAAAAAAATACATCCAATGTGGTAAATGTGGGGAGACAAGGAATTCTTGTCTTTTATTAGTGGAAAAATAGAATGGGAGTCACCACCTAATATTTTGGTCACTAGGAACCCTAACTGGTCTCAGAGATTGGGTACAGGGACTGGTTGCGTAAAGGGAAGGCATTAGCACCCCAAATACGCCCTACCTAAGGTAAGCTGCATTGTTTTATTGTCTGATAAATCTAAGGTCATGTCGTGCTTTCTAGTTGTTGGTCCGTCTATGGTTTAAAAAAAGTTCTCTTCGGTAAAGAGATCCTTATCTTATTAGGTAAAACTTAACCGTTCTAACGTCAACAAAAGAATTTAATATCCACAATATATCTTACGTATAAGGTCGTAACCCCAGATATTAAAAGAAAACAAAATAATTTTTTTGAATTTTTTGAAATATTGGTCAGTTCTCATGACTTTAATAAACTGGTTATTAAAGCCAAAATGCATGCTAAAACTTTTTTTTTAATTTTATAGTTTGAAAATACAATATGATTTTTTATTTTTTATTTTTTATTTTTTTAGAGAGACTTGGCCGTATGCATGAAAACAAAACATTTTTTATGTTTTGACAAAAAAAGAGATATTTTAATACCGGATTTGTATATTTACAATATAAAAATACAAACCAATATTGATCAAAATGCAGTAAAATATTTGCGGAAAATCACATATTTTTTTGAAATAAATTTTGGAAATTTTGTTTTGGGCTGGGACCAGCCCGTCCCATGTGGCTGGACCCAGCAGGCCCCGGCTGACTTTTAAACGCAAGCTTGCGTGAACAATTCACGCACGCCTGCTACAGCCAGGATGTAATTAAATTGCACCTGCATAGTGTTTGTGCAATTATAAACGGAAGGAGAAGGAATGAAAAGCTTACCTGGTTCACAGCCGCTGCTGGGTGAAATTCCTCCTGAGCTTGTAACTGGGATTCTGGGAAGAAGCTTTGATGCCACTCCCTGCGTCTGGCTTCCTTTCCGTTCTGTCTTCCCTTCGTGTCCGCCTCGTCTCCTCTCCCTGCGTCTGGTTCTCTCCCTCTCTCTGTTTCTTTTCTTAGTTCTTCTCCTGTTCTGCTCTGTCTCCTGCTCGTCGTCTCCTCCTCTGTTCTCCCTTTTTTTTCTTCTGTCGTTCTCCCCTCTTCTGTTTGTTTTCCCCTCCCCCTTGTGCAATGCTGGTGCGTTTGTGATGGGTAATGGCAGTGGCTGCTGGACGAAGTAGATGATGAGCTGATCACGATGGCGTTGGCAGTGCTGGTGCGGCTCTCTCCCCTCCTTTTTTTTTTCTCCCAACTGTCACCTCTCCTCTCTCCTTTCTCCCTTTGTTCTCTTTTTCCTTCTGTCGTTCTCCCGCTTATTTCATCATCTTTCTCTGGCTTTTATAAGCCAAAGAATGGCCTGCGGTGCAACGTCCAACTTGGTAACGGCATGTAGAGGAATACTAGCCGTGAAACATTCCCCATAACTGAAGCAATCTGCTGTTTTTGTTGCTGAAATGGCTCCATTGATAGCGCTCATTCACTGTCGAAACCGTTGCCGATGAAGTAGGTGATCAACAGATGTCAAGGAAACGACGCCGTTTGCTAATTCAAAATGCATATTTCTGATTTGGTCCTTGTATTTTTTTGTAATTTTGTAATCAAGCCCCTCGGAAAAATTGTAATTAGACTCCTTAAGTTTAGCATCTTTTCTGATTTAGTCCTTGGTTTTGGATTGTTTCAATTAAATCCCTAATTGACCACCAAACTTCAATAATTATGCAATTAAGCCCATGATTTGACCAAATCAACTCTTCAAAATTATAATTAGACCCATAACTTTAATTTCTTTCAATAAAAGCCTAAATTGACTTGAAAATCAATCTTTTCTTGCAATCAAACCCTCCATAAATTCAATTAAACCTTAGATAAAACTTACTTGAGTCCATAAACTTACTTGAGTCCATAGATGCATCACACTCCATTATGAATTATTTTATAAAATCAAGTAAGGCAAAGACCGGTGTAGTAGTTATGACTTCTTTGAATTTTTGCAATTTTATTTCAGTTGTTGTACTCCATAGGAAAGAATATTTCTTGAGCATTTTTATTAGAGGAGAAACTATTTTACCAAAATTATGGATGAATTTTTGGTAATATCCTGTAAAGACAAGGAATCCTCATAATAAATTTGGTGTTTTAGGTTTTGGTCACTCAACATTGTTGCAATTTTATATAGATCCACTACCACACATGCATGTTTTGGATATAAAATGGCCTAGGTACTTAACTTCCCCTTAGCTAAATTGATATTTTTCAAGGTTAACAAAAAAGTTGATTACCCTTTAATACAAAAAATGTAATCTCAAGATACCTTAAATGGTTATCCTAAGTCTTACTATAAATTAAAATATATTTAAAAAATAAAAATAAACTTCCTCATATAGTCTTTGAACACCTCATTTATGAGAGCTTGAAAGGCAGATGGTGCGTTGGTGAGATCGATTGGTATGACCAAGAACTCATAATGTTTTTTATAAGTGTGAAAAGTTATCTTTCTCTCATCATTTGGATACTTAAAAATTTGATGACATCCTGAACACCAATCCAGCTTTGAAAAAATCTATGCATCATGCAGTTCTTTTAGGAGCTCATATATCATAGGAATAGGGAACTTATCCTTGATAATGACTTTACTCAAATAACTATAATCAATACATATACACCACAATCCATCGTGGTTTTTACCAAAATAAGTAGAGAAAAATAGTTAGATGTTAATAGTTAGTTGGTAGTTAATTGGTTGGTTAGTTGAAAAATGGAGGAATTATACTTGTATAAGTAGCTTGTAATATAAATATGTTAAGCAAGAAAAAAATTGAAAGAATGATTTTATATAATCTTTTCTTTTGTTCTTCATCTCTTTTCTTTTAATTCTACAACTCTTTGTTAACAAAGAGGCGTAGAATTCAAAGAAAAGAGATGATGAAGAAGAAGGAGAAGGAGGAGAAGGAGACAGAGAAGAAAGGATTACAGAAAACTGTTCTTTCAATTATTTTCTTGCTTAATTTCATCGTAATACCCTTCATTGTTTTCTTCAGTTAATGTGAAAGTTCACTTTTTCTATTTTATTGTTTTGGTGGGAGCAATTACGCAAAGGAAGCTGTGACATTGCCCTGACTAGGAGAAGAGAAGCTGCAATTTCCTGACTCGAGTGTTTGTATCCTGTTGTATATATGGTGACAGTATCATTCATTCTGAGTAATACTGTTAGATAAATAGTATCAAAGGTAGAGGGAGAGCTTGACTACTTCAAATTAGAAAATTTCCTATGGATTGACTTTTAGGGAGAGATCGGTGAGGGCAAAGGACAAGGGATTCCACGACTATCTGCCGGTGCCCGCTTATGCAAGATAGAGGATCTAGGTCAAACTACTCTGTACACGCACATGCTCAGGCAGGGACGAGTTTATATTAAGACAGGAAAAATGACGCCTAAAATATATAAATTTCAGGCGCCGCCTTCATATAGAGTATACAAGCAGATAACATGCCATAGCACAAAAAACAAAACACATGGGACAGACGCAAAACTGAAAAATGTGATGAACAGACTAGTTCGATAGGATGGCAGAGGGTGGAGATCCCCTGACATCCAGAATTTTTTACCAGATTCCCACCCTTCATGAATAAGATCAAATCCCTCCACGCACAAAGGTATGAAAGCTTACAATGTGAACATGAAATGTCAAGTAGCATGCATTGAACTTTCCCATGCTGTTGCCTATTCTACACCTACAATATTCTACAACACATTTCTTTGGCTTTTGAACTCCATGCATCCATTTGCTCCATGAACATCATCTTGCCAAGCATGCTGAGAGTGCAACTGCATGATGATCAGATTACAATGCATAAACTATCTCCCCACTGCTGTCAATATCAAGCTCGGATTCAGAATCTAGATCGTCCATGTCATCATCCATGTCCAGATTGTCCATCATACATCGATTAAGACCATGCACTCCAACTGCTGGTACAGTGGCCTCGGAAACTATCTGCATGATTGCATCAACGCTCTGCATGGGCTGATCAGGCTCTTCAAACTGGCTGCCCATAGTTTTTTCATCCATTAGGTCAGCGGGAAGATTCTTCAGAAACCACTCATGATTCCTGATTTCGGGGATGGTAATCCTCTGTCACATGCAAACAGAAAAGGCAGGAGGATCACCAGAAGATCACACAAGCTCAAGTGCTACAGGTTGAATGTATCATCTATATCGTGCTTTGCATGACTTTAAAGCAATTTGAAGTATCCAACAAAAAGAAAAGGGAGAGAAAGTACTCACAGTTGCAGGATCGGCATCAAAAATCCTTGAAATCAGGTGGCAACACTCTGGGGTTATCAGAATGGAGTCTGGAATAGAATACTGGACATTAATAACTCTCTGCACATAACCAACAAAAAAAAATCATAAAAATAAATTGCATAAGAATTAAGAGTTTAGTGAGTAATAGCAGGATCCATTAGTGTACCTGTATTGTCTTTCGGAAGTCTTTAGGCTCGGCAGGGTCCTCGAAGGGATATGATCCAACCAGCATCACATATAAGGTTACACCACACGACCACACATCTGCAACCTGGCATTGCAGAGCAACAAAATATCAACCTGTTTACCATATATGCAGCTGGAACACATGTATGCGCGTGTGTGAAGCATATATCAACTAGGTACTTCTAATGGCCACATAAGATATGTTTAGAAAAGAAGAGAGAGGGGAGTTGAGAGGTGGGGAGAGAGAGAGAGAGAGAGTTTACAAGCATGCCTACACAGGCTTAAGGCTAAAAGCATAGAGCACCATGGGAAAATTGTGTTTCCCCTCAAATCAACACGTGTTCACCTTAAGCAAAATCAAGATGCAGAAAGCACAACTCAAGTTAAAGCCCAAGGCATTGAAATCAGCTTTCTCATCTCTAATTAAATTACATATAAATTTATGGTTTTTGACCTTTAATCAACCTTTATTTCAAGGTAACACTTATTACCATACACAAGGCGCCTCCACTAGCTAATGGACTAATTGCACCTTCTTTGCTTTTCTTTATTTATTTTTTTATTTCTATTCTTTGGTTTAAATATTATTCTTAGAAATAATGCTGCACCTTGAAAATGTGTTTTGCAATATCTACGTGCACTTGCACTGAGTGCTTTGCACCAAGGCTAAACCTACGAAAAAGCTTAAATACTCATTGCAGTTTTAATGAAAGAATACACACGCACACGTCTGGTGATGAAAACTTCCAACCAGCTTTTGCTACTTGTTAGTTGCTAAATAAAACAACCTGCTGGCAACTAATGAATTCCAGTAAGTGTCATCCAAGTGGAACAGAATCAAATCCATTGAAAACTGGAATACCTTATTGTGTAACCAAACACCAAATGAAAAACTAAAAAAGAGCAAACTAATTGAAGTAGAGCGTACCAAAACCCTTCATGAGCTGCAGGCATTGCCAGCAAAAGGGGAAGCGAAGCAAAACTTACCCCATGAACCAAAAAAATGAGATATTGACATTATCATTATTTATCAGCCTTGAAAGAGGAGAAATTCATGCCAAAAAATTAAAGGTCAGGACTGCTTCTAGAGTCCATTCCAGGAACCTTTCTATTATGACATGAACAGCAGGGCCTATTGTATTACAGCCATGGGTTAACCCTTTAAAAAAAAAACTCATTTTCTCAGCCAATGCAATGAAGCATCAGAAGCACGGAAACAAGGGCTACTTGACCTTCAACACTATGGACCAAAACCACTTCAGCAAGCCTATAGCATGATCACTAGTCCTAGACTTATGATATTTTGATAATAAAAGTGAGGATAAGCATGAAAAAACTTCAATCTGCTCCATGTTCTGTCCAAGCAAATCGGAGTTAAGAACAAAAGAATTGCTCAACATTGGCTCAGAGTTGCCTACTATCAGTCTATCACTACTGCAAATATACATACGACGTCATAGATAACCCATTTCCAAACAAATGATCATACATGCATACAGCATAGACCAGCAATCAGTCAGAGACGAGGTCTGATATGCTTGCCTGATTCATCTGTAAGAACTTTCAAGCCATAACAGACAATAAAGAAGGATAACCCCACCAAATGCTCCCAACAATCGTAAATTTGAAGGCTCCATAGCAGTCTCATTGGAAAAACACTTAATGCACACCTAATTCCCAGCTAATAATTATCGCATCCACAATGCTCAAAGCTCACCACCAGAGCCAAAGTAAACAATAACAAGAACAATGTAGAGAGGCCTAAATCTCTTAATTTCCAAATTTCATTTTTCCACCAAACACATTAGTGTGTGTTCGGTAATGCAGTTGAGAGAGCTTTTCAGAATTCTTTTCATCTGAAAAGGAATCAAATTGGTTAAAAAAATTAGATGTTTTTTTATGGTTTTGACATCCTCATATCGAAACAATCGAAAAGCACATAAAAAAACATTAATTTGGTTCTTTTATAGATTTAAAAAAAAAAAACACCCAAACCGCAATAATACGAAATGGTGACTAATTGCCAATCACTTGAAACAAAAGAATAAAAATAGCACTCGGTACAGTAAGAACCTCTAATCTGGGTTCAGCCAAATGATCCTAGCATATTTTGTAAGCTAGGACTTAGAATAAACACAAAGTCCAAGTGCATAAGATGATGTTGGTAGGATGTAATAATAATATTCTAATTGAAAACACAATAAGAGAAATAGTATTACCTTGCCATCATATTCTTGCCTCAACAAAACTTCTGGAGCAATGTATGCAGGAGTTCCCACAGTTGATTTCGGTTGAGAATGAAGCACTGAAGACTAAGAGAGCACCCATACAAATATGTAAGGTAGAAACAATAATTAGTAATGCTAAAGCCTTTAGATAGCGAATGACAATCATGAAGTGCTACAAAACAACAAACAATTATGATTCACAAACAAGAAAAAAATTGAAAACAATAGCTACCGCAAAGGCAGCTCAGGGGTTTTACCACAACACAAATTTGAAAAGCTAAAGATTATTCAATTCCAGTTTAACACAGTGAAAGCAACTTCCGGGCAGAAAGGCATGTTATATGAAATATAAGTAAGAATAGAACTGATTGCCATCCATATTGTAAAGATCCACATCATCTGCCTCTAGAGCACAACCTTTCAAAAGAATCATGTACTCAACATGGAAGCACCACTTAAGTAGGATAATCCTAAGACTTGATCTATGCACCAGAACATTCTTAATCAAAATATATTAAGGTCTGAAAATTTGGTAAATATACAAGTACAGGCCAGACGCTCTGCCCATATGAAAAGAGAATAGGCAAGTGAAAGATAACAATTACCTTGGAGTACCCAAAATCACAAATCTTCAAACGAGGAGCAGGACTATCATCCAACAATGTGTTCTCCAACTTCAAGTCACGGTGACATACTTGCTTCATCAAGAAGAACGTTATTAAAAAGCCAAACAAATAACCTAAAATTTCAGTTTCTATCACCTCGAGGAATTATAAAAAGACAAAAAAGAAAAAAGAAAAGGAACAAGTACCATGGCATGACAATAGCTGACTCCAGATATAAGTTGTTGAAAGAAGAACCGTGCCTGAACCAGAAACCAGAGTCAAGAAACCATAGAAAAAAAATGCAACCATTACACTGCCGAAGAAAGGAAACACAAAAAAAAAAGGTCCAAAGATAATTGTATAGGAACCTCATCCTCGCTGAATCGCCCACTCTTGCAAATTCGCTCAAAAAGCTCTCCTCCAGCTGCATATTCCATTACAATTGCCAAATGGGTCGGTGTTAAAATCACCTGGAGTTAGATTTATATCAATGCATACATATAGCTTAAACCAGCATCCCTTTAAAACACCAACAATCTCATAATAATAATAATAATAATAATAATATAGAAACAAGTAAACTAACCTCTTTAAACCTCACAATATTGGGATGCCTCAATGACCTATGATTTATTATTTCTCTCTGAACATTTTCATCAATCTATAACACAATAATACCCCATCAGAAAAACTTCAGGAATTCCATAATCTAATCATCCTCCCCTCAATATTTAATTTTAATAAACAAAAAATAAATAAATTCAGTGAGAAATAATACTCCAAAAAGCTAAAATAGTCTATTTATATCTCCTCTTTATCTTTTAATAATAGATAGATAGATAGATAGATAGATAGATAGATAGAAATAGAATACATGTAATCAGAAATAAATCCATAAATGAACCAACAACATTAAATTCAGCAACCATCTAAATTTAGCAACCTCCACCATTAATAAACGTGACAAATCAATCAAACCAATCATCAGTTCACAATAGAAAATAAATAAAAATAATAAAAACCAATCTTTATAAAAACAAAAACAAATACGGACCTTATCGCCTCTTTCTATGTATTTAACAGCAACAAGTTCTTTAGTAACTTTATCTCTCATCAGCCGAGCTACACCGAAATTACCCGACCCGATATCTCTCACTAAATCGTACCGGTCACTGTCATGCATGATCGGCATGTCCATTCCCGGTCCTACTGTCATCGCCGATCTATCCATTTGTCTTCCCCGTTTTATCCCTCACCACTCCTGCTTATCACGCATTTACACCAAGGTTACCCTAAAACGATACCGTTTCCGAACCGGGCCACTGGAAGATATTTTTTTTGTGATGATCGGAGCGGAGGCCAATAGATTAGACAGAGAGAAGACTTTCTTTTTTATAAAAGAAATGATGATATTTTTTAAAAATTTATATAACGAAGAGGAGAAGGGAGAGGACGAGACAAGAGAAAAGAGGGAGGAAAACGACGCAGTTTTGTGGTTTTGGTTTTCTTTAGTAATTTTATGTTTTTTTAATCATATTTGCATAGTTGGCAGAAATGGTTTTCTTCTCTCTGGTTGCTGGTTTTGTGCTGTATTTACTGGTTTGTCTATCGCTAGACCACTGCTTTTGTTGTCTTCTTCTGTGTTTTAAATGACTTAAATGCCCTTGTTTTTGGATTTACACCCATCACGTGAAGTGCACGTGATCACTCGGTAGATGGAGTTTATTTGGTTTTTGGAAGGACTTGAAAATATCCAATGGAAGCGTCCGAGGAGGTTAGATGGCATCAAGGCATATTAAAGTATTTTTTACAAGTACGTGTTGTTTTACAGATAGCTAATAAGCTCATGTTTATGTACTTCTTTTAATGCATGTGCTTGGGAGTGCGGTGAATTATTTTTTAAAATATTTTTTATTTTAAAATATATTAAAATAATACATTAAGATGTATATTTAGGAGTGTAATATTTATTTTTAAAATAATATTTTTTTATTTTTAAAAATTTAGTTTAAAATCAACATATTAAAACGCAAAAACCTTCCCAAAAAAAAAAAAAGGACTTTCAGTCATTGGTGCTAAGGCTTCTAGTAGTAGATATATGATAGGAACTTGGTATCTTCTTTATGATTTAATTCTGCACGGGTCATTCATTACTAAATAAGATGTTGATAAGAAATGTCTAATAATTTATTTTTTTCTTGAATAAAATACAAAATAGTGATTGTTACGCTATAAAAAAAAAATTGAGAAAGAAGGACGGGGTAGGTGTAGCCCAAGATAATTATTATTATAATGATAATAGTGGGAAATAAATAAATAAATAAATAAATGGGGGGGGGGGGGGGGGGGGGATGGCGTGAAGATGGGTATTCTGATGATTTTGGACAAGTGGGGGTGGTCCGTTCATGAATTGAGGCTTTGGAATAAAGGAAAGTTTCTGAAGTTCGAAGGATTTATTAATTTGGTCGAATAAAATAAGGAAATGGGCATGTGATGTGTGGTGGAGTATGCTGCCCTGAATGTTCTTTATAGTTTATCTTATGGTATGATTAAAGTGGTACGATGCTTATGATACTTTGATTTCTTAATTTTTTTCCCATTTCCTCACTACCTTACCTTATGCCTTTTGTTAGAGGGACCAAATACTATTTTTTATTCATGATAAACTTATATGCAGCTTTTAGCATAACCTCTCATTTATGTCAAAACTCCCTGCTACGTAAATATCAAGAAACAATTTATGGTTATAAATACAAAATAATTTGTTTTCAATGATGCTAGGGAAAAAAAATGAACTCAGAACGAGTAATTCACTTAACTTGAGAGATTGTTAATTATGATGTCGATTTTATAGATATTATTTAGATAAATGTTGTAAATATATTTATGAAATAGATAGTTAAGGCAAAGTGTTAGATCGAGTTCAAATTTTACTAAATGATTCTAAAACTTCAGTTGTATATGGAGCTAAAGGCCTATAGCTGGTTAAGAACTAGAAGACACTCAAATTAGACACAAAAGATATTGTATTTGCTATTTTAATTTTGTTTTACATAATTTTAGATTTTAATTACTTTTCCTAATTGATTTTAGATTCTTTTGGTTAGCCGGTTTTAACCACTATATAAATAGTTGATGTGTTATTTTTATTAGAATATTGAACACATATTGTTAGAAAAATATCAATATTTTCCATATTATACATTGTGTGAATTGATATATGAACAAGTTGGTCTCTTTGATGTATGGAGGTAGTAGCAATAACTCACCCCCATAATGCAAAAGTGGAGGCCATTGAGGACACTATAAAGGCTTAAAAGACAACACAAAGAACCCAGTAATAGAAGATAGATCATTTGGAGAAAACAATAACAGCAATGTTAAATAGCTTGGAATGTCTAGTATAGCTAATAAGAGGTGCAAGCGGGGATTGCGAAGAGGATATGGGAAGTAAGGGTAACCTAATGCTCCAAAGTACCCTTTTTCATTGGAAAGTATGAGGATAATATTCATTGGAAAGTATGGATTCATATAGTTTGATGTTCAGCATACCTTGGTAGTATCATGTAAATGCTAGACACTTTGTAAATTAT
>Ga0325411_1003741_pt1 | contig 17119 bp, 9 predicted proteins | sample PopdelMetagenome_13_FD_206181 | JGI IMG/M metagenome (GOLD analysis project Ga0325411, IMG submission 206181) | Populus deltoides microbial communities from Bellville, Georgia, United States - Xylem-PdIQD-R4 | ecosystem: Host-associated > Plants > Phyllosphere > Stem > Wood/Secondary xylem...
TTATTTATTTTATAAATAAATTAGATAGTTATATCATATTTATTAAGTTTCGAATATTCATTATCTAAGTGTTAATTATCTATTATTCAATATAAAATAAAAAAGCAATGTGTGTATCAAATGATGAAACTATAAACATTAAATTTTCACTCATGCAAGTTACTTGATAATATTTATATATTATTTATATATTTTCCTGGTAGGATTTGATAATATTTATATATTATTTATTATTCTGTAAGATAAAACAACTACTTAAAAAATTCACTCATGCAAGTTACTTGGAATAAGTACTCACAAGTTAAATTTTCATCTATAGATATAAAAAAAAGTTAAGCCAAACAGACAATTGTTAAACAACTCCACTAAGCTTGATTAAGTAGAGCAAAACATCACAATTATTGTAGCATAATATGGTCAATTTGGAATTGCATTATGTATAGTTGTCTGACCTGGTTTAGAGATTAATTTTTAAAAATTATATTAATTAGAAAAAAAAAGATGAAGAAAATAATATTTAACTTCCATAATTTTATTTGTTGTCTTTTTTATGAATATTTATTTTTATTAATATATAATTAAACAAAAATAGATTCTAAAATTAAAATTTTTAACACTTTTAGATCTATAGATTAAACGAGTGAACCTTAGCAAATCTATAATAATATCATTTTAATATTAAAAAAACATTTAACTAATGTTATTTAAAAAAAAAAAACATTAAACAAGTTTTAAGAGAGTAAATAAAATAAAAAGCGAATCCATCAGGTTTCAAAACAAGTCAAATCTTATTTATTTTAATTTGAAACATGGTTTGGATCAAGTAACTAGAAAGTAGGTTTGGTTATCATAATGATGTGAGTTTATTAATATAATACTGTCAAAATGTAAGTTGCAGTAATGCGTGGGCAATTAACTATTGATTAGTATATATAATCCTATTTCCAAATGTTAGTGAAGAAAAGGTGAGCTCTTTTTCTTTACTTAAAAGTGTAATTTAAATGTTAATGCTGATTCCCTAGGCGCACGGCATAGACATGAAGAACAACTTTCTCCATAATCCTCTCATCCTCGTCTAACTCCGCACCTGCATTCTTATCTATCCATTTCTCTACATTAACCATTTACTGAGCAACAACATGCATGTCAGCTTTTCATTAACAAGTTGGTTGCCTTTTATTTTTACAAGTTTTAAGCTCTATTTATTTTTATATTTCAAAAACATTTTTAAAAAAATTAATTTTTTTTTTGTTTCAAGTTAATATTTTTTTGATATTTTCAAATCATTTTAATATGTTGATATCAAAAATAATTTTTAAAATATAAAATATATATATATATAATTTTGATGTATTTCCAAATAAAAAGTATTTTGAAAAATAATCGTAACCACCCTTCAAAACAGATTAAAAAAAACAAAGCTTTAATTTTTATTTTTTTTTGGATATAGATTAGCAACTTAACCTTGAGCCCCGTTTGTTTCCTAAAAATTGCCCCCAAGATAGCCTGTTAAAACAAAACTAAATTACTTATACACGGTCCATAGCATATGCTGGCAGTGTCATAATCTAGCAGATCAACAATAAGACACGGCTGAGCTGGGAGGCACCCAGCTGCCCACAGACACGTGTCATGAGAATAAGGAGGTAACAACTAATCAACCAATTAACTTCTCTTGATAGATTAAGAAGGTCAGCCACATTGATGATCATGAACCGTTGGATCATTGGAAAGATAGGTGTAGTGGACTTATGTAGTAGTAGGATCACCCTGTTGTGGACACTTTGCTGCATGTGGGATACCACTTAACCCCCTACGTTGGACAGTGAAGACAGGTAGGACCCTGAAAGCTCATACTTCTCCCAATTTTCCACTGGACACAACAATTCTGAATGATAATAGAAAAAACATGCTTTTGGGACGAGAGAACAGAATACTTTACTTCGTAGCAAGCAACGCATATATTTTATAAAGTATTATAGTATGAAAACCTGAGCTGTCATTGATGCGCATCACCTCAAATAGACTCTTTCCATGCCCATTCCAAGCAGTTAAACAATCTGTGTCAGTGTCACTCTCTTAAAGAACCTACTGGACTCTAAACCAGATAACAAATCACTGATACAAGAAAAGAAAACCTTTAAATTACTTGTATCGGTTTGATGAATTTTTAAAAACGATTTCAAGAAAAAACATTTTGAAAAACAACCATAATCCCAAATATTCTCTGGCAATATTATGTGTATATGATCATTTGACAGGTATGTATGAGAAACTTAATTTCCTTTCTTCAAGACATAATAACAAAATTTGAATAGAAAGGTGCATTCCGACATCTTCACAACAGTGCCTACAAGCCCAGAAGAGCAGCATCTTTACAGCTTAATAACACTAGATGGGCTGTGACTATGCATATTAAACTCGGGAATAAAAAAGAAGTACATTAGCTGACAAAGTTTTCAAGTCTCCACAATGGTGTTACATAGTTCAACTTCATTCCATTAAGCTCGCTCAATACAACAACATTATTGTAGTAACACATAGAAATGAATTTTATAATCTGGTTGCATATAATGGAGGGCATGATTCACAGTAACCTACCTACATTTGTAGTGGTTGTTGCAAGGAGGTCCAGTCCGTGGCTCAATGGGCCAGTGGGGGCGGTGCTCTATGTGTCGAAATCGGTTAACCTGATCAACTAGCTTATTATACCTACTAATCAGAAATTATTTCCAGGAGATGAGTACAAAAGCATATACAGCATACGTTTCTAGAGCACAGTACAGAAGATCAACAGTGATGTATGCAATAAGATCTAGAGTTTGACATTAGCATTTAACAATATGAACAAATGATTACATAGCTAAAGAAGATCTAGGATGAGATCTAATTCTAACAAAATTAAGTAAGAAAGAAAAGGAAAAACAAGAACATGTGAGGCATCTCTAACTGGCAACATATAACATCACACAGATACTGGAGTATTTAGCAAGGATATTGAGAAGACTCCGAGAAGCTGGTGAAACCATTAGATTTTCGTATTAAATGACGTATTGAAGATTGGTTTCAGACACTTGGTTAGGTCAGACAGATCCTTTGAACCTCTATCTCTATCCTCTCAAATCTTGGGAAGAGCCCTTCTGTTCATGCATAATGTCCTTAAAAAAGGCTAAAATCCTGCCTCGTGCTTCAGTTTTGTTTTACGTTGACTACTTATTCAAGTGAAAAAAAAACAATTATCTGCACGGAGAGAGGAAACATCATGTCAGTTTCATGGTCATGCTAGGCTCTTAACACAAACTTATAGAAACCGTTGACGTGGGACAATAAGTGGTCTCTAGCAGAATAATTTTCAGCTATTGTATTCTATATTCAACTACTATTTTTTTGAGCAACTTAACAAAAACTGGTACTGCTTTTTTTCTGTCTGCTTCTAACTTATGCCCTGCCTATTTAAGATGATTCCTAATGGTTGCTGAGAAACATGCCAGCATTTTCTTCTCCTTCCCGTCTATTCTTCCCATGTTTCCTACCTCGAACTCTTCTCATTTCTAGTAACCTTACCCTTCCCATTTTCCTTTCCTGTCAAAAGCATATCAACATTAAAATCTTCTTCTCAATCCAACATCTTCCCAGTACTCTGTACTTGGACACTTCTATTTGATCAAGATGTGGGCTTTGTTCTTTGGAGCTTTGATTATTATAAGCATCACACATTGGGTTTACCGCTGGAGAAACCCCAGATGCAATGGCACTCTTCCACCAGGTTCAATGGGATTGCCACTTATTGGCGAGACCCTTCAATTCTTCGCTCCAAATACTTCTTGTGATATTTCTCCATTTGTCAGAGACAGGATGAAAAGGTAAAGATCTTGTGAATGACCAAGTTGTTCAAAAAGTTGTGCATTCATCGCCTCCTTCATTCGTTCTGAAGTTTTTGCTGTTGCTTTCAGATATGGACCAATATTCCGGACTAATTTGGTCGGAAGGCCAGTTGTAGTATCAACAGATCCGGATCTCAATTACTTTATCTTCCAACAAGAAGGAAAATTGTTCCAGAGCTGGTATCCGGATACATTCACGGAGATCTTTGGAAGGCAAAATGTTGGTTCGTTACATGGGTTCATGTACAAGTATCTTAAGAATATGGTGCTTAATCTCTTCGGTCCTGAAAGCCTTAAAAAAATGCTCCCTGAAGTTGAACAGATAGCATCAAATAGATTACAACTATGGTCTCATCAGGAATCAGTTGAATTGAAAGAAGCAACTGCAACTGTATTCTCATACTATCCCTCTTCTCGTAAAAAGAGTAACCAAACATTGTTTATTCTGAATCTAACAACACTTCTGATTTTCATAGATGATATTTGATCTGACGGCGAAGAAGCTGATAAGTTATGATCAAGAAAAATCTTCAGAGAATCTAAGGGAGAACTTTGTTGCATTCATACAAGGATTAATCTCCTTCCCTTTGGACATTCCAGGAACAGCATATCACGAATGCTTACAGGTAAACTGAAATCTTCCATACTAATCATTTAAATGCATCCTTTCATTCTGTTAACAATACTTGAGCACCTGCAAACTAGAAGCTCAGACCACCTAGAAGCAAACTAGCGCGTCCAAAATGTTGGCAAGCAAGAGCCACGATCAAAAACCCAGAGTAGATTAAAATACTGTCACTCGAGCATCAAATCAATTCTGCAAATGGAGGATGCACATTTCCAAACAAAATTGTCCTTTTTCCTTTTTTGTCTTGACTGCTCTATGAATTCTCAGGGTAGGAAAAAGGCAATGAGAATGCTAAAGAACCTGCTACAGGAAAGACAAGCAAATCCGAGAAAGCACGAAACTGATTTTTTTGATTATGTGCTTGAAGAACTTCAAAAGAACAAAACAATCCTTACAGAGGAAATCGCTCTGGATTTAATGTTTGTGCTGCTATTTGCCAGCTTTGAAACAACTTCCCTGGGTCTAACTTTAGCTGTCAAGTTTATATCGGACCACCCACTGGTGCTAAAGAAATTGACGGTCTGTAAGAAAGTTATTAAAATTGTATTTCTCCATGATTTTTCTTTTGTGCTTCAAAACCTAATATGCTCTAGATGTTTACACTTTTCCCAGGAAGAGCACGAGGGAATTCTAAAAAATCGGGAAAATGCCATCTCTGGTCTTACATGGAAGGAATACAAATCAATGAAATTCACGTTTCAGGTGGGCCAAGCACTTCGTCACCAGTTTGATATCATAATAGTAGCTTTTGTAATATTATAAACTGACGAGCTCAACTTTGCAGGTCATTAATGAAACTGTTAGACTGGCAAACATAGTTCCAGGGATCTTCAGAAAAACACTTAGAGATATCCAGTTTAAGGGTACGTGTTTACTCGCAATCAATACATGTGTCAGTTACTACAGTGCGCAAAGAATGTTTTATGGCAATTCGAATTATTATATAAATTGGCATGGCAGGATATACCATTCCAGCAGGCTGGGCAGTAATGGTCTGTCCCCCCGCTGTACACTTAAACCCAGCAAAATATGAAGATCCACTTGCCTTCAATCCATGGAGATGGAAGGTGGGTTATATTTGAAAATCCTTTCAACTTGAAACACCTGCGGACATTTCAATACTAAAAGGAGTTCTCATCCTTATAATCACCATGTATTTCCCATTATAATAAAACCTACTGTGGCGTACAGGGTATGGAAGTAAATGGTGCATCCAAAACTTTCATGGCCTTTGGTGGTGGCATGAGATTTTGTGTTGGAACAGAGTTTACCAAGGTGCAGATGGCTGTATTTCTACATTGCTTGGTCACAAAGTCCAGGTAATAGCATGCAAACATTTTCATACGTAAATTAGCGATTGAGTGTGTTTCTGTGAATGTTCATTGCAAGTGTGCAATGGGTGTCTGTGAGGGCGCACGCATGGGTGCATGTGTGTGTGTGAGAGAGAGACTAACCTTCACTATTATTTAAACTTTTCAGGTGGCAAGCAATCAAAGGAGGAAATATTGTTCGAACTCCTGGTTTACAATTTCCAAGTGGTTATCACATTCAGCTCACGGAGAGAGACAAAAGATATAACTCTACTACATAATCACTTACCAGAAAGATGAAGGGCAAGTCATACCTATGGCTGGAGCCACCATATTGAGAGCTTCAAACTTCGAATCTTATCCATCGGGATTGCAATCGGAAATCTGTGAGAGAGGGTCATGGTTAAAGTAACATTTGGATACTGTACGGAAGGAACAGGCAGCTCTGATTTTCACACAGGCAGAGACAAACCTACAGTTTTGATCACGACCAAATGCAAATTCTTGTCCTTTTATTTCCTGTTTGTCAGTATATAATTTCTGTAAAAAAAAGAAGGTCAAGGGCATATATATATATATATATACTCTCACACACACATGCTTATCACAATGATAATTTACTTTTAACAATTAGTGTAAATGAATCAGTCTCATCCTTTCCATGGAAAACAGCTGCCACCACTGCAATTCCACTTCAAAGAATTCCATATCAGGTACACTCGCCCAAAAGAAACAAACATAACTAGAGAAAGTCAATTTGATCTTCTATAAGTCTATAACTGGTAACATGATTCATTCCCCAATTTTCTATCTGCTCAGCTAGCAACATTAAGTGTGAATCGTCCAACAGCTCATTTCTGACTGGTTATTTTAACAGTCCTTCCATGGTCTCTCTCCTTTCTGTGTCCATGATGTCCAACTTTGGTATTCCCCACTCCATCCAAATAGACTTGCTGCAAGACACTTGTTTTCTTACTTCCCCTGTGCTTACTCTTGTCCTTGTGGACATGGTGAAGATAATGATAGTACTCTGTATCCCTTCCTGAATGCCTATGCCTATGCTCTTGATGAATGGTTCTTTTCTTATGAGCATTATGCTTGTGTTGTCTTGCTCCCAACTCATGATGTCTATTCACATGAATATCTTTATTGTGTCTCCGAGTATCTCTGATTCTCTGCTCGTCAGTCCAGAGATGATCTTCCCACCAGTCATAAAGAGGGTCAAAAAGTCCTTTCTGGTGCAAAAGCCATAGCAGCACAAGCACTGGAACTCAAAAGTACAATTTAGTATGCGTTCCTCATTAGAATAAGAAAAGAACGTTCCAGTTCTGTATAAAGTTTACTATTCCTCGAAGAAGAAAAGTGTTGTTACCTGTTGGAAAAATAGACAAAAGTAGACCAAACATCACCATCCAGCTCATACATACATATTGTATGTGACAACTGAAATCAAAGAAACTGGAGCATTTCTGTCTGCCCATAAAAGGAACATAAGTTACATCAAAACAGTTGCAAGACCTAAGAAAAAGAACAAGATCTCGCGAGCCCATCTAAAGAGCTAAAAAATCAGCTAATGGCCCTCTATCTAGTAGGCTTGATTTTAGCAGCCAAATAAAAAATACTACTTCCTTCAAAATTTAGCATGTCAATCAGAACTTTCTATTTCACCACAATGCCAGCAGAAATTCCAGGGTGTGCAATTCACCAATATAAACGTTACTTGAAGCATTTAAGTTCATAATATAATGCAAATGCTAAATTACGGATAAATGGATGTGCACAAGCCTAAGGACACTGCAAGGAATATATATATATCCTAATGACAAGGGCAAAACAAAAGAGCTCAATGCATCCAGGTCCACATCAACAAGCGTAGAAAAAGGTAATCTCCTTGAAAAAAAAACCTTCCAGTCATCCTAATCCAAATCAATGGACAAGTACCTGCAGGTTTTTCCAGTGATGAAGTCTACTAAGCCTTCCCAAATTCTGTTCCAAATGTTTTCAATAGTTTCAAAGAAACCATTTACACTGGTCTTTGGTGGTAGAAAGGGAGCAATCTGCAAAAAGTTCAGGATTTATGTGGTTAATTCGATCATTAAGTCTACTGCCACATAATTCACCAACATCAGTTATTATTGGACCAAAGATGAAACAAAATCACATGCTAAACTAAAACAGCATCAGCCAGTGTGTCTGAAGAACAGTCTATAAACACGTTTTGTTATTATAAAGATATTTTGAGAATTTGATGAAATTAAACACCTCCTACATTAAGTAAATTCTGATAATCTGTACTGTCACTAATATTATGAGCAAATTAATCTTTAAAAATTTTTAGGCATGAAAACTCCTACACTCTCATCAAACATTTATGAAATGGTAGATTTTAGCGGCTCTCTATAACCCCCTCTTCTGGATTTTTCTTGTCAGGTCTACACAGATATAAATGACATTTGCAAATGAAAAAAAAACATTAATCAAGACAACAAAGAAATTATTATAAGAATAACCCACAAATGCAGATCAAAGAGAAGTAAAATTTTTATGCTACTGAATGGCAGAACAAGCATCTAGAAGCTTTCAGCCACACCATAGAAAATACAAATGCACTATTGAACCCTGTTGGACAGATATTAATCATGTTTCAGCAGCTTTTATGTAATTATTCCATTTAGCAACACATACACTTGCATAGACAAAACACGTTTTCTATATTCTTTCCTTATTTTGCGACAATCAGTTTCAAATCCTTTTACTCCTTCACATAAGAAATTGTTCATAGAGATCTTGTTTGCATGAGTAGAAAATCGACCAGTTGCCAGGTATGTAATTGTCCCCAAACCTGTGATCCATTGTCAAGGATGGTAGCAGTAGTAAAAAATTGGCATTCCGCTCTATCAATTTCATTAAAACCAGAGTCCTTCAGAATAGCTGGATTAAAGCACAATAATTGAGACTTCAGATTTCTCTCCATCATAGTTATCACACAGTGACAAGAAAAGTTGCAATAAAACCATTGTAACCTTACCAGCACATACATATCTCGCAGCTTTATCAGTTGTTGGGTAAATTTTAAATGACCGAATTGTAATCTCGTTGGGCTTCAAAATGAAGAATTGTTCCTACAACCATTCAAACATTAAAATTGGATTGTGTCCTTTGTGAATAGTTAGGAATTATGATCAATATGGCAGTTAATGTTACCTCCATGAGCGAAACACCTCTTGAGCAGTCAAACTGCAAGGAGGAGACAATCATCATAATAGCTAAAGGTAGAATGTGTTACAGCAACTACTCCTTAAAGCATCACATGAATACAGCAATACATAATGATGGAATGTACTTATCAATATCTAATTTGAACTCTCATCCCAGTCAAATACTTTCACCAACATACATGACTTAGATCTTGTCCTTCAACTTTCTCGCATATTTTAATACTATCAACATCAACCACCCTATACTAGAAGATTTCAAAACATAATATTTTGCGGAGATATTAGAAACTGCTTAATTTTATTATTTCCATTTTTTAAATACTGAAAAAAAAGATCCAAAACACAAATTTCTGTCAATGTGAAACGTAGCATAAAAAACCTTTATAATGCAATACAAATGCACCCTGAAAGAAAGATGTCAAATTGGTGTTTAATTCTCAATAACTGGCCAAAGAACAAGGAAAAACAATCAACATAGAGAAAGTAATCAACAAAAACATATCATTATCTTATAGCAATGTGATCCAAGTAAGAGTAAATATTGCATCAGCATGTATGTATGTATGTGTTTAAGCATTTTTGCATCATGACCAAATATGCCAGGACAATGTTTAAAATACCGTTAAGCTATATGACGCTTCCACTTCCCCAATATTTTCAGCAGAGACTGTAGCAACACCAAATTGAGTAAGGGCTTCAAATGTAGGGATGGTGAAACTTAAAAGTTTTCCTGGGCTCCTGCAAAAGAATGAAGATGAAGCTTAACAAATGGACACCTAAATAGAAGCATGGTGACGCACACAAGCAATGCCATAATTAAAAAATTGTTGAAATTGCACAAATGATAAGAATACTATTGCAAAGAAAGTTCCCTCCCTGATCTTTTCCGGTTTTTGTAACTAGTAAAATTCACTGCAATAGTGTACAAATTTATACCAGTTGTTAGGATTACATCTTTTCTTTTCTGCAACTCGTAAATATGGAAAAGAAATGTTAACGTAAAAGTGATTTTAGATATTTTGCAATGATGATCATGCTACAGTAAACAAGTTAAGGGACTCTAGGCATTAAAAGAAGTAATCCGAGCTTTTTAGTTAATTATTAATCCATGAACCAACTATCATTGCTCATACGGATGGAGCAACACCCCATGAACCATGGCCATAATTCTGAACCCATGAACCTACATATTAATATCTTATCACCAATTGTTTAAAATCATGCCTTTGGTTAAACCATTTTATCATCAGAAAGTTTCATCACAAAAAGTAAGTATAGATATCAAACCTTTGGTAGACGTATTCAATGTCATCAGCAGTTAGTTCTATCAAAAGGTTTGTGTTAAGAACTTCAGTAATTCCTATAGAGAACGAATGAGTCCCTGCATTCTGCAGTTGAATCATATCAGTTATAAAATTCAAATAGTTTACATATTGTTGAACATCAGATCTAAAATTGCGGAAACATAACTGGATGCTGGTTTATCCTTTCAAACCTTCCTTCCACGCCATATAGTGGCAACTGCTTCCTCCTAATTCGGTTCTGATCGGCCTGCCATAAATAAAGTACCCTCTTCTTAGCTCCATGCAACAGCTGTAGAAATCTGTTCAAGGTACAGAAATTGGGACTAGGAGAGGCTTAAATGGGGACACAAATTACAGAGACCACTACTAGCTGACAAACTAACATCATGGAAATTCCACAACTGATTATGCAAGCAACTCCAAAATGGTGAAGCACAGAAGTTGGGCTGCCCACTGAAAGCTTCATAACTGACACCAATTTTGTTGCATTCAACACCATCTAAGGTAAATCTCACTCTCTCAAGCAGCATCCACATTGAAAAATTCCTTCCCAGATCCTGTGGTTGTCCAGGTTCACCCTTCCACGACAAGATAAGAAACTCTCAACACTACAGTATTGTGCATTTACAATTACCAATCAATAACAGATGAACAAGACTTTCCTTTCTTCTTGCCTCCTTTTTTTTTATTTGGATACAATGATAGAGATTTGAATTACATATCATTCCCTTTACCATTGATTTCATTACCATTGCGCTATAAGCTATTGGTAAAAAGATATTACTTCTAAGAAAAACATCTTGAGAAATTTGACATGCATAACTAACTTGATAAAAAGTTCTGCTTCTTTCCCCTTAGGCTAGCACACTTCCATGGTAATCATATTAGTGAGGGAGGCATACCTGCCTTGGAATGACGAGGTAGAAGTCCTCAAATGATGGAATATTCGAGTATCCAACAAAATCTCCAATGAGATTAACCCTTAGAAAATTATCCTTGGATGTTACTGTTCTATTTTCAGGGCCCACAGTAACTTCCTGCAAGCAAAACCGAAAGAGTCTTTAGCTAGAGGATATTTATCATGGACTTTTAAAATTAGGAAGAATATAGCAAGAAATATGAGATACCATCCAAAATCAATCTCAAACAATTCCATTTGAGTGCAAAAGTGAAACAACTTAAAGCAGTGATGACACTTCTTAAATTTAGAACAAGAGATGGAGAAAAGGTGGAAAGAAAAGTAAATTCATTTCATTTGCAAAAGTGAGGAAATAAGAAAGATGAACTTAGATAAAAAGGAAAAAAAATGAAAATCAAGCCAGGCCTGCACAATGTACTCTACCATCAAATGTGCAACAGACCAGAGAGACATTTATTTCAGTATTATGTTGGAATCCCTCAATCATGTTTAACTCGTACTGGAATCAAGTTTTTTGATTCTCCCATTGCAAGTAATTGCAAACAAGTTAAGCAGGTATATGCTCCAATTAGCAATTCTAGAGCAGATGCTGGAGTAAAATAGAAAGAACAGAAACATGAAATCATGCCAAGCCCATACTGTACTCTACCATCAAATTTGCAACAGACTAGCAGAACATTTATTTAAGTATCATGTTAGAAGCCCTCAATCATGTTTAATTCAGATCATGATTTTATTTTATTTTTCAGTCTCCCTCGGCATTCAAGTAATTGCAAACAAGTTAAGCAGGCATCTGTTCCAACGAGCAATTCTAGAGCAGAAGCTGAGTAAAATAAATTGAACAGTTCGTATACAGAGGCACTTGATGTAGAGAAAAATATACCGAAACTTTAGATCCTGTCTTCACCTCAATTCGTACACTGAAACCCATTGATCGCTGTCCAATACCAAAAACATGGAACCTAAGTGAACAATGAAATATTAGTCTTGCATAAAATCAAACACTTGTAAAAGTTAGAAGGAAAGATATTTAGATAGACAGCAATTAACCAGAAAATACAAGACTAAACTGAACTATCTATAATCTGTTCATTAATAATATTCATGGCAATGCAATTAACCACTCATCCTATAGCTAAACCATTCCAAAATTACAAATTCATCAACAAGATTCTTCTTAGAACCATATTTCTCATTCATTAAACGAGTCAAGTTCAGCAAAAAATGAGGATGCCATTTAAAAACAGTGGATGCTTCGAAAATTTCACATGCCTAAATTGTGAAAAGATTGTTAATAATTTATATCATAAGAGAATTGAAAGGCAATAAGATAAGTCTGTGCCCAACTTGCTTATTGACACCCATTTGTATTCATCAGCATGGCATGAGTTTCTGCTTCTAACATCTATAATCAAATATTAATTATTGAACTAACAAAAAACCGCATTGCGTGTCCTCATACAACTTTTTATTGATTGGGTGGGGTTTTGCTAGCAAAGAAACATCAAAAGGAAAACAATTTATCCTAAAAGCCATACCAATCACCTGGAAATCTGACGCAGTGTGCAGTGTTGGCCTTCCCTTTCATCAGTTTGTCGACTGCTCAAAACAAAGGTATACATTGATAATAAAATTGCAATCTCCATCTTAAGAGGCAAACTGAGAATGTCGGACTTATGACAAGGCACTTACAAAAGTTTCCGCATGATGAGGGTACCCGCCGTTGGGGCCCACAAGGACAACAGAGTGGCTAAGCAGAGAAGAAAGAAGAGAAAGGAAGAGGGGAGTAATAAAACATGTGAAGAAAAGGAGAATATGGTATTATCACCAACACAAAAGGTAAATCTTTGCATATAGAGTCCTGTTTAAAGAATAGGTTTAATTGCTAACTAGGAAAACTTTGGTAGATATGGTGCTGCAAAATCCACTATGGAACCATGTACTACTAAACATGCATGTACAAGTGTAGGGTGTGTATGTGGGGTAGGTGCTTGTGGAATCCAAATGAGATTCAAGAAATCAGAAATGCCACCTGACTATGCTCGATAATGTGGCCATTTTCATCTTGTAACCTACAAAACATTTACTCTGAGGCAGTTAGTCCAGTAAGCATGCACATAAAAGAACTTGCAACTTTTTTATAACTTAATCTCACTTTCCAGGCAAGAAGAAGACAATCGAAGAAACAGTCCAAATGAACACAGAAGCTTTGGTCTCTAAAAGAAAAGGACCATTTCTCGCAAATGTTGGTTGATCACAATAACGTACCGGATAATAAACAACACTTTGAACTTTACTTTCAATCGGCTGATCACATGCTTTAACAAATTGGCAAAACAACTAGTGCCAAAGAACCGGACAGTGTTGCTTTAAAAAATAAATTAAAAAGGGGGAGAAATGAGTCACCTCTCGCATATCTTGACAACATTTGCACCGGCATCCCGGTCACATTTGCGCGTCTTAACATAATACTCTTCAGGTTTATAAGCAACATCCTACAAATTACAACCATAAGTAATTTCACAAGGTTATCGACCTATCAATTAAGCATTAAAACCACAAATGATGTGTGCTTCTTTTTTTTACAAGTAACCGAGAAAGCGCCGCGCCGCACCCGTATATAAGTAAGTTCATACAAAGCATACGCAGCCGTTTTATTGATTGTTATCACCGGCGGTACTCTCACTGTTTCCATCAAGTTAGTTGCATTCTCCTCCACTTCCGCTATTTCCGCCACAATCGACGCCTCTCCGCCACTCTACACCAAAACGAGAAGAATTGGGGATTTTTGTTAACAACATTAATTAATCTCGATAATTAGACAATAGTTAATTAATTAATTAAAAAAAAGGAGACTTACAGAACCACTGGGAACAGCCATGTTTAAGACGATTTTTCTGGTGCAATTGAGATCATTATCAGAATCTGAGGCTTTCTCGCATCTTTCAAGCTTCGATTTCGACAAAATCTCTATACTTTGCACAGTAAAATAACTTAGGAAGATGCAGAAAATCAAGAATATCACTTCATAATGCCTCCTCATCTTCTTTTTTTTCTTTTTCTTTTTTTGAGTAAGTTAATCGATGGGATATTTTTCATTATATTATATATAAAAAAAAAGGAGCGAGTTTGGCGGGTTTTGGGTGTGCTTTCAAAAACGTAACCGCCATTTAACGGTTACTTCAACAGGTACACCTAACACTACTCTCCTCTCTCGAAAGGCCACTTCTGCTGTGCTTACAATGACACCAACAATATTCTTTTTGAAGGAAAATTGACTAATCGAGGGCTCCTACGACGACACCGCTTTCAGATTTAGTGGCCCAATCTTGGCCTGATGCCTTAGGGTGCCCTTGGTAAGTTGGGCTGAACAGTACAGATTAAAATAGACTGGCCTGGACAATAAATATGAAATTGGAATGGATTGGAATGGAGGCAATTTTTGCTTATTAGTATATATTTTTCAAATATTGGCAACGAATAGCATATTTTATACATGTTTTAACTGGAAAAAACAACATTTAAATTTATCGCTGCGCAAAAAACACGACATTTCAAATAAAAAATGGATTGTGCATGAGAGAGGAGAGAGGGTAAAGAGAAAAGGAAGGAAAAAAAAATTAAAGGCATATCAAAGCTCCAATTATGATATTATTTATACTATTAAAAAGATCTTAACGACATGAATTTAACTACACGAAATAGGATCACCAACGATAACTTGAGTGTGTTACACTCGCCTCCCAAAGATGACGGTTGGCTTATTTGTTTCGGCGACAAGTGTTACCCACTACATTTATCATTGGTCACTTTTTTTGGTGTTGTTTGTTTGTCTCGTTGATATTTTTCTGATGATACCAATGATATCATAATTGGAGTTTCGGTGTGCCTCTGAGATTTTTTTCTCTCTCTCCCATCTCTTCACAAAATACAATAGAGAGAGAGGAGAGAAAGAATAAAAAAAGACCATGGAGTCATATCAAAGCTCCGATTATAACATTATCAATATTTTGTAATTTTCAAATAAAATTAATTAACTTGTTACTGGATAATAAGATTTTTTCAATCGAGATCTATTAGTCATTATCATATTAATTAAAAATAAATTAATTTTCTAATATTTTATTAGTATAATAAAATGACTAAATTATCATTAATATATATATATATATATATATATAAATTAAACTAATGCCTAGGGATTTTTTATATTTTTGTTTTTAAAAACACAGTACATGATAAAGTTACAATTAAAATCAAAATATATTTAGCTTGCGTCTATAGATATTTTCATCATTTTATTCTATATTTTTTTATTGTTATAATCAGGTTCATTTAGAGTCTATTTGATTTTTAATAAACATAAATTGTGTTGCACGGATTATTGTGTGGGTAGTGGTCGAGCTATTCGGGTGGCACATAAAGAGTCGCTTAACGACAAAACATCAGTTTCTGGGATTGCGTTTGATTGATGTTAACTCCTTTCATTTTTCGGTAGCACGTGTGGTCAACGGATCTCCGGTTTGGTGCCAGCAATCCTTTTTTTTTCCCTTTCTTTTTTTTTCTCCTCAATTTTCATATCTGACCCTTCAAATCTTTAGAGCAACCTTTCAATTTATTTATTTTTTTATATTTGGCTCTTGTTCTTTTTATTACTATTTGTTCTATATAAAATAATTTATAAAATTGAATTATTTTTCAATTTCATTATCTTTTATTTTTTTTCATATATTAGACTTGGTCCCTGTTCTTTTTATTGTTATTTTTTATTTGATATAATTTTTAATTTTTTTAAGATTTCATCCTCTATTTTTTTTCATATTAGATTTGATTCTTATTTTTTCGATTGTTATTTTTTTCACTTTTGTAAATTTTTTAAATTGATTTTTTTTTTCAATTTCATACTTCATTATTAAATTGATTAAGAATTGAGATTTTTAATTGAACCCAAATTTAAGATTTAACGGTTTGTAAGTTTGGAAGATTAACTCATGTTTAAGAGATTGTTCGGCTTGCATCTTCGTTTTTTTCCTTTTTAAAGCTCATTTTCTTATCTGCGATTTGTTCCAATATAATGGTCCTCAATGTTGTTAGTTCTGATGCATTTGTCTGCAAATGTTGAACTCCTCCACTTTTCTCTGTGCAGCCTCAATGGATGGCTCCTGAAGTCCTCCGGAATGAACCTTCAAATGAAAAGTAATTCATGAAACCGAACCCTGTTATTCTACAAATGGACAAGTGCTGCTTTTCTTCTTTCATGCTAAACAGATTCAATAGAATTGCTTGCTTGCCTTAGTTAACCAAATAGAAACGTGGAGGTGACACGGTCCCTCTTTCATCATCTAGCATTCTTAACTCTTGATGTCCTGGACAGCTTTCACCTTGTTTCTAGCTCAGCAATCAATGATGTTCAAGCAGAAATCATTAAACCTGATCATCAGCCGAGGTAAAGAAGGGTCATCTTCTCTCTAATTTCTTTTAATTATATCCTCACCAATATTATTCTGAAAATCTAGTTTATGGCATACCCCGTTTCTGCACAGGTCTGATGTGTTTGGTTTCGGTGTCATCCTATGGGAACCAATGACTGTCTCCATTCCATGGATCAAGTTAGATTCCTTTGGTATATTACTCTTAATACGCATCTCTTCCATATTACCTTAACGACAGAATGCATGAACATGCTTGTTAATCATCTTCTTGAATTTCTTATAAAATTTGACTGAAATGTGTTTCTTCCATTTAAGAGGGAGTTGGAGTTGTAGGCTTCATGGATAGAAGATTGGAATTACCAGAAAGCCTTGATCCCATGGTAGCAACTATTATCAGCGATTGTTGGCGAAGGTACTTTCTAAC
>Ga0325411_1003742_pt1 | contig 17117 bp, 9 predicted proteins | sample PopdelMetagenome_13_FD_206181 | JGI IMG/M metagenome (GOLD analysis project Ga0325411, IMG submission 206181) | Populus deltoides microbial communities from Bellville, Georgia, United States - Xylem-PdIQD-R4 | ecosystem: Host-associated > Plants > Phyllosphere > Stem > Wood/Secondary xylem...
AGCGCAAACTAATATACTAGTAAAAATTAAAGGAAATTGATATTTTACTATAAACACATATTTATTGTAGTTTGGATAGAAATAGTGTAATAATTTACCTTTGTAAAAAAAAATATGGCTATTGAAACTAATAGTCATTAATTATTATTAGATTAATTAATAATAGTTTGGTTTTTTTAATATTTTTAAAACACAGTAAAATAATTATTCTTAAAATTTTATGTAACTAGCGTCTATAAGCTTTTTTTAATTTTTACTTTTTAAAACATAGTAAAAAGACTAAATTACCTTTAAAAATAAAATTTTTTTAACTAGCATCCAATAACTTTTTCAAATTTTAATCTTGTTTTTTTTTTTGCTATAATCAAGTTGAATAGAAGACAATTTGGTATTTTATTAAATATAAAATATTTATTAAAAATTAAAATTGGATGGTGTATATATCGCGTCATCCGCTCTGTTGTTTTCAGGCGATGCATGCAATTGATTGCAATGACAAAAAAAAACCTCCTATGATATAGTTGGAATCATCTTAGTAGACCCATCCTTCCTAGGTGGTGCGTGTAGCTTACTAACATATGGTTTGGCATCAACAATCTTTTTTTTTTCTCTCTCATCCTTAATTCAATATTTGACCCTATAGATTTTCAAAACAACCATTCAATTTGTTTTTCTTTCATATTTAATCGATTTTATTATTATTATTATTATTTTATTTGAAATAATTTATAAAATTAGAAGTTTTTTTTTTTAATTTCATCAGCTTTCAATATTTTTCATCTATTTGATTTAGTCCTCATTCTTTTAATTGTTCTTTATTTCATTTGAGATAGTTTTTAAAATTAATTTTTTTATTTCATCATTCTTCAGTTTTTAATTAAATTTGTTTTTCAATTTCATCCCTTAACATTTGATTTCATTTTATTTTTATGTCAACTTTAGTTATCATTCTTTAGATTAATATTTATTTAGTTTTGGATCTTCTTTTATTGAAATTCTCCTTTTTATTTCATTTCTCAATATGTTGTTGTTGACTAGGATTTTGTTGAGAGGACCTTAGGTCTTGACTTAGATCTTTTTAGGTCATTTTCTACAATTGATTTTTTTAAAATTTTATTGTTTTATATTGGGTTTATTGGGAATTGAGTTTCATTATTTTTTCTTTTTTCATTCTATGAGTGTTATCATAATCTTAGGTGTCAGGTCACAAGTTTAACTGGTTGACTCCAACCACTTTTTCTTGTTTGATTTATCTATCATCATTGCCTATTTTTTCTATTATATTGTTAAATTAACCAAACTTATTGGATCGAGCAGCGTCAATGACCTAACTCTTGGATTTTTCTTACTTTTTTAAAAATATTACCATCACTTATATATCCTTTTTTTTTTTACATTAGAAAAAGTTTAGTTTGACCTCTGGCGTAACACAGGCCACCAATCTAGTTATATACTAAAAAACCTAAGGTTTTGACATAGTGTTTTACTATTCATATAAAAAAATAAAGCACTATAATGTTTTTTTTTCACTTTATTCTTTTTGTATTTATTTTTGTTATCAGATTTATTTATTTTTATGATTTAATCATTTTACAACCTAATCCATAATACAATGTTTTAGATTGTGGTAACGGAGCAAAATAAAAAGAAAGATGATTGCAATGTAAACATGAAGAACATGCTTGGTCAAGCCCAAACGTTTGATATTTTTTATTTTGATCCAAAAATTTATTGTATTTGTTGTTCAATCCCTGAATTTAGAGAAAAGAGAGAAAGTCTCTGAAAAATAGAAGAAGAAAGAGAAAGCTTTTGGTTGATAATATTTTAGCAATAAAAAATGACGATCTTGTCATCAACGAATTCTTTTCAATGAAAGGAGTTTAATAGTGATAACTTATGCCTTTCATCTTGTTGGAAAAATCAAAAAGTTTTGTGATTTTAGGTTGTTTCTCAATCTCTAACTAAGTTTTGACTATTTTAAGGCTATAAAAGGATTTATTAAGTTTTTTAGGGTTATTCTTGGGTGTTTTTAGGTGAAAAATAATTAAAAATAAGTTTTAAATTTTAAGAAGGAAAAAAAGTTTCGGTTTTAGCATGAGGTACACCAGATTGGGTAGGTGTTGGGTTGGGCCACATTGATGGTTTTAGTTGGTTTCTAGTGAGGCCAGGATAAGTTTTCTATTCAGAATGTGCTTGAGAGTGTGATAGTGGTTATTTATCAAAGTGGTTTTTTACTCCGAAATGCATTAAAAAAATATTTATTCATTTTTTATTAATAATATTTTTATATAAGCACATCAAAATGATTCAAAAATATAAAAATTTTAATTTTAAGCAAAAACAAAACTTCAAATTTTTGGAAAGCATTGTTCCAAACATGTTCCAAAACGACCTCTTAACTAGTAATGCCATGCCATGTCACTGTCGTTACAGATGTAAGGAGAATTAATGAAAAATAAATAAGGCAAAAAATGCAACAATTATTAAAAGCAAATAAAAATAATTTTAACTAAAAATAAATATAAGAAGAGTAAGGGTTTAGATGAAATCTGAGATTATGACACATGGTAGTGCTATTCTTAGAGAGAAAACGCTCCCTCTACTCAAGGATACTTCAAATATAATACGCATCTCTCCTAAGATACAACAATCCATTAGAATTTTTGAATGCAACAAAAATTTTCCAAACCTTAATCACCCATAATTCTCATTTAAATTAAAAGGACAAATAAAAAATAACTGTAGTGGAACTTGAAAGAATTAAGAAATGAATCTTTAAAAAAAAACTATTCGAGAGAATAGTTTAAAATAGGAAAGTGCTTTTATTCTTAAAAATCTTTAATAATATGAATTGCACATGCCATATATATTTGTTACTAATCATATTTAAGACAATTAAATATGATAAATTAATGATAACCAATTAATACCATTAAAACAGAAAATAGTTATAGTAATTAATTATAACGGCTGTAATAATTATTACTAAAGGTAAATGAGTACTCATAGTTTATGATAACCAATTTTACTTTCATGGTAGAATGAGTACTTATAGTTTATTTAACAAATTTCCCATAGACTTTGTTTCTTTTGAATTAGAAATCCAATTAGCATAACTAAATCCCTCTATTATAGGAGGGAAACCAGAATAATAAAATGCATAATTAATAATTCATTTTGGAATTTAAAAATTCTTTCTGAAGCATTGCAATGTGAAACATTTGGATTATATGTATATCTACCTAATCTACCAACTGCATATGCTATATCAAGTCTAATATGATTTGCTAAATGCAATAATAATCCAATTATTTGAGAATCTGTATAATGCGACACATTTTCACCATTATTTTTTCTTAATTTAGTAGAAAGTTCAAAAATACTATATACTGTAGACACATTCAAATAATTAAATTTTTTAATATTTTTTCAATGTAATGTGATTGAGTCAAAGAAAATTCATTATTTTTTTTAATAATTTAATTCCCAAAATAACATTAACAAAACCGAGATCCTTTATATTAAAATGTTTAGACAAGAGAGATTTAATAATATTTATAACTTGAAACTTACTACCATGTATCATAATGTCATCAATATACAAATATAATATCACAATTATTTTTAATTTGTCTAAAATAAACACATTTATTAGCTGCATAACTTGATCAATTTTTTTGTGCTATTGTGTGGATCTTGTTTTAAATCATAAAAAGATTTTACAAGCTTGTAAACTTTCTTTTCTTGACCAGGTATTACAAAACCTTCTGGTTGGTCCATCTAAATATCTTCTAAATCACCATTTTAAAAAATCATTTTAACATCCATTTGATGAGTTTCTAATTTATAAAAAGAAGCTAAAGAAACCAAAATTCTAATTCTAATGATTTTAGAATCTAGAGTATATGTGTCAAAAAAGTCTACTCCTTCTTCTTGTTTAAATCCTTTAGCAACTAACCTACCTTTAAATTTTTCTATCGAACCATCAGTTTTTAATTTCTTTCTAAAATTCCATTTATAACCTATTATCTTACAACCTTCTCGCAAATTAGTTAAAAACCAAGTTTTGTTAGAAATTAATAAATCCATTTCACCTTTTATAGCTTCTTTTAAAAAAGGAGCTTCAAAAGATGTCATAGCTTCATTTTATGTTTTAGGTTCATTTTCATGTAAAAATGTATAAAATTAGCACCAAAATCTTTTGCTCTTATTTTTTTTTACATTTTCTAACATGATCATTAACAATGTCTATTTTAGAAAAAAGAACATTCAATAATAGGTATAGCCAACTTATTTTTCATTGGAAAAATATTTTCAAAGAAAATTACACCACGTGACTCAATATTAATATTATTTAGGATTTCAGGAATATCAAAATTTATAACTAAACATCTACAAGTAGTGCTATTCAAAGAATAACCAGCAAATGCACAATCTATAGTTTTAAGTCCTATTTTTCTTTTCTTAGTAATACGAATATTAACTTTTGCTAAATACCCCCACACTTTAAAATACTTGAAAGAATGTTTTATTCTTTCAAAATTCATATGGAGTTTTATCTAAATTTTTATAAGGAATTCTATTAAGAATACAATGAGCAAAATATAAAGTTTCACCCTATAAATTATTATGCAAACCTGAACTAATTAACATTGCATTAACAGTTTTCATTAAGTTTTATTTTTTTTCTTTCCATTGACTAGTTATATTGTAATGAATAAGGAGGTGTTACTTGATGTATAATACCATGTACTTTTAAAAATTCATAATTTTAATAAAAGTATACTCGTCTCTTTTATCATATCATAAAATATTTATTTTTCTTTATAATTGATTTTTTAATTCTGCTTTAAAAATTTTAAACTTATCAAATTATTTACTTTTAGAGTTAGTCAAATAAATATAACAATATCTTGAAAATTATCAATAAAAATTATAAAATATCTTTTACCACCATGAGTCAAGATATTATTACTATCATAAATATCATTATGTATTAACTCCAATAAATTTGTTTTCTTCTCTATTGAATTAAAAGTCTTTCTAGGTTATTTAGCTTATACATAAATTTCAAATTTTTTATTTATTAATATATGACTTAGGTATTAAATCTAAATGTATCATTCTTTTAATAGTGTTAAAGTTAACATGCCAAATCCTATCATGCTATGAATCACAAAATTCAACATTTGCAATAGATAAAGATAAAAAATGCAAAGTAGCATTAGAAAAAAGCATTAAACTTAGTTTATAAAGACCATTCAGCAAATGAGATTTTCCAACATAAAAACCAAACCTAATTATAACTATTTTATTAGATCCTAGAACAAGGGTAAATCCATTTTGATCTAATAAAGATGTAGTAACTAAATTTTTTCTGGAATCAGGAACATGAAAGACTCTATTCAAAGTAAGAATTTTTCCGGATAACAACTCCAACTTTATTGGGCCTTCTCCTATGAATTAAGCTACAATCCCATTCCCTATACCCACAATTTGTGTGCTTGATACCTGATAATAAAATGAGAATAATCTTTTATTAGCACACTCATGAACATTAGTCGGAGAATCGAACCACCAATCATTTGAGTTAAAAATCATATCTAACTTGGGGCTAGAAATAAAGTACATATGAATTGGGAAACAAGAGCTAGCCCCTAAACTTACTACATTGGCTTGTGGTTTAAAAGACTCTTGAGGTCCTAAAGCTTTAGATGGTTGACTTTGTCGATTGTTGCAATCCTTGGCAATATGATTGTATTTGCCATAAACATAACATTTCACACCCTTTTCTTATTCATATAGTTACTTTTAGGTTTATTAAAATTATTATTATTATTATTATTAAATATTTTTTTCTTAAAAGTCTTAGGCCGGGGTTTAAAAGAACCCTCAACAACATGTGCCTTAACATGAAAAATAGATTTTTGTTGGTGTGATGCATAATATTTTTCCTCAATCCTTAAATCAACAAGTAAATCATCAAAAGAAAAGTTTTCAAGTTTTTTTTTTAAACCTTTAGCATAATCAAACAAAAAATGATGGTAGTTTTTAATAAAAGAAGAAATAAGAATCAATTGATTAAGTTTGATTCCCTTAATTTTCATATCATAAATAATATTTTCAAACACATGGATTTGATCAGAAACACTTTTTCCATCAACCACTTGAAAATTAAGCCATTTTTCAATTGAATATTTTTTAAGACCTTTTTCATTTGTACCATAGTTATATTCAAGTTCTTCAAATGACTTAAAAGCAATTTTAGTATAACAAAATATATGATAAATATTATCAAACAAAGCATTTAAAATTTTACCACAACACAAAATATTTTTATCTTTAGAGAAACCATACCGCTAGAGGAAGATGCACCACTTATAAACAACTACAAAAGTTAATATTTCACTATTTGTTTTTTCAACACTTTTATTTTTATAACCATTTATAATCACAAAAAAAAGCCTAATTCAGGAAACCATAATTTCATTTGTTGTTGCCAACAAAGAAAGTTTTGACCAGAAAACTTTTCAGATTTACTAGATAAGGAATTTATAATGTCCATAGCAAAAATCAAGCAAACAAATCAATCTTAAAAAAAAAGGAAATTAACCAAGTGAAAACTTTACTCTCTGAGAATTAATGAAAAATAAATAAGGCAAACAAATGCAACAATTATTACTTGACGTAACTTAGTATTGAAAGTAATAATAAAAATAATTTCAACTAAAAGTAAATATGAGAAGAGTAAGGATTTAGACGAAGCCTGAGATTGTGGCACATGGTAGTGCTATCCTCAGAGGGAAAACACTTGCTCTACTCAAGGACACTTTAAATTTAATGTGCATCTCTCCCAAGAAACAACAATCCATTGGAATTTTGGATGCAACAAAAATTCCTCAAACTTTAATCACCCTTGATGCTCACTTGAATTAAAAGGACAAATAAAAAATAGCTACAGTAGAACTTGGGAGAATTAAGAAAGGAATGTTTTAAAAACAAATATGAGAGAATAGTTTAAAATAGAAAAATGTTTTTTATTCCTAAGAATGTCTACTAATATGAATTGCCCTATGTGTGTGTATTAGATACAAATCATATTTAAAACAATTAAATATGATAAGTTAATGGTAACCAATTAATACCATTAAAACATAGAACAGTTATAGTAATTAATTATAATAGTTATAGTAATTAATTATAATGGCTATAATAATAATTATTATTAATGGTTATCATTAAAGGTAAATTTTAAATCAAAATTGTAACAAAAGATATTATAGCAAGTTGATACATTTTCCTTTTCGAAACTTGAATAGAAGAGTATTATTTATAGGAATAACTACAAACCACCTTAACCTATATACTCGTAAGTCCCAAATGGTCTTATGAATTATATTATATAGAAAAAGCAAGAGAAAATCAATATTTTATTATGAATGTAGATTTATTGTAGTTTGGATTGAAACAATGTAATATATAATTTACCTTACTCAATAAAATTCAATTGTATGTCTATTAGAGGTAATATAACCTTTTTGTAATGTATATTAGCCATTATCAGATTAATCGATGATAACTGAATTTTTTTATATTTTTAAAGTATAATAAAATGACTAAATTACTTTTGAAAAAGAATTATATAACTTGTTTCTAGGGGCTTAAAATGGCTAGGTATGGGGTCTTCATGGTGTTGAGAAACAAATCCAAAGCTTGGTTGATGCTCAATTTGGCAAAATCAAAGTCAATGTTGTTGGGTTTTTTCCCCAATTGAATCCTTTCACATTATGTTTTTTTTTTGTCATTTGATTTTGTTTTGGTCACTTGCCTCTTTTTTTTCAATTTAATTCTTTTACATTACAGTAAGTTGATTTAGGGTTGAGCTTGGTAATTTGTTTTAATTGGCCTGGTATAGGATCCTCACGGTGTCGAGAAACAAATCTAATATTTGGTTCATACTCGATTTGACAAAATCAAATTCAATTTTGTTAATTTTATTCCTAATTGAATTTTTTTATATTCAATGTAATGAGTTAATGGTGAAATTTGCAATAGAAAAAAATTCAAAGAAATAGAGATAAAATATAAAAACAGGAAATCATATGACCAATCTAAAATTCACGCAAAAGATCATTTAAGTCCAAAAAATTACTTTGTTTATTTTTCAATCATTGGGCAGGGTGAAAAGAGAGAATCTCATTGATAAATGACAAAAAAAAAAGAGAGAGAGAAAGTTGTTGGTTACCCACAATCTAGGAACCAAAACAATGTCAACGATCTATATTTATTCTAGTTCTTTTAGTATTTTTATCAAATCAAGAACCAATGACAAAGCAATATGTTTTTTTTTAATATATATTATAAGAAAAGGAGGAATTATACTAGATTTTTTCTTAATGGAGTTTAGATTATTTCTTTTCTTACCAAAAACAATTTTATTATTGTATAATTAAATAAAAAAAATTAAAGAGCTCCTCGCAACATGAGATCATATAATTTAATATGCATCTTTATCTCAACTTCTCAATTCGATCTTTGGTTGGAATCAAAATATTTCTTTATCATTTATTGAGACGTATAATTCTTGATTTCTTTTATTGAATACATATATTAACTTTTTAATTTGTAGTAATTCATTTTTATTGTAATTTTTTTAACTATATTTTTGCTAATACTCAAGGCATAACAATCCATCTCTCCTAAAAGAATTTCATGAGATTTCTAATCCTGTAGTTCATATGGATTAATATTAAAGGTTAGATAATTATATGGATTGAGGTTTATAACAATCCAACCTTAAAGAGTTTGTCTAACTCTATAAAAATATATGATCTTCAGGTAATCTTCATATAAATCCTAAACGACGCTAGATTTTCTAATACGATCCTTGAAACTCTCAAAAAAATTTAAAAATATTTTTTAATTGTATTTATATATTACAAAAATCTTAATAGTGGCAGTGAAGCTATCATTAAATAATTGGGGTTGTTGATTTTATGTTTTGGTTGTTATTGGCATTAACTATGAATTAAGTTTACGTGTAAATTAATTTTTCTAAAAGATATTTTTTTTCTCTTGTTAATTCAAAAAAGATAATTTCTGACTACTTTTTTAGGCATATCTGAATGGAATTTTCTAAATCTATCCAAAATTTTCCATGTAACACTATTGCAAGCTTATTTAATAACATTTGCTCTTATCAAGCAAATATATGAAATGTGAATTTGATGTAAAAGTTATTAGGCATGCCATCAAACATTTCTCATCCTTTAAGCATCATATTTATACTTTGATAAGGATTACTTGAGTTTTTGAAATTTGTTTCCCTTAAAAGTATAATGTTCTTTATTAATTGAGTTATATCCTTTATTGTGAAAGTAGTTTTTGTATTTTTTTAATCTAATTTTTATTATTGATTTTAAAATTAAAAAATATTTATTTAAAAGTATTATTTGACATTATGTTTTCATCCACAATGAGAAATATAATGGTAAATTATTCTAAATCTTTTAAATTGATTAGATTTCCAAACATGTCATGCAAATTCTAGGATACAACTCTTATTTCTAAAAGAAAATACTTTATTTTTTCATTTCTAATAAATCCTTTGATAGTATAGTTTTTCCAAGGATAATGTCAAGATGCCCAAAACTAGAGACAAAATGATTTGATCTCTTAAATGATGATGAGTAGTGCATATTCAAGTCATGAACCCACCTAATCCCTTTATTTTTTCTCTTTGGTTAAGCTTATTGATGCAGAATTGTCCCTTAAATTACTAATTTGAGATTTGAAGAAACGTTTGCAACTTTATCCAACAAAAACCATGCCTTAGAGAACAAATGTTATATATAATTGCTCACCCTACCCTACGTATATAACGAGATGCAAATGAGAAGTATAAATCACAAATATATTCTATCGCAAATTTGACAAAGTTTTGTCTATATTTTCAATACCAAGTTCTCAACCCAACAATCTCATAACCTGCAAACAATAATTTTAATACTTGTCCAATTATTCGAGACTCTCATAACTTAATCATCAGATCATCATCACCGAGATAATTTGTTATTTAGTTGATTTAAAAGGAACTAAAAGTATTAGCAAGGAAGTGACCCTCCCTGACTTATTTATTCAATTAAACATGCTTTTGTACAATTAAATTTACAATGACTATTTGATTATGTTGTGTATTACTATTATTAATAGAAAGTTTATGCTTTTGAGGCAAAAATTGGTATGTTATGTAATTAAATGAATAGACGAAAAACACGTAGTATGTTATGAAGGGTGATTGACCACAACGACAATATTCGGTGATGTTGAGGAACTAGTTATCCGGTAATGGGGCTAGTGTTTAATGATATATCATGTTGAAGAACTAGTTACTCGATAATGAGGCCGAGTCAACCTGGATTCTTGTTGAAAAATAAAATTGAAAACAAAATTCAATTAAAAAAATGAGTCGATCCAATCCAGGTTAACATCTTGAACCTAAGTCATGAGACCGGAATAATCTCATAGAAAACAAATCGAAACAAATTATAAAACTTAACTCTCAATCAACCCAAAAATAAAAGTTGAAATTGAAAAAAAAATCAAATATAAAAGGAAAAAAACTGAGTAAACCGGCCTAACCTACGACCTAGGTCATAAGACCATGATAACCCCATAGAAAGAAAATAAAAAAAAAATCATGAAGCACAATTCCTAATCAATCCAATGTTGAAAGATTAAATTGAAAAAAAAATCAAATAAAAAGGATTAAAAAAATAACCTGGATCAACTCAGGTTAACCTTCCAAACTCGGGTCGGAAGAGTAGGATAACTCTATAGAAATTTTTTTTTTTATAAAGTCTAATTTCCAGTCAAAACAATATTGAATGATGAAATTGAAAAAAAAATTCATTTGAAAAATGGACAAAAAAACTCAAGTGTCAACTTAGCTAACCCGCAAAACTCTCATTTTTTGTCACGAAACCGTAATAACTTCATAGAAATAAAATCAAAAAACTATTATAAATACAAATTCTCAATCAACTCAATGTTAAAGGATGAAGTTGAGAAAAATATTAATAAAAAATAAAAAAATGACTCAAGTCAACACACTTAATACACATGACCTAAGTTATGAAACTGAGAAGTCTGAGATATCTCCATAGAAAGCAAGTACAAAAAAATTATAAAGTCCAATACCCAATAAACTCAATGTTGGAGGATGAAATTGAGAAAAAAAGTTTGAAATTAAAAAATAAAAAATAAATAAATCATGAATTTCAATTCTCAATCAATCCAATGGTGAAAGATTAAAATAAAAAAAAGATAAAAAAGTTACTCAAGTCAACTCAGGTTAACCTGCCAAACCCGGGTTAGGAGGTCGAGATAACTCCATAGAAAGAAAATTAAAAAAAAATTAAAAGCTCAATTCTCAGTCAACTAAATATTAAATTATGAAATTAATAAAAAAACTATTCAATTAAAAAATGTGACAAAAAAAAACTTCAATCAACTTAGCTAACCCGCAAAACTTTTAATTCTTGTCACGAGACCATCATAACCCCATAGAAAAAAAATAAAAAAAATAATTATAAAACCAAATTCCCAATCAACCCAATGTTAAAGAATGAAGTTGAAAAAAAAATTAATGGAAAAAACAAAAGAATAACCCGAGTTAACACAACTAATATGAAAAACTCGCGACCCGGGTCATATGACTGAGATATTTTAAAAAAAACAAATAAAAAATTATAAAGTTCAATATCTAGTAAACTCAATGTTAGAGAATGAAATTAAAAAAAATAAGTTTAAGATTTTAAAAAATAATAAAAAAATTTAAAGATAAAAGTGAAATAGAAGATGGCATTTCAATGTTTATTGCAAATAAGAAATTTTTGTATTTTAGTATATGTTAATTTTTACATGCAGTACTTGTATTAAATATGCCGTCCATTTATTTAATAATATTTATCAGATTGAATAACGTTAATATTGCACTCACTTTGGAAATATCTGAAAAAGCCACTTAACCGAACCCTAATATGATTGGTATAGGTGTCAATATGAGTTCATTATTTATTTTCATGCAGTACTTGAGGACAGTTTTTTTTTTTTTTTTTCCAGTACTTGAGAAAGCTAGATTGTAGTGTTTTTTTTTTTATAAATATATGAAAATAATATTTTTTTTATTTTAAAAGAATTATTTTTAATATTAATGTGTATCAAAATAATCTGAAAATATAAAAAAATTTTAACAAAAAAATTTAAAATTTAAAAAAACATAATTTACACTATATTTTCTAGAATCTAAATTAATTACCGCACAAAATAAAATAAAAGAGCTCAATTTCTAACTAATTTAATTTTAATTTTAATTTGGGTTAAATATCATCATAGTTTGGGTTAAAACTGGTTGACTACTACGTGGAGCTAAACTAGGTGTAATAATACTGTTAAAAAATTTACCGTCGGCAGCTAACTAGTAACCTTCTACCTATTCAATTTTCAATGGGTACGCATGGTTGGTTCGATTACGACGCCGTACAATAAACAAGATTTACGGCGCACAATCCATGCCTCGAGAAATTTTGGTGGGTACATCTTTTGCTTCCTACCTGTGCGAGGTAGCATATCTTGTGGATCCATGAGCGTTTGCGTGGGGGAGCTGGTTGAGCGGGATCGGATTATTAGGAGGTTCAAAGTGATTAATCGGGGTCGACATTATTTGTCGACGTTTGTATTTATTAAAATTTAATGTATATTGAATGATATTATTTTTAAATATTAAAATAGTAATATATTAAATAAAATATTATTTTAATAAATATTAAGATAACTATAAATTGAATTAATCCAGGTTAATCCGTGTTAACTTATCAAATTCACTACTAGATCAACTCGTGTTAACTTGTCAAAATACGACTTGAGTTATGAGATCTTGATAATCCAATAGAAAGCAAATCAAAATAAATTATGAAGCTCAATTCTCAATCAATCAAATATTAAAAGATAAAAAATATTCAACTAAAAAACAAAACAAAATCACCTGAGTTAACCTTTCAAACTTATTATACAAGTCATGAGATTAGAATAACCTCGTAGAAAACAAATTGAAAAAAAATTTATTAAATTTAATTTTTAATTAACTTAATGTTAAAGAATGAAATAATAAAATAAAATTAAATAAAAAATATAAATAGATTGAATTGTTAAAAGAAAAAATTAAAAATTAAAAAAAAAGTAAAAGCAAAGTATTGTTCTAGTGGACAATACTTTTTGAATAGGTGAAATGTAACATTTTTTTAAAGTTTGGGTTAAATGTAATTAATGAAAAGAGATAAGAAAAATATTGTGATTAACTTGGTAACTTTTTTTTTTATTTTTGTCTTTTTATGGTAATTTTTTTTTTTCAAAACAAATAACTAAAATATAAACATAATAAACTTTTAAAACAAAAGTAAAATTTTAGAACTTTGAGATTGATCATGTATTTTTTTATGTTTTGCACTGTGCTCTTTATTTTTTTATTATTTTTTACTAAAATTTAAAAATTCATCTCATAGAATTAGGTCATAGAATAAATTAATAAAAAAAAGGGTATGAAGATATAATTTAAAAAAAAAATGAGAGGAGCTTTATTATTTATATAAATAACTACGTTATTTTCAACTCTTTTAGAATAGAGTTAACATCTAGTTATTAATTAATTATATTTTATATATTCTCATATTTTAATATTCAATAAAAATATTTCGAAACATTTAAATAAATTTTCAATTGCAATTTTGTTGGATCCAATATATTTGAAATTTTATATATATATATATAACTCTGAAGCCCATTGGTCAACCTCCACCCATCTAAATCTAATTTATGATCTCAAAACAAAAGTCCAAGATGACTCTCAACCCCATTAGATTAAATCATATAAGATAACGACTCAATTAATACAGCATACATTATTGTATGATTAGGGATTTATGGGCCCGCGTTTATGCTATAGGCTGAAAAACAATTTGGGCAGCCCAAGCATATTTTAAAGTAGAAGAAACCACCTCAATTCCAATACAATAATAATAAATATTAAATTTAAAAAACGATCCTAAAAAATCTCTAACTAATCCAAGCTAACATGCCAAACCAATAATGTAAGTGATGGAATCAAAATAAATAAATATAAAAAAAATTAAGAAAAATCATGAAGTCCAATACAAAAAAACTTCAACCTTAAAGAATGGAACTGAAAAAAAAAAAAAAATTTCTAACTAATCTAATATTAAAGCATAAAATAAAAAAATAATTTAAGAAATTTGTCAAAGTAAATTTAACAAAGAACGACAAATAAAAAATCCAAGATAACCCGATTCATTTTTAAAATTTATAAAAAAATCTATAGAAAGCAAATAAATGAAAATAGTATTGCCCAATATCCAATTGAGTAAATAATGAAACTAAATAAACTTGGGTTTTAAAAAAGAAAAAATAAAAAAATCAAGTAAACTCGATCAAAACTAACCTAAGTTAATCTCTAAAACTTGCAAGATGTGAAATCCTAGACCCGGGCTAAATAAAAAAGCTCAATTCTCAACCGATTTAATGTTGAAGGATAAATTTAAAAATAAAATTATTTTAAAAGAAAGTATCAAAGTGAAAAAAAAATAGTAATCAAAAGAATAATAATCATATTTGATATGAGAATGAGACTATAAAATAAAAAATCAAATAAAAAAATTATCTTAAATAAAATAAATATTAATTAAAAGAATGAAAACTAAATTTGAAAGATGAAAAATTGAAGGGGAATGAAAAATATTTAATATTTTTTAAAATACAAAATTATTTCTGAGTCAACTTAATATTAACCAAAAAATCATGATGAAAAGATGAAAAAAAACTTTTGAAAGATTGTTTAGTAAATTCTTTCTTTAAATAATTTTGTCGTGCTAAAAAAATAAAAAAATAAAAAACCTTTAGTTGTCAGATTTATTTTTATTTTTTATTATCTTAGAAGCAACTAATAATTTTACTGTGGAATAAAAAAAAGCTAAAAAACTAATATGTCTACATATAATTTGAAAATAATAATTAAATCATGGAAAAAAAAATGTCTTGTCCCCGATGTCGGTTCAAAAGTCTTATAATTGAAAAGCAAATTTTCATTATACGATTACAATAAACAGTGTTTTACGAGTATCTGTACAATAATTCCACAAGTATATTTAGTTATATATATATATATATATATATATATATATAATTGTTAAGGCTTAAATTATGGGCTTATCCGAATCAAATCCATCTTTGATTTTCTTGAAGGCTCGGCCCATCCAAAGCGAGATGCTTATCCAATTAAATATATTTGACTAAAATAGGGAGATGAAACAAATGTCTCTAGGACTATAATCTCGCACATATATGTCGATAGTTGGAGCGAGAGACGCAAGGGCCAAATGGAGAAGGCAAATAAGCAACACAAAGTGCTTAGACACTTGAAATTTACTCGGCTCTGCACTTGGCTGCTCTCTTTCTTTGCCATTTTTCCCTTACGCCAATCTTTCAACTATGGTGAAGCTCTCTCAAAAAGTCTCCTCTATTTCGAATCGCAACGTTCTGGGCGGTTACCATACAATCAAAGAGTCGTTTGGCGATACCACTCAGGCCTCACCGATGGCCTAGAACAAGGAGTAAAGTCACAATCAATAACCATCACTTCCATATCCTTATATTCATACTAGCAAGAACATATATTTTCTTACAGGGTTCTTTTCTTCTTTCTCCCTTTTGGTGTTGGATGCCGTGTGTTTCATATATATATATATGTCCATGCATTTAATTTTGGAAACCTAATTTGTTCCGATATATATACATGTTGTCAGGTGGACTTGGTTGGAGGTTACTATGATGCTGGGGACAACGTCAAATTCGGTCTGCCGATGGCATTCACTATAACAATGCTATCATGGTCTGTTATTGAATATAGCGAGCAGATTTCCGTTGCCGGAGAGTATAAACACGCGCTAGAGGCAATCAAATGGGGAACGGATTATTTCATCAAAGCTCATACTCACCCCCATGTCTTATGGGCTGAGGTAAGTAGTTCAAGCATTTGAATTTGGAAAGGGGAGAAAAGACCGGCCGTAAAATAAAGCACGAATCAATTACTCTATCTGATCCAGAATTAATACACACATATGTATGTATGTTACTCCAGTACTATATCTAGTTTTAGACCAAACAAAATCGAAAATCTTTCAGGTGGGAGATGGTGACACCGATCATTACTGTTGGCAGCGGCCGGAGGACATGACAACGTCGAGGCAAGCCTACAAGGTTGACGAGAACAACCCGGGATCAGACATCGCAGGGGAGACCGCGGCAGCAATGGCGGCAGCGTCCATTGTGTTTAGGAAAACAAACCCACACTACTCCCACCTACTATTGCACCATGCAGAACAAGTAAGTTAATTAATTAGGTTTGTTATGCATGGTAGGTGCACTGCACTATACACCAAAATCACTAAGAAATGAATTTTATTTAAAGGTGTTAGAGTTACCAAACTTGTAGAATACGTTTAACTAATTTTAGTTGTATTGTATATATAAAAAAAAAAGGGTAAAATAATGATGATTAAAAGTGGGCTTGGGTTGTCTTGCAGTTGTTTGAGTTTGGTGACAAGTACAGAGGGAAATATGATGAGAGTGTTAAGGTGGCGAAGGGGCACTACACGTCGGTGAGTGGCTACATGGACGAGTTGTTATGGGCAGGTTTATGGCTGTACAAGGCCACCGGCGACGAAGGTTATTTAAATTACGTGATAGAGAATGCTCATGTTTTTGGTGGAATCACTTGGGCCATCACCGAATTTAGCTGGGATGTCAAGTATGCCGGTGTTCAACTCATCGCTTCAATGGTACAGATATGCCTCTCCATCTCTCTCTCTCTCTCTCTCTCATTTACACTTACAACATGTTGCTTATGCAAACTAAATTCCATTACTCATGTATCAAAAATATTAATTGGTAATATTAGTCTTATTAATTTTTAATAATTAAGGAAATTAATATCAAATAAAATACATGTAAAAAAAAATACCTACTTCATTCCGATAAAAAAAATT
>Ga0325411_1003750_pt1 | contig 17078 bp, 8 predicted proteins | sample PopdelMetagenome_13_FD_206181 | JGI IMG/M metagenome (GOLD analysis project Ga0325411, IMG submission 206181) | Populus deltoides microbial communities from Bellville, Georgia, United States - Xylem-PdIQD-R4 | ecosystem: Host-associated > Plants > Phyllosphere > Stem > Wood/Secondary xylem...
TGGTGGACCCGATAAAAACAGGGTCTACGGGCTCTCCAACACTACGGCTGACAACTTGCGTTCGACTCGTAGTGTCTCAACTGTTGGAAGCTCTCCATCAGTATCGAACACCCAGTCTGAGGAGTTTATTGCGTTGAAACAACAATATCAACAACTCTCGACGAATTATGATGAGCTCCGTCAAATAGTCATGGAGATGAGATTAAAGATGGGTGACGATACTTGTGCAGCTTCTTTTTGGCCGTATGGTCCCGGGAACAACCAGCCTCCTCCTCTTCCTCCGCCTCCTCCTCCAGCTCCGCCGCTATTCTAGTTTAATTTTGTTTTTTAAACACATTAAATTTGTAATGAATATTATTACTTTTAGATTTTTAATGTTTAATGCATTTTTATTTGTTTATCAAGGTTTTTTTTACAATTAATCAATTTTTTTTTAATATTTTAAATAAGTACCGACGGATAGTATCTGTCGGTATTTAACAGAGAGTTGCAAAAAAATTACGTGATTTTGCCACATTCACCGACGGATTGCCGACGGATACTATCCGTCGGTGATTTCATACCTACGGCATTACCGACGGATAGTATCCGTCGGTAATTCACAGAGAGTTGCAACAAAAATTATAAGCCATGCCATAATTACCGACGGGTTTTCCGTCGGTAATTACCCTTGACATTACCGACGGCTATATTTCGTCGGTAATGTTCCCGCGGGAAACTTTTTTTTGGCGCGCGCGTATCCGTCGGTGGTTCCGTCGTTGTTTCCGTCGGTGGGTGGTTTTTTTATTTGCGACAGAATTAGCGACGGAAATGGGATTTACCGACGACTGTTATACCGACGGACGTGATCCGTCGGTGACTTCATCGGTATTATTGTTACCGATGGAGTTAATTACTTTCACCGACAGAATTAGTCCGTCGGCAAAACTGTATAATGTTGTAGTGTTACTTCTAAGGTTAAAACTTTGTTTGAATTTGTTCTTCGACAATAATTTACAATAATTTTTTAACATGGAACATTAATATCATTCAAATAAATTATGGGTGAATGAGAAATTGATCTAAAGAAACCCTTGGTTTACATGTTATTATAAAACCTAAAACTCTATTCCAACTAGGAAAAAAGAAACAAGATTTTCTTATTGTTTGTATTGTGAAAAGATGAAAAATTAAAATTGGGTCCAAAAGGTACCTAAGATTTCAAGGAAAAAAGGACCTAAGTAAAGTGGGTTGTAAGCTTAAGCTACAAGCATGCGCTCAGCTCGTGCTTGGGCTTCGAGCCGAGCCCGAGCTTGAGTTTGTGGTAAAATAATTTGTTTTCACTACAAAATAGTTATTTTTTCCTGTTTGTTTTACCTCCTCCTCTAGAGCTTATGTTCAATATTTATAGAGGGATTTTTTAGTAATATATTTTTTTTTAAGTTTATGGACCTTGTTTATAAGTATATCTAAATAAGATAATATTATAGAGATCCTGAGAAACTAATTGCATACATCATATTTGCACTAAGTGAGGAGCAATGAAACATTAAGGATAAAAATTGATGATTGACAACAACTTATATTCAACTTGATCAGATTTTAAGAGCTTTAACAAGTAAGTATTTTACATTGTTTTAGTTTAAGTTTAATATTTTCTATGCTTAGTATGCATGCTAGGATCTTGTTATATCTCTTTACAAGTTTGATTATATGCTTAGTATGCATGCTAGTATTTTGATTTGATATCAATTGCAAGTTCACATAGTCAAATTAAAATTGCATGAATATAAACTAAATAATTATAATCACTACTCTAATGTTTGAATAGTAATCTTAATGCTTTATGTAAATTAGTTTTTGTTTAGATTATTGTTCCATGTGCAAACTAGATAATTTTTAAAGAGGTTATTAACAACTTTAAGTTTAAGCTTAACTTTTATCCAGTTTACTATATTCATGTTATTTTGAATCATATTGTATTACTGCATATTATATATCCTTTTGAACTAAGTAATTAAAACAATGTTTAATTCTACTAACTAATATTTGTTTAGTTTTTACATTTAATTCTGCAATCTTATTATATGATATATTATGCTAATTGTTTAATTCGATTAAATAATTTTTTATCGGTATGATGCATACTAAAGGTATACAACTTTAATAAAATCTTGTATAGTTAGAAACTTTTGATTTTTTAGCTTTTGTAGTTGCTATACTTAGTTATACAATTTTTTTAGTTGTTTATTTTTTGTATGTAAGAAGTTAAAATTCTAATTGTAACTTTTTGGCTATTGTTTATTTAGAATAACCAAGACATCAACTTATGAATTGACTGTCTTAATCAATGTTGCTTCAACAATTATTACTTTGGTAGGGACGACTCCATTGTCGCCTTTTACAAAACATGTTGAGAAACTTGAAAAGTTTAATGGATTGGGCTTTACGAAGAGGTACTATAAAATATTGTTCTATCTAATCACCTTGAACTTGGTTAAGTTCTTGATTGAAGAAGTGCCAAAGCTATAAGAAAATGAATATGATCTCACCATTGTATAGTTTAATGAAGAGTTCAAACGTATTGTAGGAAGCTTTGGATAAAAAATGCAAGGCTGAGGATGCTGGTATAAAAAAATTCATAGACAACAAATTTCTAAATTTCAAGATGATTGATTCATGAACTATTATTTAAGTTCAAGATTTTTAGCTCATATTGTATGATATTCATGTTGAAGGAATGGTTCTATGAGAATATTTTCAAATGACTACAATTATTAAAAAAATGACCACTATCTTAAAAAGACTTCAAGAACTAATTTAAGTATAAGCACAAAGAAACGAGAGTTGAAGATATCATTTTGAGGTTAAGGATAAAAAAGATAACAAGTTATCTGAAAGAAGAGCCAACTCTTCTAGTATGATTGATGCGATCCAAACAACACCAAGAGATTCATTAGAGATTCTAGTTGGTTTAGTGACAAGACTTAAAGCTAAGATGGTTAAAGAGGTTTTCAATGGACTTATTTAAAACACATGATATTAGGTGGACTTCAAGAAGATATTAAATAATGAAAAAAAAATCCTTATTAGTCTTAGGATTCTTTCTAGTATAAATACTCTTTCGTAGAGACAATCATTCTCAAAGTAGACAATCTACATTTAAGTAGTACAATAACTATTTTTCTAAAAAGAAGAAAAAATAGTCTTGTATAAAATCTTCAAGCTTTGAATTTGGACATAGAGAAGTTACATTGCCCAAATAAAGACCTTTTTCATACAAAGAAATATTTTTCATATCGGTTTGAATGCTTTGGAAGTAAGTTGGACTTGTTTCTTCACAAAACTTGTCTACTGACAGAATTTACAGGTTGTTTTAGAAAAATCATATATCTCTCATATAAGCTCTTTTTTTGTTGAAAATTGGTAGGTTGATAAGGCTTTGATTCAGGAATCCAAAAAATTGAGTTTTCATCAAATAGACTTCTCTAACTCGAGATATTCAAATCGGAATGGCCGAATACGAGATTTGTCTTTGAAGGCTACAATTTCCATGCTCTTTCTTTTTTATTTTTCATAGCATATATTTGTAGAAATGTATGGATGTTAACTATCTTTTTAATCCTTTAACACCATTAGACTTGATTCCTTGTTGATGAAAGGGTTAGTTTTTTTGATAATAAAAAGCACATGTGGTGACAATCTTACATGCAAAGATACAACAACATATAGAAAAAAAGAATGAGTAATATACATTTGAAGCTAATAGAAGATGCAAACTAGTAAGGTTTAAACTAGGAGATTGAGTTTAGGTGCATATGAGGAAGGAAAGGTTTCCTGAATAAAAGAGATCAAAATTGATGCTTCAATGAGATAATCCTTTCCATATCATTGAGAGTAGTAATGATATTTTCTACAAAGTGGATCTACTAGGTGAGTATAGTGTTAGTGTTACATTCAATGTCTTTAATATCTCTTTATTTGATGTAGGTGATGATTTGAAAATGAATTCTTTCAATGAGAGAGAGAGAGAGAGATAGAATCTAAGCAACACCGAGAGATATGTTGGAGGTTCCAGTTGGTCTAGTGACAAGACTTAGGGCTAAGAGGTTTAAAGAGGTTTTTAATGGACTTCTTCAAGACATATGAGCTAAGATGGAATTCAGAAAGATATTAAATAGTGAAAAACAAGCTTTGATTAATTGAATTCATGTTCAAGAAAGACATGTTGGTAGGCATTCAAACATTATAAAAAGATTGGAATAAGAAGATTAAAATATATCAATCTTGACCTTTCACTATTGTTTTGATCATAACTAGAGAAACATAAGGAATGTTAATGCAATTTTAGTTGAACTGGAAACTAAACATCTATAGATTTTTATTGATATAAGATACGCCTTTTAATTCATTAAAACGAAAAAGAACCATGTGTTTTAAGTTGAGCTTTGATTTTGCCAACTAATTATAAAAACAACTTTAGTCTTATTTAAATTAGTTGGATTATTGTTTTTTTATCTTTTAGTTATTATTAGTCATTTTAGAGATATTAGGACCTTTATTTAAATTTGATTTTATTTGATTATTATTATTTATTAAGTTTATCCATATTCATTAGGGATATCCTATTAGACTTTGGATTCTTTATAGTATAAATATAATTTTGTAGAGACTTTCTAATGTTAGACTATTTTTAATAAAGAAATTAACATTCTTACTATCTTTTATGTGATTGAGCCATTCTCATACTAAGTTATTAATTGAACTTGCAAACTCTTCGAATGATTGATCAACATCATTGTGATTTTATACTACTCATTCGTGTCTTTTTATAGGCGTAGGGTGTGAGTGATCATGATGTATAACTTTGGTTCTCCAATGCAAGTTTTTGTTGGGTTAAGTTGCAAACCATTCAAATATAATTTTAGTGTATCTTGAGAGGTGTCCATATTAATGGAATTTAAAGTAAACATCATAAAACAATTGGTGAAATCTTATAATAGAAATAAAAAGATTGTCATGAAAAAGAAAGGAATTGTTATGAAATTCAATGGAAAAGTTTTTATTTATAGCAAGAGTAGACACTTGGAACAAGGGTTGCAGGAACAATAATAAATAAAGAAACTCTAAAAAGGGTTGTAGGAATACCATTAAGTTTCATCACCTCACAAATGAAGTTTTGGAAATGAATTTATCTATTGTTGTTTCTAATGCCAACTTGATTAACAATCCTATGCAGCAGTAGTGGGTTGATATTAGTACCGTAAAACATGCATGTATCGAGAGAAAAAATTCCACTTCCAAAGAAACAGGTTCCTTGTTAAAGAGTTGTTTTATCTACTGTGTCTTTCCTTGGATTCACCGAGGAAGACAAGTTCTACTGTTCTCGTATGCAATCCGACCGAAACATAGTAGTAAATGGCCTGTCTTTTCACTGTTTGGATCATTATCATCGACTCTCTTTTCTTCCTATTAACATCATCATCATCCTTGTTAAATTCCTTTCTCTTTATTATTCCACATTGTATTTAATTAGTTGAGATTAAAAATAGTGCTGCTTAATTTATTCATTGAAGTAATGATAGAAAGGGTTAATTATATATTGATGAAAAATATAAGCGTAGAAAATCTTCTTACGGGTTTATCCCAAAATAAAAATCAATTATAATTATATGAGATTATAAGCTAGTTTATTATCATATATAGTAATAGTTGTTTTTTAAAGTTTGTTTTATTCAAAAATGTATTAAAATAATATATTTTTTATTAAAAAATTAATTTTTTTACAAATCCAAAGACAAACTTCCTCTATTTAAAGTTTAATCAAGGTGCCATCCATGGTATTTTGAAAGTGACGAATCTAGCAAGGTCCAAATTCCCAAGCTAAAGACAATGGGCAGATAAGCTTGTTTCAAATATCAAAACTAGGGGTATATTAATGGGGGCTTTCTTTCGCTGTCCGCTATCGTTCAATGCTGACACTTTAGTTTGTTTTACATTATGATTATTGTTACCGTTGTTTTTTAAATAAGTTTTTATATTAAAATATATATTAATGATATTTTTTTTATTTTTTAAAAATTATTTTTTATATTAACACATCAAAATAATTTGAAAATACTAAAAACATATTCATTTGAAGTTAATAAAAAAATATAAAAATTTTAAATTTTTTTAAAAATATTTTTAAAACACAAAAATAAATAAAAATTTTGACTGTGTGATAATTAATATTTGAGATTTTTGTTGATTTTGCAATATATGTAATTAGTGAAGTATCCGTGTTACACTGCAGGTAACATTCTAGATTAATTTTTAACGTAAAGAGAAGAATACATAAATGTTGTGAATGTCATTTTTGATATCATAAAGAAATTTAATTGAAAAGTTGAAAAATTAAGCCATACATTTAATAAGATAAATTAAAAAATATGTAAACCTATAAATCATATGTAATTGTAAGGAACAAAAAATATATGTAATTGTAAATATTTTTCCTCGAGCTCTCCTGTATTGGAGAGCACTTTTTAAATTTTGTTATTCAATTAAATGATAATAAAAATATATTTTTATGAGAAGAATAATGATTTAAAATGATATAGGAAAAAGTTAATTTTTTAGTCTAAATTATCCTTTTCTTATTAATATAGGGATAATTATTTAAATAGGTTTTTGACCTAATTTTATTTGAATATTTGATTTTAATCAATAACAAATTAGAAAAATCAATCATTTAATAGCACAATCCATAATACTATAAAGACTCAAAAAGCTATAAAAATTATTAATACAAAACTACGTATATGAAATTAGGAATAGCAAAATGAATTCTTATGAAATATAAACGATATGGACACTAATTTTCTTCATTTTGACATAGCCAAAACTTAACAAGAAAGAAAATATTGATGTAAAACTATTATGATTTGTTTTTTAAATTTCAAAAATAACCTAATAAAATGTACCTAAATAGCCCCAAATGTCAAGATATAACAATAATATATACTAGAAATTAAAAAAAAATAGATTTGAGTTGCTAAATCAATCCAAGTTATATGGAAAATAAAAACCTAATTTTGTGGTTTAAACCCTACTTTTTATCTTTGTGTGATTTCTTTGATCTTTCTTTCTTTTTTGAATAAAAAATCAGATCACAATATATATAAACACACACTATGCCATATAAGTCTAGATAAAATTACAACAATGATGAAATAACTTGGAAACTAAATGAAAAAAAAAAGAATATAACCTGATTTTAGATTCTTACTTTGATACCAACTAATTTGAACCTCGTGGATACAAAGATTCAGAAACCCACAATCAAATCGACCATTTTCAAGAAAACTAAATATAGGTTTGTAATTAAGTTTGACACAACTAACCAATATCGAGACATCAATACTATAAATAACTAAACCCTCACCCAATGCCTATAAAAAAATGCGAACAAAAAATATAGAAGACGCCATGAAACTTGATTAATTATTTGATAAGTCAGAGTAGTTCCATGAGGAATCAAAAGTAAGAAAAAACTCTCACACGTTAATTTTATTTCTGAATAATCAATCCATCGCTTATTATGTATTTTTTTTTTTACTTTTGACATAACTAAGTTTTAGATGATGATAATGATGAAATAACATGGAAAGAAAAATATAAAAGGATATAACATGATTTTATAGCCTTGTTCTAATATCAACTAATGAAAATCCTGTGGATATACAAATTCAGAAACCTATAGTCAAATCAATCCTTTTCAAGAAAACTAAATTCAGGTATATGATTGAGCTTGAAACAATGATAATCTGTGTTGAGGCATCAATACTATAAATAACCAACCTCCATATAGTGCCTATAAAGATACGTGAACGAGAAGTATAGAAAATACCAAGAAGTATGGTTCATTCTTTGATAAGTTAAAAAGAAAAACAATTAGTGTCTTCGATTAGTTGGGTTATTTGAATCTTATTTCATTAGTCCTTTTATTTTTATTATTTCTTCTATGTCTTCATATCGTTTCTATTTTACTCGAATTAATTTTTCAATTCATGATTTCATGTTCACAATTTTGTATTGATAGTTTTTAGTTTTTATTGCTTCTTGAGTCTTTATATTATTATGCATTGAGCTATTAAGTGATTTTTTTTTTATTTGTTGTGAATTAATTCAATAAAGAACCAGAATAAAATAATTTCCCCTCACACACATAATAGATTATTTTGAGATCAAAGTTTGTCCAAATCATCATTAAAACCATCATTCTTATTTTCTCTCCTACGACTGAAATAGTCAAGTGGCCATACTTTCCCATGTACGCAGGTCTTATGCGGCTAAAACCTAGCACAATATTCATGATCAAAATCTCCAACCTCCTCTAATATATTTTCGACTGTAAACTCCTCTACAAGTGAAATAACTCATCTCACATGCCTTCTACCTAGTTCACATCAATATTTTTTTACAAAAAATCTTCTTATGAGACATATAAAAAATCAAATAAAAAATTTTAAAGGGACATTCTAAAAAGAAGGGTCAGATGTGAATGGGTTGAAAGATTGAGATTTTATGCCTACCCACCAAACACAAACCCATGTGAACATGGTTTTTATTTCAATTGCTTAAAGGGTAAATGATACATCATCAATACTCATTTTTGTTAATTTAATAGACAACACGTAGCCTACCTAAGCAGTCATCCACCTATAACTTTTTCAAATTAACGAAGGTTGTTTAAGTGATCGGAAAATCGAGGTTCAAATTTTTTGATCCTAAAAACCTATATCTCAACCATTTTCTCACTCACGAACATGAAAAAAAAAAACATATGGTCCTCTAAAAACCAGCTTATAACAATGAAACATATTTTAATCGCCTTAAAAACTCAAAATCATATCAAATTTAAATTTATTTTTTAGGTTTGATCAACTTTTTTAACATAATTACAGGTACAAACCACTTATGTTACATTCCCCTCTTAAAGACAAATCTATAGACACAACTGTTGCTACCTAATTTTTTACCCATATTTTGATAAACTTTCAAATAAAAAATAAAATAATAATAATAATAAGGGTTTACATGTGGCAATAACATAGAGCATCAGGGCTAATATCAAGGAAGCAATATGTCAAGGCGAGAATAACTGAATCATATATAATTAATGCAATATAAAATATCATATATATGATTTGATTCGTGCTGGTTATGAAAAATAATTACTACAATATAAAATATCACATATATAGGATTTGTTGGTGTTGGTTATATAAAATAATCTCTGCAATAATTATTGCAATATTTTCTTAAATAGCATGTGTAGAGATTTTCTATATAAGTGAACCTCCAGTCATATGCCAAAAAAAAAAAAGAGAAGATAGACTAGGGGACAATTCTACACAATTAAGAGAACACAAAAAACCTTAGACCACAAAAGAACCCTAAAGTCACAAAAATACCTAGAAAAGTAAAACGTTTCTCCCCCTGCACCCGCCCCTAAACATAAAAAACTCAAGCTTTCATCTTTTTCAAAAGAGTCGCATTCCCCTTTTTTGCTCCGGCCATCTTCTTCCTTGGACTATCCCTCCTAAACCAGCCGCTCAAGCCCCCTTCTCCACACTGTTCCCCATCTTCTTCTCCTTTTTTAGCTAACAACACATAGCCCCTCCCTTTTGGTTTTTTTTCTTCTTCCTCAACCGTCGGACACAAGCCTTCCCTTCCACCCCCTCTTAGGCTCCCTATTTTCCCTGATTCCTTCTTTGCCTGCCGCGGCCTCACACCCTCTGTCTTCTCCAGATGCAGACTTTCCTATTTCCCTCACAGACCAGCCAAGACAGACCCATGGCCTCCCTCCCTAAGCCAGCTCATTTCCCTCTAATTGAAAGAGAGCAGCCTGCAGGCCCTCATCTTCGCCGAGACACGAACCGGCCTTCGACAGCTGCAAAGACTGGATGGAAACCCAAAGCCTAGCAGCCAGCGGTCCCTCTAGTCTTGCCGCCACCTGAAACAGGGAAGAATGGGAAAGAAAAAGAAAAGAATAGATCTGTAGAAAGAAACAGATCCAAAACAAAGAAGAAAATAAAGAAAAACAGACCCGTGAAGGAGAAACTAAAACTAAAACAAATTGTTTGTTGCGATTCATAGTTTTCACAGGTCACGGCGTCACCGCCGGCAGAGAAGGGCAGAAGAGAAGAAGCGTTTTCAGATCTCAACATTTTCTAGGATGTTTGCTGCGGCGCGTGGACCCACACGCTGCCAGTGGCTGTGGCGCGTGGAGAGGACGCGCTACCAGTGTTTCTATGACCCAGAAGCCTTCAGGCACTGTCCCCAATTTTATTTTTTTGTAATTTTCAGATATCGATGTGTATATTTAGATACTATTGTGTTTTGATTTTTTTTTATCCTTTTAGTTATTTTGTAAACATGGTAATTATGGGTGAGAAAAACATAATACGTAGGATGTGTGTATGTTTTTATTTTTTTATGTATGTTATTGAATTATAAAATCAAAAAGATAAAAAAAATGAATTTAATGTTTTAATTTGTATATGATCAAGTATCTGAAAGACAAATAAAATCATGTTGTATTTCCCGTGAAAATGTAAGAACATGTTTCTACATGCTTTTTGGGATTTAATAACTGATTTATTAAAGCCTTAAGAATTTGACTAATATGTGGTCTTTTTACTTTAATTGTGATTAAATATAATGTTTATGTTTTTGACAAAGAAAATATAAAAAATATTTTTTATGTGTTGCATACGGTTAATACCTTAGCATGTTTTGAACATTCTTTTTGTATAAAAAAATATATTCAAAGTTTTGAAAATGTGTTTTCCCATGGATTTCTTAAACACAACAAAATTATTTTCTTGCATTTCTGGATTTTACAACATGTTTGTAAAACTCCAAAGGGTATTGGCCAATATTCCAAAAAAATACAAAAATCTTATTTTGGGGGAATTCATCTATTATTCACCGTTAATGTTTGGAGAAAGAAATCCTAAAGGGATGAATATCCAAAATATCATTGGGAATAACTTTCTATTATTCACCGTTAATGTTTGGATAAAGAAATCCTAAAGAGATGAATATCCAAAATATTATTGGGAATAACTTGTTATTATTCACTGTTAATGTTTGGATAAAGAAACCCTAAGTGGTTAAATATCCAAAATAATTTTCTAGGAATAATAAGTCATCACACATATTTGAAAAAAGCCTCGATTAGAATCGAGGACATTTCAATTTTTGACTCTACTGTTTACGAGCCATTAGTATGAAACACTAAGGTAAAAAAAGGCTTTTAAAGCGCTCTGAATTTCCTTAGATTTCTAAATTTTTGTCCCTCCTCCTTGCGATTTACGAGTCGCAAACTCTTGAAATACTAAGGGGAAAATGAGTTTTTAAACTACATGGAACCTCCTTGGATTTCTATCTTAATCAATTTAGATTGAATCAAACCTAGGAAAACTGATGGGATCAGAAAACACCAACACCGTAGCAATTAAAGCAAACCAAACACCAAGCAACTTACCTTAGGTAGGGCGTATTAGGGGTGCTAATACCTTCCCTTTACGCAACCAGTCCCTTACCTTAAAATCCCTGAAAGACCAATTAGGGTTCCTAGTGACCAAATACTAGGTGGCGACTCCCTTTTACACAAAAAAACAAAGATCCCGAAATCAATCGAGGATCGCCGCGACACCGCGCTCCGCTCACGAGGGTACGACAACAACCACTAAAATTCTTAGTGGCTAGAATCTCGCCACCCAAGAGTTTTCTCTCTTCTTAATTTTTCTTAAGAATTTCTCTCTCATCTCTCAACTTATAGGAAATTTACAATAAATTTTAGGATCAAAATATAATAACCAAAAATAAAAGGGATGAATTATGCAAAAATTTAAACTTGAGGGATCAAATGGAACTTTTGTGCACCTTTTGTGAAAAAAAAAACTTTGTTTTTTCTTTTATATCAATTTTGGTCCTTAATCTCTCAATTTTTCTTAACGAAAAGCTAAAACTCTATTTCATAAAATTAGTGATGAATTTAATATTAAAACATTTAATAACACATAAAAAAGCAAAAGCAAATAGCTTAAAACATACTTTAGTGCATGAAACCATGGAAACATAACTTTGAAACATGAAATCGAAAAAAAAAAAAAAAGGTTCAATGATCGAATTGTAAACTATGCAAACTATAAGGACCAAAATATGAAAATTTTGCAAAAACTAACAGTGAATTAACAATGAATTGTGAGTGTGTATATAGTATTTTTGTGCATAGTGAAACCCTGATTTGATTTAGTTTTGTTTTTTTAATGATTTTATGTTATTTTATAATTTACAAGCAAAGAACATCCTTTAAGACTTTAATAATCAAATACATTGACACAAGTACATTATATTTTAAAGAATAAATTAAAAGAACCAAATGCTTCTATTTTTTCTTATTACACATGTTTTCCCTATATGTTACTATATGAAAACAAAAAACAAAAGCATCTCTTATGCGAATCAATAGATATAAAGATTCAAAAACCCACGATCAAATCAATCATTTTCATGAAAGCTAAATTCAAGATTTGAGCTTGATATAACGATAACTTATACCGAGACACCAAGAATATGAGTAACCAAAAAAACCTCACCTAACACTTATAAAGAGACACTAACAAGAAGTATGGAAGATGCCATGAAACTTGGCCAATTTTTGGATAAGTCAAAGTAATTCAATAAAGAGCAAAAAAGTATAAGCAAAACCTTACACACATAATAATAATAATTGTTGAAATCAAAGTCTATAAAAAAAATTAAATACAAGCTAAATGACCCTATTTATAATACATAAAAACATCGTAAACAATGCTAAAAAAATAACAAGATTTAAAAAGAATCCTAAATCAACTAGAAAATTAACACAATTAATGTATACTAGGTTTTGGACCTTATTTCAAGGCCATTCGAATGTTTTATTGTCCTAAAATTTCAATATAATATAAAATAAAACTTCTGAAAACTTCTAGTAAATTTTCATCTCGATCCATTGAGTGGATTGAAATTTATTCTTGTTAGTGTAAAACTATGTGTTAGGAAAAAAGAAAGTCTAAAACCGCATCTAGTGTCCTTAAATGATAACAAAACCTTTCCAGCAAGAAAATCCATAAAACATAAGAAAACATAAGTTGCTAACATGAAAACTCTTGCCAAAATAATCTCAATTGTTACCATCTATGTTTTCCTTGTAGAAAAAAAAATCCTTGCTAAATTAAAGGTCCATATATCATAAGGAAATAAATAGCAAAACTCGTAGAACAACTTTTAGTTTGATTTCAAACATATTATGTTTCTCTTGTTTGGATGAATTATTGGTCTTACCATATATGAATAAAAAGCTTGAGATTCTTAGTTTTCAGCCTAACTAAAATAGCAATAAAATTCCTCATATAGCTTCAAAAATGTCCCAAAAGTATAAAAAGGTCTAGTCTAAAATATTTGTAACTTGTTAACTCAAATATCCAGAATCAGCCTAATTAATTCTTTTGAATTCTCTTAGTTTTAGACCTTCTAATAGGGCTAATTGGTACCTGTAATGAATTATTTTGGTGATGCTCGTTGATTTGCATCAATCTCATAAGATAAGTGAAAAAGTAAAACTATAAAATGACAATTTGGTAAACAATCAATTAGCATTACAATTAAAAGTTCAAATATAATAAAATTACTCTATATATTCTCTTATCAATCAGTTTTTTTTAATGAAAAATAAACAACATTATATTGAATTAGATGACATGATTCACATGGCTACTAAGTTAGAGATGTAATTCAAAAGAAAGGGCAGTACATACCAAAGATGTAATTCATGTTCTTTTTCAACTTAGAAACCGAATTATAGAAGATAGGAGGCTACCCATTCAAAGTCAAAACATTATAAGAAGCAAAATCGAACCATCTAAATATATAAAAGAAGGATTCAACCACTATTGTCCAAGATAAAACTGAAACTCAAACTAATCATAATCATGATATTAAGTGTTTCAAGTGTTTGGGTAATTGACATATAGCTTTATAATATCCAAAAAAAGAGTTATGATTATAAGAGAACATAGAAATTAGATTTAAAAATGACAAATCAAAAAAGTATAAGATGTCATTGCTTAAAGATTGTAGTGATGTTGAGTATCCAATTAATGAAGAGGCTTTGGTGATTATAAGATCACTTAATGTTTGTATTAGGGAAGTAGTATGATTATTGATAACGAAGTTGTGCTAATGTTGCTAGTGCTATACTTGTTATGAAATTATGTTTGAACATTTTTAAACATAAAAAGCCTTATAGACTTCAATGGTTGAATGAATGTGGTGAAGTAAGAGTTACTAAACGTGTTTTGATTTTTTTTTTTGGAAAATATAAGGATGAGATTTTATATGATGTGGTTCCTATACATGCTACTTATTTATTGTTGGGGCATCCTTGATAATTTGATAGAAAAGCCAAGTAGGATGGGTTTAAGAACAAATATTCCCTTAAAAAGGATGAAAAGACTTTCACTTTGTACCAATATCACCTAGAAATGTTTATAAAGATCAATTAAAGTTGAGAAAATAAAGTGAAGTTGAAAGTACAAAACAATCATGTAAGGATGTGAGGAAGAATGAAAATAATGAAAGTTTTAGAAAGAAAATTCGGTCAAAGTAAAGAAAAATAGGGATTTGATCAAGAGAGAATAAAAGAAAAAAAGAGAGAAGAAAGAAAGTGTGAGAAAATAAAAGTGTGGAAAAATAAAATAAAAAAACAAGTTAGTTTTTATGTAAAAAAGAATGAGATTACGAATGTTTATTTTTCTGACATGTCTATGATTTTACTTGTGTATATAGAGATATATTTTAACACTAATGAACTTGATCCTTGTATTCCTAATGTTTGTATTATTTTTTATAGTAAGATTATGAGGATATTTTCCCTAATGAAATTTCTAATGGGTTTCCACCTATTAAATGAATTGAACACCTAAAATCTAAGGGAAGTTGAACAGTCAGCATGCCAAATTAATTGAATTAATAGAAACATTCCTAGAAGTGATAAATATAAGCAATGTAAGGAAAATATAATGGCTAATGCATTATCGTGAATGTATGTACTTCTTTCAACTTTAAATTCTATATTATTAGGTTTGAGTATGTGAAAGATTTATATAATAATGATGTTGATTTCAGCCAGGTTTATAAACCATGTGAGAATTCAATATTTGATAAATTTTATAGGTTTGATGGTTATTTATTAAAGAAAAAAATATTGTGTGCCTAATTATTCTATGCATGAAATGCTTATTCGTGAAGCTCATAGGGGTGGTTTAATGAGATATTTTAAGGTTGCTAAGACTTTAAATGTTTTGCATGAGCACTTTTATTGGCCTAAGATGAAAATGAATATGCAAAGAATTTATCATAGGTTCTTAACATATAGACAAGTTAAGTCTAAAGTTCTATCTCATGGTTTATATACTCTTTTACCAGTACCTATGAAAGCTTGGGTTGATATATCTATGGATTTTGTTGTAAAGTTGTCTGGGTCAAAAAGGTGTAGGGATTTTATTTTTGTTGTTGTAGATAGATTTTCTAAAATAGCACATTTTATATCTTATTATAAAATTGATGATGCAACTAACATAGCGAACTTATTCTTTATAGAGATAGCTAGGTTTTATGGGGTTCCTAGAAGCATTTTTTTTTTTAATTATGATGTTAAATTTCTTAACTATTTTTCAAAGGTTTTGTGGGATAAGTTGGAAACTAAATTGCTATTTTACATTACTTATCATCCACAAATAGATAATCAAACTGGATTAGTTAATAGGACTTTAACTAAATTATTAAGAACTATATCATTTAAAAGGATTTGAAGAATTAGGAAGATTGCTTTATGTTTGTTGAATTTGTATATAATAAGAGTTTGCATTATACTACTGCTTATTCACCTTTTTTAAATTGTTTATAGCTTTAATCCTTTAACTCATTTAGATTTGATTCATCTACCTATTGATGAAATAATAAGTCTTGATGGCAATAGAAAAGCACAAATAGTAAAGGCTCTCCATGATAATGTACTTTAACAAATATAGAAAAAGAATGAGCAATATGCATTCAAAGTTAATAAGGGCTTGAAAAAGGTTATTTTTGAACCATGTGATTGAATTTGAGTGTATATGTATAAAGAGAGGTTTCCTAAACGTACAAGATCTAAGTTGATGCTGAGAATAGATGGTTCATTCCAAATTCTTGAAAGAATTAATGACAATACCTACAAAGTGGATCTACTAAGTGAGTATGATGTTAGTACTACTTTTAATGTCTCTAATCTCTCTTTGTTTGATGTAGGGGAAGATTCAAGATCAAATTCTTTTGAAGAGAGAGGAGATGATGCAATCTAAACTACATCAAATGATACATTAAAAATTTTAAATGGGCTAATTACAATATCAAGGGCAAAAAAGCTTAAAGACCATTCAATAGGCTTCTTTACAACATTTAGGCAAAGGTGATTTTCAATAAGGCTACATCTTCAATAAGGGACAATCATACTTTAGTCAATTTAATCTATATATAAAAGGGGTATGATTTATTGGGTTTAATTTTTGTAATGCATAACTTTACGTTATCAAGAATATTTTTTATTCGATCGTTGGATAAGATGAAATTTTACAGAAGATTTTAGATTCCTGATGTATATATAAAGGTTTAGGATATAGTTAAATTTTGAAAAACTACAGCAAGTTTACTAATCGGAATGAGATAGAGTAAAGAAAGGTGTTAGTGTTCGGCTTAAGATTCAAGAGGCATGTTATCTACTATCACGGAATCAATCCCTACCAAGGGAAGGCTTTTCCCCCACAAATTTGGCGACTGAAATCATGAATGTGTTCTTCATCAGTGTTGTAATTTTGTTGTAAACAACAAATTCAATTATGAAAGAAGTAGAGTCTTTCCTCAGATGGCAATCTACAAATCCAAACAAAAAGCCTAAATCAATTAACCATGAACTATAATTTTGTCGATTGACCAAGTCAAAGTCGGTTCTGCTTCTTATTACACCC
>Ga0325411_1003752_pt1 | contig 17076 bp, 2 predicted proteins | sample PopdelMetagenome_13_FD_206181 | JGI IMG/M metagenome (GOLD analysis project Ga0325411, IMG submission 206181) | Populus deltoides microbial communities from Bellville, Georgia, United States - Xylem-PdIQD-R4 | ecosystem: Host-associated > Plants > Phyllosphere > Stem > Wood/Secondary xylem...
TAGCGTGCCCAGCTTGAGTGGACATGATTTGACCATCTTGTCCTTACTTTCTTGATCAAGATTTGAATTCCTTTTGCTAATGTCTGGAATATAAATGGAAATTTGGGTGATCGTTAATTTTAATTTTTATTTAAATTAATATAAATATACCTTAATTAATTTTATAAATTTTAAAATTAATAATTATATAAATCTCTAATAATTCTAAATTTAAAATTTTTTATATTCACTCTTGAATGCGAGAAAGGTCAGGTCAGTCCATATCTATCCTAGAGTGATCTTGATGGACTGGAACTCTTGCTTCGAAAGCCCACTGCTAGCTAAATTATTAACCCATTCATCTCCTGTAGATTTTCTTGCCTTGTTCTAGCTCGAGCTCGCTCCTAACTTTGCTAATCCACTGCTTGGATTAGTCAAAGTTTGTTTTACGTGTACCATTTTTTTAAAATCTGTACTGGTGGATCAACTTAATCTAAATCAGTTTGGATTAAAAAAATATATATTATCAACACAGTAAAAAGATCAACTTAATTTAGTTGATGAGGTCAAAATCTAAATATCAATTTAGGTCAATTTAGGATTTTGTTTACCCTAAGTTTACAAGATCTAGTTAAAGTAAAGATAAAAAAAAATCAGCTAATATAATCAAAAATCTGAATTGATACGGTAATTTAAGTAATCTGGATCTATTTTGATTAAAATTTAATTTTTAATTCTTTATTTTTTTGTTAAAATAACATTCAAAGCTTTGTCCCAGATCGATCATCGATCAAGTTTTATTACTACGAAACAAAAACCCTAGTATTACTCGTCATGACTTTAAAATTCAGTTATTTAACTATCAAACTCCTCGCCTCTTTTTTTTTTTTTTCCAGGAACTGAAGAGAGAGAGAGGAGTAATTAGTGAACAAGTTTAGCAAATCATTCGTTTGTTAATAAGAAATCCAACCCGCCTGATCCATGGCCTCTTTATTGAGATCTCTAATAAGGTCAGTTAGTTCCTCTTTATCATTTTGTTGCTCTGTTTTTGTGGGAGATTGATGCCTTTCTTTTTGGAAGATAACAACAATAGCAAGTGGATTTCTTTCATTTGGATACAATTTGTACATTTGAACTCCATTTTCTTGCTAGTGTTGATGTCCATCCTCTTGTTCCTCAATTGCTCGAGAATGTGATGCTATGATAAGTCTCTGTTTTACTGCCCCCTTGCTCAGCTAGTTTCCTTTCAAGAGAAGTCTGGTCCTTGCAAGAATTATGTTGTGATCATTTCATGTTTATTCATTTCAACAATGATCCTTGATTTGATTTGTCAAAATCTAACGATTTTCAAGAGATTTTGTAACGGATTGCTAGTTGTTTAACTTGAATTATTATTATAAATCAAGGCATTGTTGAATAGTAGAATCACGAGATGACGAGTGATGATTAATGAATTCCGAGTTACAATTACAATTACATATATGGCAGAATTTGTGAGAAATATTTAGGATGAAGACAGATATGGAGATGGTTTAGAGATGTAAAAATACTGTTTCTAAGGTGTTTATTGTCTCACACAGAGACAACACATCTAGGATAGAACTAAACCCTCTAAACTATAGTTATTAAACCTGGACCAGCCTGACAGGTTGACCCGGGGATTGGACTGGTTCGGGTTTGTCAAAAGACCGGCTGGTGCAACGACCCGGCGGGTCAACCCGTGACCTGGGCGACCCAGGTGAGACCCATTTTTTTTTTCAAATGTGGGATTTGAAATCGATTAGTATATATACTCTATATTTTCAAGAAAAAAGTTATGTTTTTTTAATGTGGTAAAAAGCCTTTTGGTTTAAATACTTCAACTTAAAAAGATAACATAGTATCTTTTTAATGTGGATTTGAAACCTATTAGTATATATACTCTATGTTTCCAAGAAAAATTTTTATGTTTTTTCAATGTGGGATAAATTATTTTTTAAAATATTCTTTTAAACTTTATTATTTACAATATGTATAGCCTATATTTACATGAATTTTTTCTTAATTTTTTCATATAAAATATTAAAACTTTAATTTTTTTTTTAAATTTTTCCGGGTTGATCTGAGTTGACCCCTGAAACCCGGGACTCGATCCCTTAGCCGGGTCAACCCCTGGATCGAATTTAATAACTATGCTCTAAACCTCTAAAAGAATGAGAAGATAAGACTATTGATCAAAAAATATTATTTAAATTAAACTGAACAATCACAAATTAATTTCATTGATATATTAAGTTTCAAGTGTCGAGTGTCATCTTTTGATATTATAAATATCTATAAAATAAAATTAGAAAGCTCACTTAAAAAATCTTTCCACCGTAATTTAATTTACTACACAATAAAAACTCATATTTGTAAACATTATACAAGAGTGTTTTTTTTTTCAATGTGAAATATTCATATTTTCTTTCTTAACTCATATACAAATTACACACACACAGATATATATATATATATATATATGGCAGAATTTGTGAGAAAAAAGATTGAGAAAAGTAATCTTCCACTGCAAAGCCACTTTCCCAAGGGCTTTGAAGGGAGATAAACATCTTATAATTAGATTCTTAATGCAGAAAAGCTCAATAGTGCTAAATTTAAAAAATTGGGATAACTTTTTGAAAAGGTTTTGTGAGATTCATACCAGAAGAAGTAAAGAAGTCCAAGCTTCGGTTAGGCAAAAACTCGGAGACCAGCATCTTCTCATCTCTTTCAACGCAGCATCCAAGAAGCCTCATTAGATTCCGATGCTGAAGTTTCACGATATGTTTAACTTCATTTTTCAATTCATCGAGTCCTTGTCTTGGATTCATACCTAAAGAGAGCCTCTCCACAGCTGTTTCTCGTCCATCTGTAAAGGTTACCTGCAAATGGTCGATCCTGACAGTTCTGTAGTGGAATCGTTTCGAAGAAACTAACACCAAGAACTCCACTGGGGTCAGGAGTTTGTGAGATGAAATTCAGAGGCCATAGGCTATATTGCATGACTGTTTATAGATAATTACTCGATTTTTTTTCCGTGCAACGGGTTCATTGTTTTGTTAGCCCCGGATTAATTTTATTAATCCATGATATGAGATAACCCTAAAAGAAGGGAATGAAAAACAAAAAAGAAAGCTCAAAGTTTAGTAGCCTAAAGTCAAAGAATGAAACAAAAAAATTAAAAAAAACCTGAAATTAAATCAGACTAATATTTAAAATCAGTAAATTTGATCACGAGACCAAGGTGACCATATAAAAAATCAAAAAAAAATAATGAACAAAATTTTTAACCAAAAATTAAAAAGAAAATAAATAACAATCAAAATATCGAGGACCAAATCTAATATAAAAACTAATGAAAGAAAATAATGAGGGACTTAATCAAAAATTAAAATAAAAAAGGATAAAAAAAAGCAATTAAAAGAATGATAAACAAAATTGGATAAAAAAATAAAATAAAATAAAATACCGATGGATAAAATTGAAAGATAAAACAAAGGATAAAAAAAGGATAAAAAATTAGCAATTAAAAAAATAAAAACTAAATCTAAAAAATAATTGAGAGAAAAAATTGAAAGGAAAAAAACCTAGAAAAGAATAAAAAAAACAAACATCAAGAGAACGAGTATCATATTTGAGATAAAAAAAATGATGAAACTAAAGAAAAACAATTAAAAAAAAAAAGAGACCAATCAAAAGAAAAAAGATTATAATTGAGTTTTTTCTTCATTATTTTTTTAATCAAAATAATACAATTTTTAATTTTTAGCTAAATAAAAAAATCAAGCGATTAGCTAGGAGAAAATCATGTCCAATACCTGTTGATTTTTTGTCATTTCTTTTATCAAACTAATGTCATTTTTACTTCCTGTACAGTAAAAAATTTGATTAATTCTGGTTATTCTACCCAACTCTTGACCTGGAACATGACAAGGGGTCAATTGTTGGGTCGAGTTTTAAAAACATGATAAAAAAAAACACCAAATATGATATGAAAATTTAATGAAATTAAATAAAAAGAGATGAAATTGCCACAAAATAATTAATCAAGAAGAAAACTCAAAATAAAAGGAATTGCAATCATAAGAATGATGATCAAATTCAACAAAAAAAAATTAAATCAAATGATTATGGATTAAATCAAAAAATAAAATATAATTATAAAAAGATTAAAAGAAAATTAAATAAAAATCAAAAAATAACGATCAAATTTGATAAAAAATTAAATGTCAAATGATAAAATTAAAAAATAAATAAACCAAAATCGATATAATTAAAAAAATTAAAGATTATTTTGTAATTTTGCAACACCTTTTGAGATGGAGAAGAGAAAAAAAAAAAAAAAAGGAGGAGAAAATTGTTATCGAGCGCTCTTTCATGCTATGAATGTTGACATGCACAACCCCACCATGTAGAGGGTGATTTGCTGTTTTGGACATTGCCCTGAAGGGTTGCCAATAGCTATCAGGAAGCGTCATATGATCGCCTAAAAGGAGCGCATGTTCACTCAACACCACTCCTAAAGCATCCTCTTCTTTTCTTTAACAACTGCGATAACCCTAAGAAAAAAAAAATCCACACAACAGACAGTGCCAAAATGCCAATTTCTTTTTTTACTAAAAGCCTTAACCTACCTAACATTAGTAAGCGTCGAATATTTCATTCAACCGACTAACTAGTTGGCTTTAAATTTAACTAAACAGCTCTCTCAAGATCCTGAACATTTTTTCTCTCTCGTTTCTTGTTTCCCAAGCATCATAGATTCACTGTATTCTCTGTCACGGAGGATCTTGAAAAAATTTCTAGCTTGCTGATGTAGGGACAAATCAGTGACCACTTCAACGCTCAAGGTAATCTCGTCTGGAGTTCAACAACTTTTCATCTACCTACAAAAGTTATCACGGCTGAGGAATAGGGCCCTTGTCAGAACACGATTTGACTTCCTGAATCACCTAGCCATACTAGAAGCTGTGAGGAGAAGACAAGAGAAAAATCAAGAATAGATTTCACATTCTTCACACATTGACTGAATATAGTTTGTGTACAGACATTTACACGACAACATATATGAATATTTATCCTTCCCCTGTATTCTGATGAATATTCAATTCAAGAGAGACCTCTTTTTTGCTGATAATGAAAGGCCTTAAAAGAGTTTTACAAAGTTAGCAACACAAAAATTCAGTTATCATAGTTTTTAAGCCACGCCTCAAGAATGTCCTCTCCACTAATTAGAACCCGTTTAGGAACCAAGTGCAACCTGCTTTTCCTTAATGTTTTTCATTTGGAAAAGCAGGTTGCACCTGGTAACCTGGTTCGAGAAGCAGGTAGCACCACGGATGCAACCTCAAATGCAAACAGAGCCGCGCTTACTGAATGCTTGATGCTTCATGGATTTCCTATATAACAACATAGATCATAGTTCACATAAATAGGGAAAATAAAATACAAGTATAGACTTCGCAAATTTGTGCTTCAGATAACGACTCAATAAATCCATGTTATAGAAAATTCCTTCATTTGTTAAAGATCTTATATCAACCCAACCGCTGTCTTACCTCCACTCTACGAAAGGCTGCATGGATCCTACTTTGTCACTCAGTTCTCTATCAAGGGTCATGCTTTCAATTAAATCCTTTAAGTCTTGTACTTTCTTTTTAAGTAGTAGGAATTGGCAGGCATAGAAAGTTAAAGAAGTAAAACGTACTTCCTTCCCCAAACTACACCATACCTAGCAAGGGTAGACATATTGCTCGTCCTAACCTACATAACAAATGTCCATCTCGGAACTGCAATACAAATTGGCCACCCTGCCCTTGTGTTGTTTAGATGTTTCAACAGTCATATACTATGCATCAAGTAAAAGTCTCTATGATGGTATCACATTGTTAGACCCATCTGGAAGTTCAGCTTTTTCTAGCAAACTTCCTCTCTTTCAATTAAGAAAGAATTCTCCGTGAATAATTGCAATAATGAAAATAACTTTATACAACTTCCGCATGCATGCTCAATTATCTTTGAAAGTATCAGTTACCAAACAGAAAACAAAAGAAAAGAGAAGGGGCTATCAAAGGCATAAAATATTCAGAACATAATTAAGGAGTCATGCTGCCGAAATTATCAATCCATTGTGCTGTTTTGCAAAGAGTTGGTCTGTGCTAACATCCTCATTTGAACCCGGAGGAGGAGCTCTGGGAACATACAAACAAAGTATTCAAGCACACAAGCAGACAACACAACTGAGTATTCGAGCAGAGAACCAGATTTAGATCTCTGCCCAAGTTTTAACAGTAAGCACAATAAAGTGTTTAAGTGGATCAGCAAGGTCATTCTAATATGCAGTTTCCAGCATCTGTTGTGTTGTTTTTATAAGATCCACGCTGCTTTTTTTAAACTAGATTAACTGAACCAAGAAAAAAGCTCACGGGACCATGCAAAAAGGTGTTACAGTACAGAAACAAAAAGCACAATAAAGTCTGGGGAAAGTTAGCAGAAGTAGTGAAGTCAAATTATTATTATCTTCTGTATGAAAACAGAAGCTTAATAAATAAATAAAATAGGAAAATTCCAGGCAATCTAATTATAAACAGATTCAAACAGTTTGCAGTTCCAAAACCATTCAAATAATTACGCTAACCAAGGGACTGTCAAGACACAGGAAAAAATTTAAAGACAAACTGTTACTTGTATACAATGTCCCCTCCCATGTACCATGATTGGCAAGAAAGAAAACTTGATGAGGAAGGGCAATTAATACCTGGAACCGATGAGGTCTATATCTTGCTCTTGAACAGAAAACAATGAAAAGCTGCTGCATAAACCTCTTACAAGTCTGCTTGCACTTGTACTTCCAAAAAATCTCTTTAATTATGGCATGTAGCAATAAATAACAGGTGCTAGAAAACTTTCCTCAGTGGGATTTCAGTGTAGCATGACCAGTATCACCCAAATGCTTATGTAATTTATTCCTGCCAAGAAAAGGGATACAGTAAGAATTTCTCTGTAAAATGGGGGAGGGTAAAAAGGAGAACAAATAAACCAGAGCTAAAAAATAAAGTAGCAGATGAGAAAGGAGTCATGCGGACCTTGATTCAAATTCCACTCCACATGTATCACACACATTACCAGAATCCTTAGAAATTGCCTGGGTAAGAATGCAGCTGAGATAATTAGACAACCCAAAACCATAGCTAATAGAATAATTCGCAAGTACAGCATCTGAAACTAAGAAATTATGTGCTTATTAAGGAATAAAACCACTAACATCACCAGCAAGTATCTCAATAAATGTACGTCAACAACTATAGTTTTGGCAAGATGATAAAACAATACTTATGGCACTAGTTCATAATTCCACATATTAACATGCATAATTACCAGTGATAATTAGGGGTTATTAAAAGTTGTTTTGAAACAAGTATATTAAGAACTACAATCAAAACACTTGAAAGAAAATAATGAATGAGCAAACATACAAAATGAACTCCCTACCTTTCCTTTCTTGCCTTTAGACAAGTTCTTTGATTTCACATTTGCTTCCTTCTTTGCAGCCCCTTTCTTCTTGGTAGAAAGGTTTGAGCTCTTGCCAGTTTTCCCTAAATGATCATCAATTTTACCATCATTCTCATCCTCCACAAAAGAATTAGAAGCAGGCTCCTTGTTTTGCTCATCATCACACCCGTTAGTTTCTTCATTGGCACTCTTGCTTTCATCAATGTCGCTTGTAACACCTTCACCACCATTGTTCCAACCCCTCATTTTCTTGCCTCTTCTCCTAGTCTTCCGGTTATTATATTCCATAACCTCAACCTCCTCTTTTGCATCCTCAACTTCCTGTGGAAACTCCTCATTCGTATGCCTTGAACCCCTACTTTTCCTACTTCTGTGCCCCGACACCATTGCTTCAAGTACGCTCATTTCCTCCCCCTCCTCATCCTCTACATGCCCATTCTTCTCGTCAATCCCATCCATGTCATCAGCATAAAAAATCCCATCTTCTTTATCACTTGAATACAGAACCTCAGCCCCATTCCCTTCCCGCTGTATTTTAAAATCCTCTTTAAACCTCTCCTCTATTTCCTCCACGTCCTCATTCTTCTCCAGCTCATCCTCCTCGATATCTTCCCTCTCGTCATCTTCATCCTGAAACGAGTCCCTCAACTCAGCAACCTTCTCCTTATGCTTCTTTGACTGTTCATGATTCTTCCATTGCTTCTCACTCTTAAACTTCTTCCCACACACGACACAATACAACTCCTTCCCTCCATTTCCCTTCTTCCCCTTATCCTCCTCTTCCTCAAAACCCTCCATTCCATCCACCTCCTCTTCATTCACCCTCGCCCACTCCGGTTCCTCATACGCTCTCAACCTCTCCATCTTCTCCCTCTCCAACTTCTTCCTCCTCTCCTTCTCCTCCTCCTTCTTCCTCTCCATCTCAGCATTCTTTTTAACAACCATATCAATCACCCTCTTATCCCTCTTCTTAACAAACTCCCCCAACCCCCTCACAGTCTCATTATACTCCCGTCTCGCCTTCTTCCTCAACTTCTTATTTTCCTCCTCCATAACCCTCCTCGATTTCCTATTCGGCCCCGCCATCACATCATACTGATCAACCCAACAAAAATCCATAACAGTGCTAAACCCCAACCAATAATTATAAAAAGCCGAAGCCTGCGCATAATCACTCTGCAAACTCCCCATCAACGGAGCCTCCCTAACACTATCCAATCCTAACCCTAATTTCCTACAAAAATTAACCTCATTCGCATAAATCTTATCAAAAACATCAGAATACACCTTATAAAAACCTCTTCCAGAATCAGTATAACCCGAGTAAACAGTGTTGGAGAAGAAAGAGAACAAATTAGGAATGACCGAGTCAGGGACCGAGTTACCAGAATTGGGATCGGAGAAGAGGATTTGAGAACGGTGAGAATCGTACCAAGCTCGTTCTTTGGGGTCGGAGAGGACCTCGTAAGCCTGAACAAGCTCTTGAAACTGAGCAGTAGCTTCGGCTTGGCTTAAGCCAGATTGGAGAAGCTTGTCAGGATGGCGCCGGAGAGCAAGCTTTTTAAAAGCCGAACGGATTTCTTCAGGCGACGAGTCGCGTGATAGACCAAGCACCTCGTAATGGCATCGCAGCTGATTTGATGCCATTGATATTTCTTTTATTTAGTGTATTGTTAGGGTTCAGGCCCTTTAGGGAGGGAGGGAGGGGGAAGAGAAGCAAGACAGGTCGGCTATGAATGAGAGAAAATTCAAAGTTTTTTATCAGAAAGTTCAGCTTTCCCCCATATAAATACTAACTATTTAACGCGGGTTGTATATAGGCTATTTAGATGCTTTTTTATATAAAAACAATTTAAAATTGAAATAAAAACAATATATGCAAACATTTAATTAAATAATTTGATAATAATCTATTTTCATAAATAAAAAAAATTATTAAAAATAACTAAAATAAAAATTAAAAAAAATTAAAAGATGAATATAAATCAAGATATTCAATCATATAAAATAAAATATTTATTATATTGTATTTATTAAACTTATTTATTTAAATAAATAAAAGGTAATAAAAATAAAAATACAAATGAAACTATTTGAAAAAACTCACACCCTAAAACAAATATTACTCAAGGTCAAACATATCAAAAATAATATTTAAAAATAAATATTTTTTATTTTAAAAAATAAAGTTTATTTGTATAAAAAATATTATAGATGAATTAAAATAATATCTCCAAAAATTAAATACAAAAAAATGATTTAAAAAAAACCTTTTATTCTAAAAAGACATGAAAAACATGTGACATAGATCATGAGATCGAGAAAAACCTATAAAAAAATTAAAAATAATCATAAAATCAATATTTATTAAAAAAAACTAATGTTGAACAATAAGATCGTAAAAGATAATGAGAAAAAAAAGATGTCGGATGACATTAACTTTTTAAACTCGGGCCCGAGTCATTAGATCGTAATGAGTACACGCCAACAACTTTCTTGAATAAAAAATTAAAAATTCAACGTAAGAATATCAAAACACCTCAATGACCTTGAGATTATAAAAAAACTTGTGTAAAAAGATAAAAGTACCCCTTAATACATACCTTATTATTTTTTTTAAGGTTAAATATGTAACTGTATACAAAGAAGGAGAAAAAAAACCATTAGTCAACAATTTTATATATTTTTTTTATCCTGGCAGTAAAGAAGCATTTTTACAAATTAAAAGTTTATAAAAACATGAAAAACTCTTCGTCAACAGTTTTAAATTTTGTTGATTTTGAGGTACAAACATATATGTACTGTATAAAAAATCTAGAAAAGAATAGCATACCCCCAACAATATTTTAATGACCAGTGAGCAAGTGGAAAAGACCAATTCACTCTAATACGATTCAAGTAAGGTCAAATTTGGATTTTGATGTAAAATTTTCTATTGTCCAATTTTACGTCATCGAGCATAACTTTCAACGCAACCATTGGATTGAATTGATATTTTTACAGAAGTTTTTAGACATGCTATTATATATTACATTAAGATTTCAAGTCAATTGGAGTTTGAAAAGAGATTATTTCATAGGGTCAAATTTAACTGACGAAACTTGTCAAATTTGTATGTTTGGACTTTCGTCTTTCATTTACTATTTGGACTATATCTAGATCTAAAGAAGTAATTATACTAAGATTATAATTGTGTCGGAAAGTAGACATTCATAACTTTCCAGTGATTTATGGTAGGCATTCTAATTCATCCGGACAAGAAAGAATAACATATTTGAAGTGGGGACTGAAATATGTTAGGCATGTGTGAAAATTGAAGAAATATTATTTCCTTGTTTATTATAGATTCTAGTAAATACAAAGATTCCTTAACTCTCTCAGAATTATAAGTGGAAGATATCGACTTACCTATTCTACACAGATTCTATATTAAACAGATTCTATATTAAACAATAAGACATTTATGACAATAATTATTATCAATCGTTTGTAAGGATTTCATATCCATTGTTGAATGTATATTATGGTAAGGAGGTTTGTGATTCTTTTGTTGTAATTTTTTTTTACAGGACTTTCTTATTCAAAAGGGAGATATTGAAGGAGTCCATGTTTGAAGAGAAAACAAAGTGGCAACAACTTCTCCTCCAAAATAAAAAGTAAGAGGTGACAAGTTTTCCTTGTTTTCAAGGACAATAATAATAACAACAAGGATTTATATTTTTTGTGTTCAGATTTATTATGTTTTATTCTCTTTTTCTCATACAACAACAAAGATAATTTATTCTTATAAGTTTTAATTTTGTTGAAACTTCTATTTGGACTATCTAATGGGGCTAGCAACCTTGCTATTGTTTCTAATGAGCTTAATTCATACTAGGCTTAGGTTTGATTAATTAGCTAAGGCCAAAGATTTGTTTGAGTTTAATTAATAAGTAGTTCTCAACTACAACCTAAGGCTTGTTTGGGTCCATATATTAGGATTTGTCAGTAAAAACTTGTTTGGGCTTAATTAATAAATAGTTCTCAACTACAGCCTAAGACTTGTTTGGGTCCATATATTTGGGTTTATTAGTATAGGTTTTGGGTTAATTTTGTAAGTGGTCAATTTAGTTCATAAGGGTAGATCCATTAGGGTTTTTATTTTCAAGAGTATAAATATTCTTTTCAATGACAAAATATTAAGACTTTATAATACTATTTCTGCTGAATTTATTTAGCTTGTATGAGAGAGATTCTTGTATTTTTTGGTTCTCTAACAAACTAAATTGATTTATTGAAGATTAATTGGCTTTATGGTATCTTCCTTATACTTTTCTTTTGCGAATTGGTATTCATAGGGTAGAGATTCTTATTCCAATAGTGATGGTGTTTTGGAATAAATTTTTATTGTGTCACATTTTTATTAGACTTATTTTGGCTTTCCGGGTTCATTGTCAAGTTTGTTGTGAGTTGCATGACCACGTGATCACGAAATTAGCATCACACCCCCACCCTCAAGCCTTTCTTTTATTCCACTTAAGGGAAAAAATGTAATTTAACTATATCGATTCACAATAAACTATGTCTAATGTTATAGTAAAAAAAAAAAAAAACCCCATGCCCTATATTTCTTGTTAATATAGTTACCCAAATATGTCTTTTCTCCTCTTTATTCCCTTCTTCTCACAATAGTTTTAAAACTTGACTCAATGATTAATTTAACATAAGGTTTTAGTTATGAGTTGAGAGAGTTAACTTGGGCCAACAATTAAAAAAAATAAAATAAAAAAAAATCAAAACTACATCATTTTGTTCAAAAAAATCAATATGTTGATAGGTGGATTTCGACCGAATTAAACCGGGGTTGTTTGGGTCACTGAGTTTATCCAGGTTTTTTATCAAGTCAACCAAGTTTTTTTTTTTCTTTTATTAATTTCTCTATAAACTTGACCATTCAACGTCTAGGGATGGTCAAGTTCTGAGTCAACTTGTTGAGTCGGTCTAGATTTTAAAACAATGCTTTTCATAGTTTTTTTATGAATCAATTTTTATTTAATAGTATGATAAAAGAAAATAGGTACTTAAAAAATTGAGCATCAACTCAATATTAATATGTTTTTCTAATATAGCAATAATCCATAAAAAATAAATCGAAATAAATAATGAAGTCCAATTCATAATAATTGTGTTTTTTTTTTCAGAATCATTTTTTATTTAATAATATGATAAAAAAAAGTAAGTGATCGTAAAACGAAGCATCAACTCAATGCCATGATTTTTTTCGAGGTCACAATAGCCTCGTATAAAGGAAAACAAAATAAATAATAAAGTATAATTCTTAATAAATCAAATATTAAAATGTAAAAATTAAAAAAAAATGCCAAAAAAAACATGTTGATGGTAAGAATGATTTCCCCCTCAACTAGTTCTTGTTAATTCAATGATTTTATAAATTATATTTTTAACACCATTAAATTATTCTTTATATCAATTAGTAAGATATTTATATGGCATTGTTTTTTTTTTCATAAAATTATAGATATTTTAAATGAAATATTTAATATTTAAGTAGGTACCACTTAATTAAAAAGATTTTAATTTTCCAAGAAAAAATTGAGTTTGAAATTATTTATTTAATGTTAACATTAAATGAGCTTTTCATTTAATATCAAGATAATTTTGTTCGCTTGCATCCACACATAATTTGTACAATTCTGTATAAACTTTAGTAAATGTTCTTTATTTTGATATTAAGCCAAGGATTAAGTTGTAAGTTAGTAGAGAAGTCATTGCATCTTTAGAGAAACAATTAATCCTATTAGAGATAACAATTAGAGAACTTCATTAGAGATAACAATTAAACCTATTACAAAGTCTCCAACTAAAAGGATCCCAAAAGAATTAATTGAGTTAATTTACAATAAAATTCTTTAGATATTATATGAATTAGAAAATTTTAAAGATTTGAAAAGAACTTCATGATATAAAAAAATATCACATAAAACCCTTTTTTTTAATGCAAAATGGCCATTAGAAAAGACTAAGTATGCGTTTTTTATTCATTGTAATAGTTTTATTACTATTTTACCATTTGAAAAAAAAAAGCAACGAACCAAGCTTTTAGGGTTATATTGTTTTTCATCATGAAATAAATATCTTTAACATATTGCATGAGGTTATATTTGTTATTTTCTTTTTTAATACATAGTGCAATTACAAATTTAGCTTTGGAATAAATAATATTAAAGCTTTTGACTTAGGGTTGTTTTTGTCCTTTTATTTTTTTGGAATAGTACAATTACTTTGACACTTGTAGAAAAAAAAACAATACAACTCTTTTATAAGGGTTTTTTGGTCATTTTATATTGGTTTTGTTGTAGATTTGAAGGTTACTTAAAGGTATTATTATAATAGTGATATATTAAATATTATATTTTTTAAAAACTTGTTAGTGCGTACTTTGCACGCACCATCGTGTGGATGACCTCCGTGTCGTTCAGGCGGCACATATGGAGTCGTCAGACCACCACACACTGCTTTCCAAAACAATATTTGGTGTGTGTACCTAATACGCTGCTGGTTTGGTGTCAAAGACTATTGTCTTCCTTTATTCTTGTCTCTGTCCTCCTCCAAGTTTGCGCCAACTCGTGAAAAATTTCAAAACAACCCTTGCAATTATTTTCTCCTTCTCATTTGGTCCATATGCTTTTGATCACTATTTTATTTTTTAATAAGTTATAAAATTATAAATGCTTTTCAATTTCACCCACTACTATTTTTTAATCTATATATAACTTTTCAAATTACAAATATTTTTTGATTTCACCCCTCCCATTTTTAAATATACGAATAATATATTAAATTACAAATGTTTTTCAATTTCACTCCTTGTGATCTTTTTAGTCTTTCAAATTTACTTCTTATTCTTTTAATTGCAACTTATTTTGTTTGACATTATTTTTTTTTTAATTTTTCAAATTTGGTTCCTATTTTTTTAATTGTTACTTATTTTGTTTGCCATAATTTTTTTTTTCCAAATTTCATCATTCTTAGGTTTTTTTAAATCAAATTTCATCCTTATTTTTTTTGTTGCTATTTGTTTTGGCTTTTACAAGTTTTTTATTGACATTTTTTCACTAGTTTTTTTCTTCAACATTTTATTAGTTGAGAATTGAGCTTATTTATTTAACCTGGATTCAAGATTTCATGGGTTATGAGTTTTAAAGGTTATATCAGGTTTAAAAAGTTTGTCTGAGTTCGTTTGTTTGTTTTTTTCTTTTTCTTAAGGTGATATTTTTTTATTCTTTTTTTTTGTTATTTTTTATGGTTTGCCTACCATTATTTTTCAATTTCACATCGTGCCATTTTTTAGTCCCTGAATGATCCATTAAATTATAAATGTTTTTTAATTTCACCCCAATATTTTTTTATCTTTCAAATTTGGTCATTTTTTTAATTGCTATTTATTTTATTAGTGTTCATTTTTAAAATTGTTTTTTTTAATTCCATTCTCGGGTTTTTTTTCCTATTAAGTTTTATCCTCTTCTTATCTTTGCTCTTTATATTTTTGCAAGTTTTTTTAATAATATTTTTTCATCGATATCATAATTTAAAATTAAATTTATTGATAATTGAGTTTTTTAATTTAATCCATGTCCACAAATTAGAAATTAGATAAGGTTTATAGGGTTTGTCTAGGTTTTTTTAAAGATGATATTTTCTTATTTTTATCCTTTTTTTTCCATTTGCTTTTCTTCTCTTGAGCTAGGCCTCTATAATTTTTTTTAAAAAAATTAACCCCATGTCATTTTTTAATCTATGAATAATCTATCAAATTATAAATGTTTTTTAATTTCACCTCCTATGATGTTTTAATCTTTCAAATTTGATCCATATTTTATTAATTGCTATTTATTTTGTCTATGATCATTTTTTTTTCAAATTTCATAATCACTGTGTTTTTTCTTTTGCAAGTTTTTTTATTGATATTTTTCACCGATTTTATCCTTAAAAATTAAATTAATTGAGAATTGAGTTTCTTAATTGAACTCGGATCCAGAATTTCATGAGTTGTGAGTTTTAAAGATTAGATCAGGCCGAAGAGGTTCACCCGGATTTGCATGATTTTTATTTTTCTTTTTTTTTAAGCTAGTGTTCTCTAATTTTTTTTAATCTTTTTTTTGGCGTTTTGTTTTCTTATTTTTTGTGATTTTACTCAATTGGGTTAGCTCTCTACAAATTGTTTTTCAATTTCATCCCTACCATTTTTTAATCCATAAATTATCTATCAAATTACATTAATTTTAATTTCATCCCTATGATTTTTAAATTTTTTAAATTTGGTCTTTATTCTTTTAATTGTTATTTATTAATTTATTTGTGATTAATTTATTTAATTTTTTTCAAATTTCATCATCCTTTCACTTTTTTCTATTAAATTTTATTCTTATTCCTTTTGTTGCTATTTTTTTTTGCAAGTTTTTTATTAATTTTTTTTACAATTTCATCATTTAAAATTAAATTTATTGATAATTGAGTTTCTTGATCAAACGCGAGTTCAAGATTTTACGGGTTGTGAGTTTTAGAAATTAAACTAGGTTTAAGAGGTTCGTCCAGGTTTGCTTTATTTTGATTTCTTTTTTTAACCTAATGTATTCTTATTTTATATCCTATTTTTCTTGGGTTTTATTTTCTTAGTTTTTGTGATTTTATTCTATTGGGTTAGCTCTCTATGATTTTTTTTTAATTTCACCCATATAATTTTTGGTTTGATAAATATCATATCAAATTACAAATGTTTTTCAATTTCACCCTCTATAATTTTTTAATCTTTTAAATTTGATACTCGTTTTTTTAATTGCTATTTTTTATCATTTTTAATTGTTTTTTCAAATTTCTTCATTCTTAGATTTTTTTTTCTGTCATATTTTATTCTCATTCTTGTTGTTGTTTTTTTTTTTGGCTTTTGAAAGTTTTTTTATTTAATATATTTTCAATGATTCATTTTTCAAAATTAAATTGGTTAAGAGTTAAGTTTTTTCATTCAACTCAAATCCATGATTTAATTAAGTTGCAAGTTTTAGAGATTAGATTAAGTTTAAAAAGTTTGCTTAAGTTTTTTTTCCTTGTTTAATCTTTTTTTTTTTAGTTTTGGTTTTTTTTTCAGAGTTTACATTGAGATTAATATCAAATTATTTAATAATTTAAATAAACTCATGTCTTATTTTTTTTCATTAGTTTATTTATTGTTATTGTATTTTTATTTTTATACTAATTAAATTACCAATTAAACAAATAACTTGTAACTAGAATTTTTTTATCTGAAAAAAAAATTCACCGCAGGCAACAAATCTAGTAATAACTATATTACGGAACAAATACAAAATATTCCCCGTAGCCGACTGCCTAACCATCCCTTGTCCAAAAGACTGCCAGACCCACCAAACATGGTTGGCCTCCACCTGCTATTGACGTTGGATCCCGGAAGAGAAAAACCCCCACCATCTATTTCCAAGCACTCTGAGCAAGACATGAATATCCATGCATTATACATTAGTGATGTCCATATCTTAAACTAATCTGATCTCC
>Ga0325411_1003753_pt1 | contig 17076 bp, 11 predicted proteins | sample PopdelMetagenome_13_FD_206181 | JGI IMG/M metagenome (GOLD analysis project Ga0325411, IMG submission 206181) | Populus deltoides microbial communities from Bellville, Georgia, United States - Xylem-PdIQD-R4 | ecosystem: Host-associated > Plants > Phyllosphere > Stem > Wood/Secondary xylem...
AGAGAACAAAATTATACGTGCCTCTGTGCACTTAACTATAAATCAAATAATATTAAAAAATAAAAAAATATATTATATAAAAAAAATATTATAAAAAATAACCACTACTGTCATGTTATAAAACACACTCCGGGGAAAAGAGAGTTGAATTTTCGCCGCATAGGATCCGTTGTTCACAGCACTTAGCGATGGATATGATTGCTATCAACTATTGACGTCACTACTGCCACAAGAGTGATGATGACTATCCTTGACTTAATTAGCGCGTCATTATCGTTTATTATAATCTCTACTACCTAGATATTAATGGTAATTCCATACGTGCTGGAGCGTGCGAATTGAAAAGAGGAATCTGATGGGACAGGGGGCATGGGAAACTGTGAAATGAATGCCACCCCTGTCAATAATCCAGCAAATTCAAGCCCTCCTTTTCCTCTTTGTTCGGTTTTAGACATGATAGCGAAACGACGCGTGGCGTGCTGTCGGCCCCACAATCTTCCTGATTGTCTTTGCCGCCCCCATCAGCCAAATCTCAGTATCTGACGTATCGTCCACCTGTACACTTCTCTGCCTTGCCTTGCCTTGCCGGTTTCATTCCGCGGGTCTTGAATTGGGCTGTAACGCTTATATGGATATTGAAGGCTTAAATAAAATCGGTATGGGCTATTAATATGGGCTCCTAGAAGCCCTACTGGCTCAATAAGTCCAGTCCACTATTAAACTGAACTTGAGATATGCATAGGACCTAACATGACAACACCTTTGAATAAGAGGTTTATTAAGATTCCATAGACCGACTAGTCAAACCTGGTCATCGACCACGACGACAAAACACACGTTCATTAAATGAGGGCATGCCTTCTTGTCACAGGTTCCCTGAGGATCAGTCTGGTTATTGTCATCATTAGTAAACAACCCCCCGAGCCCAAAACTAAGGTGTTTTTGCGGTGGTCTTTTGTCACCGTGGGTTCCCTGATGACAAACATATTGTTTATCATACCCTTGTATAGAAAATTCAAAGCTATATAAATCGTCTAAAAAGTATTTAACATATTTTTAATCGGTGATTCATGTGAATTATTGTTAGAAATTAAATATTTTAATGATTTATAATTTACGACAATTCAATTTTAAAATAATTATTTAGAGCAAAAACAAATATCATCTTCATATAATATTTATATAAATCATAAATAACTCTAAATCTGTCAAACAGGATCCTTGAAACTTCCAAGAAAAAAAATTTAATTTACTATTTTTACTGCATATATATGTTTTGAAAAACCCAATAATTATAGGAGAGTTATCGTTAGATAATAAAGTTGTTGATTGGATGTTTTAATTGTTAATGGTGTTGATCTCAAATTAATTTCATGCATAAAAATTATTTTTTCTGTGAATATTTTTTTCTCTCATCATTTTTCTCAAAAAATAAAAATCTTGGCCATTGTTCCAGTAAGATTTGTTTGGAATCCATCATTAAAATGAAAAAAAAAATCATATGGTTTAATAAAGGAGAGAGATTAGTTGAATTCAGTAAAAGAAAAAGAAATTTTTAGTGGATATCGATCCTAACAAAAAAAATTAATTTTAATATTAATAAGTTTTATTTGATGAAGAAAATTTTATTCATGTTTTTTTTGTTTTTTTTATTTAAGATGATAGATCTAGGCTTATAAATTTTTTTTTTTAGATTAATTTTGAGATTTGAAACTAATTTTTTGATCATCTGAGATTATAAATAAATTTATTAAGGTGTTTAAAATATTTTTTTACGTGTTTTAGGTTAAAAACATGTTGAAATTTGACTTGACAGTGGGGGCATTAATGCATCGAACCAAAACGGCTTCGTTTCTCTCCTTCTTCAATTTTCTTTCCTCCTCTTTATCGTCACTCGCTACACCGAAGATCCCAACTCCACTTCACTAAACACAGAAAACAAAAAATGGGAAGCCCAAACAACAAACCCGCCAGAATCTTCTCTCCTCACAACCACACTTCACCACCATGCACCCGCACACACCAGATCGGCGCTCTCCTCTTAATCGCCACCACTTTCTTCCTCACTCGCCTCTTTGATCAAGCCTTCCCTACTTGCCCTCCCTCCTCCTTGAATAACGACCATTCATCACCAAATGTCGTTCACGTATCCGACGGTGGATCCCTCTCCTGGCCTCAGCGAGGCTACGGGTCCCACCTCTCCCTCAAGATCTACGTCTACGAGGAAGACGAAATTGACGGATTGAAAGAACTCTTGCGAGGCAGGGACGGAAAAATCTCAGCTGATGCTTGTCTTAAAGGCCAGTGGGGCACTCAGGTAATTTCACTAAAAAACCAAGGGCCATCTCTTATTATTTCTCTTGCCGTTTCTGATTTTCTGGACAGGTTAAGATACACGGGCTGTTGTTAGGATCGAGATTTAGAACGAGAAAGAAGGAGGAAGCTGATTTATTCTTTGTGCCTGCTTATGTTAAATGTGTACGGATGATGGGTGGTCTAAATGATAAAGAGATAAACCACACTTATGTCAAGGTAATTTTTTTTTTTTTAAATTGTCAATCTCTTCACTTATTTGATTCGGACTGAAGCAGCTACTTTTTTTAAAAAAAGTAATTTGAATGTGTTTGTTAATGTTAATTTCTCAGGTATTAAGTCAAATGCCGTATTTTAGACGATCAGGAGGCCGTGATCACATTTTTGTCTTTCCTAGGTATAATAATATTCTGGTTTCAACTTGAATTCGTTTCAAGATTCGTTAAAATGCTTATCACATATGCTTTTTGATTCATGCGTGTACTTTTACACGATTGCAGTGGTGCCGGAGCTCATTTATTTAGATCCTGGGCGACGTATATTAATCGTTCCATAATTCTTACTCCTGAGGTACCATTTGTACTTCTTGACATACTGCATTTACTTGTTTTAGTTGGTGATATTTTTATTTTGGTCTGAAGCTTATGGTGTAAAGAATGTTGGGCTGTGTGTTATTGTAGGCGGACAGGACTGATAAGAAAGATACGAGTGCTTTTAATACATGGAAAGATATTATCATTCCTGGGAATGTTGAAGATGGGATGACTAAAAGAAGGGTAGCAATGGTTCAACCCCTACCTTTATCAAAGAGGAAGTATTTGGCGAATTATTTAGGTCGTGCACAAGGGAAAGTTGGTCGCCTGAAGTTAATAGAGCTTGCGAAGCAGTATCCAGATAAGGTATGTTTTATTTTTCTTTTTTATAACTAGACTAGGTATGTTGTCTTCTGTGAATTCTTGATTACCCAAATGAGGTTGTTTCCATGCGTAGAAGGACGTCTAGGATTTTTTGTTGTTGATTTAGTTTTGGTTTCTGTATGGATTTGGAGAACAAATTCTGAAATATTCATATGGTTCAGTATCAATCTTTTTTGCTGTTGAAACTGATCATGCTGGGCTGATTGGTCATATGTAGAACATGTTTTGTTTATCTGTTAGAATGGTCATAGTAGGAACAGTCATGCTTTTGGTTTGGATGTCTATAGGGAGGGATGCTTATTCCAGACATAGACATAATATTAGCCTTTTCTCGTGCTCATTTCATTGCAAAATTTTGCACTTTCAAGCTGAGTCCAGTCTTTATATTTCTTTTGGCAGTTACTTTAGGTTTGTGACTGAATTGGAGACACTTGCATGTTGTTCTTATACATGTCCTTAGGAAAAGGAACAGAGTCTCTATGAGTGTTTGTGGCTTGTCAGTGCAAATCTGCTTCGTATACTCAACCCTGTAACTTTGTTTCATGAGATGATGAGTGCTGTTAGTGCTCACATTTGTTTACCAGTGATATAGCATATACATAATGACATCATAAACAGTTGGAATCTCCAGAGTTGAAGTTCAGCGGCCCTGGCAAATTTGGGAGGAAGGAGTACTTTCAACACCTGCGCAATGCCAAGTTCTGCCTTGCTCCACGTGGAGAGTCTTCTTGGACACTTCGGTTTTATGAGTCTTTTTTTGTGGTCTCTCTCCCTCTCCCTCTCCCTCTTCCTGCGCACAAACACACATGGAGCCCAGTTGAAGTGATTTTATGTTTTTGCAAAACAGGAGTGTGTCCCGGTTATATTATCAGATCAAGCAGAATTTCCTTTCCAAAATGTGATTGACTACACCCAGATATCAATCAAATGGCCATCTACTCGAATAGGGCTTGAACTTTTGGAGTATTTAGAATCAATTCCAGGTCAAATTCAATGTGCTTGCTTCCTTGATCTCCTGGATGTTTTTCTCGGTCGTACAATCTAACTTCGAGTTTGTGTTTCAGATGAAAACATAGAGCAGATGATAGCTGCTGGTAGACAAATAAGATGCTTGTGGGTATATGCTCCAGAATTTGAGTCCTGTTCTGCAATGCAAGGAATAATGTGGGAACTTCAGAGAAAAGTACGGCAATTCCACCAATCAGCTGAGACATTCTGGCTGCACAATAGAACGATTGTTGATAGACGCATGGTTGAGTTCTCAAGCTGGGTTCCTCCCATGCCTTTGCCCTGATGATTGTTGAAATGCTTGTAGTTCCTTTACATCCCTGATTCTTTGATTTTGGCCATTTTCTTTTGCTTTCATTTTATCAAGTGCCACTAATTCACGCCCTGGAGAACATTTTTCCCTGATACTCTCTCTCTCTCTCTCTTTTATTTTTTTTAATTAAATATGAAATTTATGTATAGGCATTATAGACAGTGCATAGAATTGAAGAGAAATTGTTGATGATAGCATAGACGACTGTGTTTTTGTTGAAATGATACGCTGGTGGATTTTTCTTACGAAGTCTATGCATCCTGTTCCATCTCCCATCATATGTTTATGAAATCTGGCATTTGGCTATAACATTGAAGGTGTACACGACTAAACTGTAATTCAACCTGAAATTAGGTTTACGTCTGGGCGCAATAAATTCCACGGTTTCTCTGTCAGGGATTTGGCCTTGTACGGTTTATATAAACAAACGGCTACGGTCACCGTCCTAAATTCCCAAGCTGCAGGTCACAATGGTTCTCTTACTGTGTTCAGGTTCACGGTGATTTCTTAGTACTGAAACTTCTCCAAGGAATGGGTTTTCTTTTAAAAATACTCGGGTGTTTTTGAGGCTGTAAATTTACCTTCTCAATGAGCGAAATATTCTTATTTTTGGGTTACAGTCCAAAAGTGAACATATGGATATGCCACGTGTGAGGCTAGAAGTGCTGATTTTTTTATCTGAAAGAATCCGAAATGTGTACAGGTATTGAACCACGTCCACAAATAGGCACTTTATTTAATTTAATTTCTTCATCCCATCAGCAACCAGGCACAGAATAAATCATTGGGGCACAACTTTTAATCTTCCGGAGAGAGTACAAATCGATATCCTCATTTCTCTACCAGTTTTTAAGGAGTAGAGAAGATGGGAACCACCTTACTCACCAGCTGTGGTATTCAATGGAGATATCATCACCAACAAATAGTTCCTGACAACCATTTGCTTAGTCATTCACAAGAAAGCTTCTCATCAAGAGCTAAAATAACAGCAGAATCCAGAAAGAATGGCTTTCTTGATGGAGAGAATGAGAAATCAGCCTGGTTTTTGAAGAGAAGGTCAGTTTTGGTTTCTGGGGTTTCTTTGGTTTCAACTTCAGTTTTGGGATCTGCAGGAGAAGGGCTGGCAGTTGTGAAACAAGGCCTTTTAGCAGGAAGAATACCTGGCTTATCTGAACCCGATGACCAAGGTCGGTTTTCTCAGTTCTGCTTCCGCATGGCCATTTGAGTTCTAGATCTCTCTCTCTCACTCTCTTTCCATGTAAATAACAATATGCAACAGTTGGTAATAAGGTTAATTGAATTGAGCATATGTAATATAACCTGCAGTCCCAAATTCAAATTTAGCATCTCGGGTTAATTCCACACGTAGCATGAAGCCATACAAAGAATGCTAATTTAACAAAACTCCTTTGAGCTGCATTTCTTCCATCCTTTCTTGATTGTGTGTGAATGGTAAACTTCGTTATGCAAAACATGCTCAGACAGGTTGGAGGACATACCGCAGGCCAGATGACAAGTCTGGGGGGCATGGTGTTGGATGGAGTCCAATCATCCCTTATCTTTTTTCTGTGCCTCAAGGTTGGGAAGAGGTGACTTTCTACTCTGAAGAACTGAACGCCAGATTTCTTACTTCAAATTTAAGTCTTTCAACTGGTTAAAATTATTGTTTTTAGTTTGTATGCTTTCACTGAATCAGCTTGTTTACTAACAGGTTCCAGTATCAATAGCAGATCTTGGTGGCACAGAAATCGATTTGAGATTTGGCAGCTCCAAGGAAGGACGCCTTTTTGTCATTGTAGCTCCTGTTCTCAGATTTGCAGATTGTGAGTTCCAACCCCTTTAGCATTCATTCCATTGGGTGCTTCCTAACTCAACATCCCCCCACCCCACCCCCTTCGCTCTCAACCATGCTAGCATGCAGTCTCCATGATTTCAATTATTCCGGTTAACCTGTGATTTATACAGATCTTGGTGAAAATGCTACAATCGAACAAATTGGACCTCCAGAGAAAGTAATTAACGCTTTTGGTCCAGAAGTAATTGGAGAGAATGTAGAAGGGAAGGTTCTAAGCATGAATGTAGAAGAACATTCTGGAAGAAGATATTACCAGTACGAGCTAGAGCCACCTCATGCACTGATCACTGCAACTGCAGCGGGAAATCGCCTCTACTTGTTCAATGTCACTGGGAATGGTGAGGAGATAATACTGCATCCATGCATATCTTGTTATAAAGCTAAAAAATTATGAGCTAAATTATACTTTACATAATTTTTGCAGGTCTTCAGTGGAAGAGACACTACCAGGATCTGAAGAGGATAGCATACTCCTTTCGAGTTGTCTAGGCAAGTTCTTTTCTAGATTGAAGATAGCCAAGGAGCAGTCAGCATTTTTCACCAACAATGTAATTTTCAACAAGAAAAACAGTAACAATAGTGTATTTACAGAACAATTGAGTTCCACATATTATCTTACACAAAGGAACTTTGGGAAAAGCTCTGTAGAGGTTACAACAAAAAAGAGTGCATTTAAGGCACAACTGAATTATATTACACGAAATGAACTAATGATCTATTTGATCTAACCTTCATGAAAAGCTCTCCTGATGTTATCTGGAAGTTGCTTGATGCATACACAAGCAGAATACTTCAGCATAGAGCACTAGAGCTGCTATGTTGCATCTTCTACTGACAACCATTTGCCAAACCCTTGCCTTCACAAGTCTGTCATGAATCCAGGGGATGGGGTCCCTATCTAATCAAAAAGCAGAGCAGAAGAATCGCCATATATTGCCCACATTCTTCTTCAAGTGAACCTCCTTTTGTCCTATTTATAGTGACAGGGTAGCGCAGCAATGTTACTGGAGACTTCACCCAGATGCCTAACCAGATATTTTACTGGTTCCTGTTAACCATAGATTCAATCTTTAATGGTAACAGTGACCTAGATCAGATATGAAACTGTTCTGTATTTTCAAGCATAAGTGAGCTGCGTCCAGAAGTCTTTTGAAGCCCTCTATCCGCCATGACCATACTCACCCTTCCAGCCTTCTCCCAGCTACCAGAACCAGCATATATGTTCAACAACAAAGCATAATGAGGATCATTTCCAGAATCAACACTAGAATCCGATGTGCAAACATCTTCTACCACCTGCTCCACCATATCATTATCCATATGAATTCGACAAGCTCCAAGGAAAGCACCCCAAACCGTATCATTTGGTTTCATTGGCATACTCTTGATCAAATGATAAGCATCCTGTATTCTTCCTGCTCGCCCCAAAAGATCAACCAGACAGCCATAGTGCTTGATACTTGCTGACAACCCGTATCTCTCCATCTTAGAAAAAATTTCCAAACCAACTTCTACAAATCCCCCATGAACACAAGCCGAGAGAACAGACAGAAAGGTTATTTCGTCAGGCTTCTCATTTGACTCTTCCATTCTCCCGAAGAACTCTAGAGCCTCTTTGGTTTTCCCATGAACGGCAAAGCCTGATATCATAGAATTCCAACAGGCATTATTTTTATTGGTCATTCGTTCAAAGACCAATCGTGCACCAGTTAAATCCCCACATTTCGCATACATATCCACTAACGCATTCACAACAAACTCATTAAGCTTCATCCCTTTCGCACATATCATCTTATGCACATCTTTACCAACATCCAGTAGACTCAACTGGGCACAAGCAGATAAAACACCCACAACTGTAACTTCATCAGGTTCATAACCCTCATTTTGCATCTTCCCAAAGGCATCCAAAGCTTCCTCACAAAACCCATTCTGCGAGTAACCACAAATCAAAGAATTCCAGTTCACCAAGTTCCTAACTGGAACACGATCAAAAATAGCCCTCGCCTCCTTAACATTACCTATCTTACAATGCCCCGAAATCATGGACGACCAGACAAAGAAATTCCTCTGTGGCATGTCTTCAAAAAGCAATCTTGCAGCTTCCATCTCTCCTTTGCTCGCATACCCATCAATCATCACAGTCCAAGTCACCACATTTTTCAATTCAAATGGTACCTCATTGAACGTACGCCTAGCGGCAACCATATCTCCACTTCTGGCAAACCCATCTATCATTTCAATCCAAGAAACCGCATTTCTGGTCGACATTTTGTCAAACAAAACTGATGCTGATTTCATGTCCCCATTCTTAACATACCCACTAATCATGGCATTCCATGTCACGACATTTCTCTCAGGCATATACTCAAACAGCTTACGCGAATCGGGTATATCACCACATTTTGCATACATAGAAACCAATGATGTCCCAATACGTACATTAGAATCTACTCCATGCTTTATTGCTTCACTGTGCAAAGATTTCCCACAATTCAGCACGGAAACATAAGCACAAGCTTTAAGGACTAAAGGGACCAATCCCAAAAAGTACACTCCTTTGCTGCGGATTTGATTGTATAAAACAATAGCTTCTCTGTATGATCCATTAGAGACGTGTTTTCTTATACAGGAAGACCAACTGGCGTTTGTAGTTGCAGGGCAAAGTTGAGAGTTTTGATATTTGTAGTATTGAATTTGTTTTTGAGGATAGTGTATGATTTCTTGTGGTATAAAGTTGTTTTCTTCATGGCTTGTACACATAGGGCTAGTGTAATTTGGAGTTGTTCCAAACAGGAAGTGAGAGAGAGACTAGAGCACCCTTGTCTTTTCTAAGATACTGGGGCATCATTGATTAGACCTTCAAGGTTTGAAATTTTTCTATGGGAATCCTAATTCTTTACAAAACTAAGCCTTCAAGTTTCAAACTTTTCCAATTTGATCCCATTTACTTACAAAATTACACCTTCAACCTTAGATTTTTCACTAATGAAATGCAAATCTTCTTACCTTAAATGACCATTTCTTTAAGTCAAGATTTTTGTTTTACAGAATTGCTCTATCAACTACCTCGTATGTATTTGATTTGTTTTAATTATGTAAGTGCCGATGATGAAGTATAATTTCCTAATAATTCTTTTTTACTTTGCGCTCAATGGAATTATGTTACAAATGATTTTTTATAATTTTTTTTAATATTATTTTGATATATTAATATAAAAAATAATTTTTTAAAAATAAAAAATATTTTTATACATTTTCAAAAAAATACTTTAAAAAAACAATTACTACCTCCAAAAACTAATTCAAAATCCAAAGATCACTGTTTTCACGGCAGATTGCCAAATTGTAATAACTAGATTGGTGGTTAGGTTAAGACCACAAGTGAACTAAATTTTTTTAATAAAAAAATAATTCAACAAATATTGTCCATAAATTTTGCATAAAACTTTGCACCACGCAGTTAGCTGAGCCAAATCTTCATTAACATAAAAAAGGATGATGAGAAAATGCAAATATTTTTAAAGTAAAAAAATTATGAACTCAGTTGTTCATCAATAAACTTAGTTTATTTACTAATATAATTAAAAAGACAATAAATAAATTGAGATAAATAAAAAAATTAATAATAATTAATTGCAAAAAATAAATACTTGCCAATATTAAAAAAATACAATATTTTTAAAAGGTTTTTATGATTATATTTGATAACAAAACAAATAAATGGGAACTTGATAGCCTAATATAATCCAAAATAAATTTTTTTTAAAAAATTAACTTTTAATAAATTAAATGTTGAAATAAAATAATTAAAATATAAAAAAACTCAACTTATATTTACTTGAATTAACCTATTAAATTCATAACCTAGTAACTGGAATAAACTGTCTAAAGCCATGGTTAAGCCTTTTAATTTGAGTAAGCATTGTGATGTTAATCTATAACAGATGTTACGATCAAATATAGAATTGAAATATGGAAAAGATGTAAATGAATTTCCCGTCTGGGGTTAATAATTCAACAAATTTTTTCCATAGCTTTTGCATAAAATCCTGCAAATTCCTGTCGGTGATGGATTTAAGCCCACTTAGCATTCATATTCTTCTTTTCCATGAAATCTGAGGATGTGTGGTTTTCATATATCATTCATAGTTTCGATGATTAGGCGTAGATGTGTAGACTCTCACTCTACTTGAATCGATTTAAATGGGCCTCTCGCTAGACCTGTGCCTACCAATTTAGTCAGTGTTAATTTTATTCGTCTCTTTAGTTACTTCTTGAAAAACATGAAAATCCTTTGACTAAAGAGCAAAGACAAGTCCCTTGAGAGAGACTTAATCCTTTCCTGAAGTCTAATATAAGGTGGTTTTCCTCACAAATATGTGTCCAGATATTATCAAAAGATAGTGGAGATAATGCTCCAGTGCGAAGCGATGACGTCAAAATTGAAAACTGTGTGATATATTATACGCGGTTGGTTGCTTATTTTCCATAATAGAGCTGTGCAATTACCGATCAGAGTAGCGTTCAAATCACTGGATCAAATTTTAAGAAATTTAAGTGAAAAATAAAATGCGATCATCATGAAAGATGTAACAAGGAACTTCAAATTATCCGCCGTCCAATTCTGTGAAAGAGAATGTAGGGGTTGATCACTTGATTCGCATATGATGTGATGTATAATGGTCATTTGCATCGATTACTCTGTTTCCCAGTTCTCATGTAACCCTTCTAGTTAAATATGGATACGGCATCTATTGGCGATGTGCGTTAGGAAATCAAAGCATCCATGGCTGGTCCTCAAAAGGAAAGCAGGAATTCCATTATTTGCCCAAAACAAGATGGAGCTTTCCCTTTAATGGTGCGGTTTTGAACACTGAAAAAAAAAACAAAAAGCTTTTTTGCCAAGGAAGATTGACTCTCGCAACCATGTTGGTATCTAGGTTCTTGAGCATGACATGGGGTGGTCATACTTACAGGATCCGGAGAGACCTCTGACCTAGTACAAGGACTCTGGGGTATGAATCTAGTAGGTCAATTGATGAGTCGGTCAATCGACCAAGGTCTATTGAGTTTTTCTTTACATGAAACATAGTTGTTTTTGGATAAAGGGAAATTTTTTTTAATAAAATAATATTTTTTAAACAAAAATTTTAGAAAAACATTAATAGTGACTCATTTATGTTTAAATTAGTTTATTCAAGTTTAACCAAATTAATTTTTTAATATTATTTAAAAGCAAACTCAACTCGAGCAACACTCCAAGACAAGGAGTCACCTAATCGATTCATTAAGCCAGACTATAGGATGATAACAAAATAATTGTTATATTAATAATAATATGGTGGTTGTGGTTATGACAAGTGGTTGATAGATCAACTTATTTTTAAAATTTCATCTTTTAGCCTAGGTTTATATTTAAAAGAATCAAAGACAGAATGATAACTCCATGTATTTAAACTTGGCAAATATCAAGCTCAGATGACATGGGTATGACTTATTTTAAAGTCCAACATCTTTAGGTTCAACTATATACTGAACCTGAGTACATATGAGTCTAGTGAATAACTAGATCCAACATTCTTGGATTTAGCTACGTGCTAAGCCCAAGTATATATAAGTCTGGAGAGCTATCAGATCTAATATCTTTGAGATCTGCTACGTGTTGAGCTCAAATAAATATGGATTTAGTGAGCTATTAGACTCAAGATTTTTAAGTTCTGCTACATGCCGAGCTCAAATAGATGTACGTCTAGCGAACTGCTACTCCTAATATTTCTGGATTCAGCTATGTGTTAAGTTCAAATAAACATGAATCTGACGAGTTGTTAGATCCAATATTTTTAAATTCAATTACATGTTGAACCTTTATAAAAATAAGTTTAACAAGTTATCAAATTTAATATTCTTAGAATTAATTATATGCTGAGCACAAATAATTATATATCAAACTAACAGGGCTTGTGGTTATAAAGGTAGTAATGAATATCATGAGTGGATAACATCAATAATTTTTATTAACTTATTTTTTAATGTGTGTTTTGTGCTGAAAAATAAGAAACAATACAGATTAAATTCTTAATTTGATCGTGGAAGCCTCTTTATTATTTTCTTACGGAGAATATAATGTCCAAGGACTAATTAAAAATCTTATAATGAATCATGAAACCAAGAGCTTCCATGCATGAAGTTATTGTAGGGAATAGCTTACAAAATCATACTGCTAGCTGTTTACAAAAACCATAAAGAGGAAACATACAGAATACCAAAACAATGACATCTACAAATTTACAATCTCATGCTCTTCAAACCTCTTTTTGTTAAGAAGAAGAAGAAGAAGAAGAAGAAGAAGTGGAGTTGTTGATTTCATGAAAGATTACGAGGGATTAAATTAAGATGTACGCGCGCGTCTTCTGCTGTAGTTGTCCCAGGGCTTGAACCCTAATGAATACACTTGCTACGTTTTGAGGTGAGATCAAAATTTTGTTCACCCTAAAAAAAATATCTAGACGGCGGATAACTTTTTTATATTATTATTAAACTTGTAACATCAAATAAACTTTAAAAACTTTAGTAATTGATTCTTTCCGAGCTCAGATTTTTAATTAAAGCATATGAAAATTCTTTTGATATGGTTTAATTGACTTAATAAATTTAAAAATAATCTAGATAACCAAAAAAGAAATATAATTTAACTTTCAAAAAATTTCATCTTGTTCATGAGTTTGTCAAAAATAAAATTTGTGGAAGTATTTGGTGGCTCTATCAATTCGGTGTTTGAGCTGTTTGGTTTTCTTTTTAGGTCTGATCATAGGAATTGCAGTCTAAGATCATTGCTCTGATACCTTGTTAGACTTCGTAAAATTCCATATGAATTGGTTCCATTGCATTTTGATATATATATATATATATGATTTTTATTATTATAAAATATAAAAATAATCTCACAGTTAGGCAAGCAGGTAAAAGAATTGGTTCCATTGCATTTTGCAGAACCTCTTGTTCTAAAATCAGAAAAACTTAGACCCCATTGCAAATCGCTGACAGTACACTTAATTATTGATCTGCCATTAATGTCGACCGCTGGGAATGCAATGATTATCTCGCATAGAAATTAAACATGAGCTTAGTGTAAAACAAATTAGGTCTCATCATGAAACAAGATCGACATTGCCAAAATGGGTGCTGCGTGGAGCCCATTAACATTGATGTCTCAATCAATCATCAAATTGATCTCTTCCTCCAGATTTACAGTTGGCTAGAGTGCTAGTAAGCATTTTGTCCGTAGGAAAATGGATTTTGTTAGTGGCACACATGGTCTGTCGTCCTCACGAGACTTCAAGTTCATTTTTGATTATTATGATAAAGAACACGTTTCTCTGTACATTTTGTTCTGAAAGTATAAGATTATTCAAAGTTATAGAGATAAGTTTATTTTATATCTTTATTTTTTTTACTTTAAACATATTGTTCCTGCATATGATACAACCAAATTAGCAAGATAATGGGAGGCTACTTTGTTGCCTTCCAGTAAATTGTCTTTACTCCCAAGTTCCGAGAACGGTTTAGATAAAAGCTGATGATGCATTATGTGTATATTTGCAATTGATGGGACTGGTCGGTCCAACTATGAATCTAGCAGGTCAGGATTATTGGAACTTGCATTATCAGCCAGTCACTTTTCTGGCTTACCATGATTATAGTTTTTGGTGTTGCTTTTGTAGCCTAGTGTGAATTAATTAACCAACAAGACGATCGCAGTAACCTATATATCAATGTGTGTTCATGATCACATCGCCAAGATAAAAGTAAATGACAAGAAAAACTACAAAGAGTGCTCTGTTCAAAACCGAGAAGAAGGGAAAGGGGAAGAAAAAAAAGCCCTCGTTGGCAGTCCCCATCAGGTCCATTTAACATCAATCTTTGGACTAGGTCCCGTCATTACTTATCACCGCAGCATCAAGAACATATGAGACTGAAAGCTTTGAATGCTAATTATCGCCCTCAAAGGGAGGGATCCTACTTCAGCACGCTTGTTGCTTACAGGTTTCGGGAAGCAAAGTGTGCTGTGGATTATCTTAGGCAAGTCTTGGCCACGTATGAGATCCTATACAGGATAGGAACTAGATTCAATGTCCTATACTATTCCACCAATTATTTTAGGTGTGCACTCAATGAGAAAAAATGAAATTAAGTTGTGGACGCAAGTTCACTGGCACTTTATTTTGTTTTCTTCTCCTTCGATTATTTTTTGTTCTATGAGAAAAAAATCTTCGTTAGCATTTAGAATCAAAATATTCACTGATCTAGCTATCACTGAGATTGATTTGAGAGCTCCATTTTACAAACGAAAAGGAATACAAGGAAGGACAAAAGCAAGGAATTGAACTAACGTTCTGTTTTCTAAACATGTGATGAAAACTCTCTAGTTTAATTAATTGAGCAGCACATTCCCTTACACAGATAAGCGAAATCTTTTCTAATTTTCCCTGATAATGTAACAGCAAAAAAAAAAAAAAAAAAAAAACAGATAGAAAGATGGAGTATGTAAATTTTAAAAATTAATTTCTAAAACTCTCTCAAGCTTAGACCCAGTTTTCTTCAGCTTTGTTCATGAATATTATCATATTTGCTATTGAATAATCAGCATTCTTCAGCTGATTATTCTACATACATTAAGGAATCATGATAGCAAAGCTATTATGTTTTAGTATCTAGAAGATTTTCACTATATTGTAAAGGCTTTTTTTTAGAGAACTTCTGTATAATTCATCGAGGGGAATTAGCTTAAAGCCTTTAAAAATATAATAAAAATAATCATATATAATTGATTGAAGATCCCAAGATCTAAATTCAAATAAAAAACTAAGTCATATAATATTTTTGATAGCACTAGAAAATTACCATTTTCTATCTATTCCTATGATGAAATAAGTGTTAGCATTATAAAGGACGAGTTGAAATCTTAATGATTTTTATATCTTGGTATACTAAGTAGAGTATAACATAACTCTTAATGAAATATCATCCAAATGAGTGAGAAATATGATTATTTCTTCAAGAATTTTGATAAATGTTGAGTTATCTAAAACACTCATGAATCCAAGAATTATTTAGGGCTAAAATGAACATAACAATAAGAACCAAAGAAAATCTTTAGGTAGAAAACTATGTGAGTACTACTGTCTTGGTTTACACAAAAGGTTGAATAGTTCAAGACATAACATATTCTATTTAGTTGAGTAATTTCGATAGTATTTTATTAATAAATATTTAAAGCTAAAAACTACCAATCATAATGTAGTAATCTACAAAATTAGTATCTCTCAATAAATCTTTGAATCGTTTTCAAATTGGTGAGATAATTTTCATTTATGTTGGGGTTTGTTGGGAATTTGTTTTAATTAAACAAATTATGAGTGAATAAGAAATTACTAGGGGTGATCATTTTCGGTTCGGTTTGTTTTTTTATTATAAAAAACCGAAACAGACCGATTCAAACCGACCGGTTTTGGTTTGATTATGTTATTTTAGGAAAAAACCGGTTCAGACCGGTTTGACTCAGTTTTTTTTTTCCGGTTTAGCTCGGTTTTTTTTTCAGTTTGGTTTGGTTTTTTCTGTTTCAGTTTGGTTTGATTTTTTCAGTTTCAGGCTTATAAAACCAAAACCGATCCGAACCGGTTGGTTTTTTTCAAAATTCTAATCTGTTTAATCGGTTTTGTAATTTTTTTGCTCACCCCTAAAAATTACTCTCAAAGAACCCTAGTTTTTTCTAGATTCAATTTTAATGTTTTTTCTTTTCTTTTTTATGCTTTGGTTTTTCCTTCTAAATGTAGAGTTTAGGTTCATTTTGTTGAGAGATATTTGAGTTACATAATCTTTGGTTCAAATATCTTATTTAGAAGTGCATCTAAACCAAGATGATTTTGTTGGAATCTTGAAAGATATATTGTAAACATCCTAATCACACAAGTGATAAATAATAAAGATTTAAAAACAAAGGATTCATCATTGACAATAAAAATCTCATTACTTTAAAGTAATTCAAAAGTAAGTATCCTTTTATATTATAATTTAAGCATAGATATTAATTTTATTACTAATATGAATGCTAAAAATTTGAATTAATATCAATTGCAAGTTTGATTATATACCTAACATGCATGCTAGAATTATATTATTATTTTTATGTTGAAATCATATTTTTTATTAATTATGTTTTTGTTGTTTTTGTGTGAAAGCATGCTTATGTTTGTAATTAATTTGAAAACTCTCGATCATTCTTGGCATTTGGCATTTAAAAGCTCATATATGCACGTAAGTTCAGATTTCGTTGATTTGGTTCATAACCGATTGGTTGGATTTGCTATTTTACAAAGACAACTCGTTTACCAGATGAAACTTCCACTGTGTGTATGGATTAGAAAAGCGACTGGTAGAATAATTAAGCTCAAGAAATGAATTGAATTAATTGGAAAACATCAAAGGCTGTTTGGCATTCTTCATAATGCCCTATCGTGAACCTTAATCTACACCTTATACGAAACAACTAATAATCAACACCTTTTAGTCGCATCATGAATCTATGATAATCAGCAGCCTAGATATATTCTATCTTAAGTTTTAGGTGGTGAATTTTTACTGGTTAATTCTAAAAAGGTTTTTTTTTT